>Ga0114979_10003886_pt1 | contig 9969 bp, 7 predicted proteins | sample S_140625_EF_Meta_FD_87315 | JGI IMG/M metagenome (GOLD analysis project Ga0114979, IMG submission 87315) | Freshwater microbial communities from Lake Simoncouche, Canada to study carbon cycling - S_140625_EF_MetaG | ecosystem: Environmental > Aquatic > Freshwater > Lake | place: Lake Simoncouche... | reverse complement strand
GAGGCTTCCCAGAACGCTCTTGACAGCGGCGAGGGCATTAAGAATCGCCACGCGAGCATAGTCTTTGGCATCGGCCGCGGGAACAAGTCCGTGACCATCGCCAACCTTGCCCGTGGCCGGTAAAGCCCCCGAAATGAAGGGAAGCTGGCCAGAGGTGAAGACGAGGTTGCCCGCAATGACGGCGGGCACATAGGCGGCCACCGGAGCCGCCACCTCGGGAAGCGTGATGCCCAGTTCGGTGAGGCGTGATTCAACGGTCATGGGAGAAACCTTTCGGAAGACGGCGTGGACATCTCAACTTAACGCCTGCGACCTGGCTGCAGGCTAGGCGAGCGGGCGCTTGAGATAGGAGACGAGCCCGCCTTCGGGGCCCTGCACAATCTGCACGAGTTCCCATCCGTCTTCTCCCCACGCGTTCAACACAGCTTGCGGATTGTGAATGGTGAGCGCAACGGTGGCGTATTCCCACGAAACGGCATTCATGTGGTCTCCTTTTGGCTAGTTCCCAGCCTGTGGCGGGTAACCTAGAGTCTATGTTTGCCAAGGTGCGTGAAAAGCGTCAACGCTCGGGAGCCGCCGGCGGAATAGCCGCCTTTGTCGGAATGAGCGCCGTAGCAGCGGTTCTCGTGGCATCCGCTGTTACTCCAGCCATCGCCGTAGCCGGACTCACGGCCAACAGCACGCTCGGCATCTTCGACAACTTGCCCACTTTCCTCGAAATCGGTGACCTCGCGCAGAAGGCAACGATTTATGCCACCGGTCCCGACGACAAACCCGTCGTGCTCGCCACGTTCTACGCGCAGAACCGTGAAGACGTCACACTGGCGAACATCTCCCCCTACCTCAAGAACGCAGCCATAGCGTCAGAAGACCCGAGGTTCTTGGAGCACGGCGGTGTCGACCTTTACGGAACGATTCGCGCCATCGTCTCCAACGCCCTCAGTGGCACATCGCAGGGTGGTTCGTCGATTACGCAGCAATACGTGAAGAACGTGCTGGTGCAGAAAGCCGAAGACATCGCAGACCCGGTGGAGCGTAAGGCCGCCTACAACGAGGCGACGCAGGTTTCGGTCGATCGCAAGCTCAAAGAGATGAAGCTCGCCGTCGGCGTCGAGCAGAAGTACACCAAGGAGCAGATTCTTGAGGGGTACCTCAACATCACGCCCTACGGCGGTCGCGTTTACGGTGTTCAGGCCGCCGCCCGCTACTACTTTGGAAAGTCGGCCAAAGATGTCACGCTAACCGAGGCTGCAACGCTCATCGCCATCATCAACAACCCGAGCGCGTACCGTCCCGATATCAAGGAGAACGAAGCAGACAACAAGGACCGTCGCGACTACATTTTGGCGCGCATGCTCGAAAACGGCAAAGTAACCCAGAAGGAGTACGACGCCGCGGTGAAGTCTCCGTTGAAACTCACTCTGACGGAAGCCTCCACGGGGTGCCAGACGGCACCCGATGGCGCCGCGTACTTCTGCGACTACATCACCTGGGTGATTAAGAACGACAAAGCCTTCGGCGAAACGGAAGATGAACGTTGGAACGCCTTCCAGCGCGGTGGGTGGAAGATATACAGTTCCCTGAACCTGCCCCTCCAGCAGACCGCCAGCCAAGCCATCAACGAGAATGTTCCAACCGTCGTTGACTGGGGAAACATTGCCAGTGCAGCCGTCAGCGTGCAGGTCAACACCGGTCGAATCTTGGCCATGGCGCAGAGCAAAGATTACACAAACGACCCCGACCTCGCTGCCTCGGGCGGCAACTTCACCTCGATCAACTACAGCACCGACAAAGCCTATGGTGGGTCGTCCGGTTTCCAAGCTGCGTCAACCTACAAGGCGTTCACTCTCGCCCAGTGGCTCAAGAGTGGGCGCGGCCTCTCGGAAATGGTCGACCCTCGTGTACGGCCCCTCCCCATGAACAAGTTCACGGACAAGTGCCAGGGCGTGGGTGGTGCCGACTGGAACCCGAAGAACGACTCGGGTACTTTTGATGGCCCCGTGTCGGTTTTGACCGCAACGCAAAACTCCATCAACTTGGCGTTTATATCGATGTCCATGAAGCTCGACCTCTGCGACATAAAGCAAACCGCTGAGGCTTTCGGTGTGCACCGTGCCGATGGCAACCCGCTCGGCGAAGCACCTTCCGACGTTTTGGGAACGCAGGAAATCGCGCCGCTCACGATGGCCACCGCTTATGCCGGAATGGCCAACCAGGGCCGCGTGTGCACCCCCATCGCCATTGACAAGATTCTCGACCAAAATGGTATCGAGATTCCGGCTCCCAAGACCACGTGTACCCAAGCCGTGACACCTGATGTGGCCAACGCGATGGTGGTGGCGCTCAAGACCCCGATAGCGAGTGGCACGGCGACCGCCTCAAACCCGCGCGACGGCGTTCCCATCTTGGGTAAGACCGGTTCTAATGACTACTACAACCAGACATGGATTGTCGCGTCAACGACCAGCGTGGCCAGCGCGGTATGGGTGGGCAACACTGTCGGTTTCACGAGCCTGACGGGCCGATCGTTGACCACCGGCGCGGCAACTACAGCGCGTCACCGAATTATGCGACCCATCATGACGTTGGCCAACGCTCTCTTTGGTGGCACCGATTGGCCAGGACCACCTGCCAGCCTCATGGGTGGTCGTAACGCCGTCGTCCCCGATGTTTCGGGGCTCTCTCTCGCAGACGGCATCAAACTTCTCGAAAGCGTCGACCTCGCCGTAGACATCACATGTGGCACCATCGATGGTCGCAAGGCTATCGGCACGATTGAGTCAACGGTTCCGTCAGCAGGCACAACGCTACCCACGGGCACCGTTATCAATATTTGCCTCAGTAACGGCCTCCAAGTTACCGGACCACCGAGCGTCATTGGTCAAACGGAAGCTGACGGCAGGAGCAGCCTTCTGAGCGGTGGTTGGAACGTGAGGATCGTCTACGCCGATCCTCCCACGTGCTCGGATGACGGTAAGGGCGGCCCCACACCCACACCCACACCCACAGCATGTCCCAACCCCAATATTGGAAAAGTTATTCGGCAATCCCCCAACGGAGGATTCGCGCGTCCCGGGGCGACGGTGACGTTGACCGTCCAGAGCTAGTTTCTTGTGACAAACACCGCGGGTGCCATCGGCATCGCACTCGGTCTGGTGGCCGGTGGCGCACTCGCGTGGGGCACGTTAATCGAGCGCAGAATGTTTACGCTGCGCACGCAACAGGCTCGCATCGCAGGCCTCACGAGCGCGTCACTGCGTATCCTGCACCTGTCCGACATGCACACGGCGCCCTGGCAACGAGACAAGGCTGCCTGGGTTCGCGCCCTCAGCGACCTGTCACCGGATCTGGTCATTGCCACGGGTGATTTCCTCGGACACCCCGATGCCCTCCCCAGAGTCAAGGAAGCACTCCGGGTCTTTGCCGGCGTCCCGGGAGCGTTCGTTTTCGGTTCGAACGACTACTTTGTGTCACAGCCCAAAAACCCTTTCGCCTACTTCGCCGGACCATCGCGCATCGCGAAGAAACCCGCGCGCCTCAATACGGATGCCCTGCGGGCTTTCCTCGTCAACGAGCTCGGCTGGCACGACATCAACAATGGTGCGAGGCGGCTTACCGCGGCCGGAGTAACCGTCGACCTGGTTGGCGTGGATGATCCGCACATCCACTTCGACAGGTGCGACGCTGCCTTGGAGCACTTGGACAATCTCCGTGGTGAAGGGTCAAACAGTCGAACCGTTGCCCAAGGGTCACCCACCATCACCATTGGGGTGACACACGCCCCGTACCGGCGCATCCTCGACCAGTTCACCGCCAGCGGGGCAGACATCATTGTGGCCGGTCACACGCACGGCGGTCAGGTGTGCGTTCCCGGGGTGGGCGCTCTCGTGACCAACTGCGATATCCCGCGACGACAGGCCAGTGGATTCTCCACCTGGCAAGCGGGTGGCCACGTTTCGCTGCTTAACGTCTCTGCCGGGCTCGGAACGTCCATTTACGCACCCGTGCGTTTTGCGTGCCCCCCGGAGGCCTCGGTGATTGATCTGGCCGGTCCCGAGTACATCGCCGCCGACTGATCTGCCCGCCGGGCGAACGCTCTCCTGCTCCGTGGCCCCCGGCAGGCTCTTCCCTCGTATACTTGTGAACGTCTGACCGGGGTGTGGCGCAGCTTGGTAGCGCGCGTCGTTCGGGACGACGAGGCCGCAGGTTCAAATCCTGTCACCCCGACCAAAACAAACACCGCCCTCTTCCGGGCGGTTTTGTTTTGGTCTTGGTTTTGTGTACGACAGGATTTGGGAGGAGGCAACCCAGTGGGTTGCCGACGGCTCCTGGAACCCCGACTCCACATGGTGTTGACCCGATGCAACGTCGAGCCGTGCGGCGCACCCCGACGGAACCCCGGCGACGAGCGAAGGGGCGCACCCCGACCTACCGCCAACGTAGAGTGGAAGCACCCCACCACGCCAGGAGTGTGCGACATGGATCGCATCGTTTTTGAAAGAGACGTCCCCACCAAAGACGTCATCGAAACGAGCCTTGCCGACTCCGTCTTGGCGCCGTTCTGGCTAGACACCGCTCCCCCGCCCACGTTCCCCCGGCTCGAGAATGACATCACGGCGGATCTACTCATCGTGGGTGGCGGATACACGGGCCTGTGGAGCGCCGTTCGCGCAAAGGAGCGCAACCCGGAGAAGAGCGTTGTGCTCATCGAGATGAACCGCATCGGCTGGGCCGCATCTGGCCGCAACGGCGGTTTTTGCGAGGCGAGTCTCACTCACGGTCGCGAGAATGGCCTGGCCCGCTGGCCCGATGAGTTCGATGAACTCGAGCGCCTAGGTCACAAGAACCTCGACGAGATTGAAGAAACAATCGCCCGCTACAAGATGGACGTTGAGTTCGAGCGAACCGGAACGCTGAGTGTGGCCACGGAGCCTCATCAGATCGCGTGGGTTTCGGGCGAACCCGAGTCGCTCAGCGAAGACGAGGTTCGCCAGCAGATCAATTCGCCAACGTATTTGGCCGGCTCGTGGGAGAAAACCGGCACGGCCCTGATCCACCCGGCAAAGCTCGTCTCGGAGCTCGCCCGCGTTGCCACAGAACTGGGTGTGCTCATCTTCGAGCAAACGCCGGCCGAAAAGTTTCGGCGCGACCTGCGCGTAGTCACACCCCGCGCCACGGTCACGGCAAAAAAGATTATCCTCGCCACCAACGCGTATCCGAGCCTGCTCAAGCGCAATGCCCTCATGACGGTGCCCGTGTACGACTACGTGCTCACCACCGAACCCCTGTCGGCCAAACAGATGAAAAGCATCGGCTGGTCGGCTCGCCAGGGTGTCTCCGACCTCTCGAACCAGTTCCACTACTACCGGCTCACAGCAGATAACCGAATCCTGTTTGGAGGTTATGACGCGGTGTATCACTTTGGCGGTCGCGTGAGCGCTGACTACGAAGACAGGCGGGAGAGTTTCGAACTCTTGGCCAGCCACTTCTTCACCACGTTCCCGCAGCTCGCCGGCGCCAAATTCACGCATCGGTGGGCTGGCCCGATTGATTCCAGTTCGCGCTTCTGCGCCTTCTTCGGAACGGCCCGCAAGAATCGCATCGCCTATGCCCTGGGCTTCACCGGCCTCGGGGTGGGTGCCACCCGTTTTGCGGCTGACGTGATGCTCGACCGATTGGACGGAATCGAAACAGAGCGAACGCGCCCAAAGATGGTCTCGACACGCCCAACGCCGTTCCCTCCCGAGCCGCTTGCCTCGGTGGGAATTAACCTCGTGAGATGGTCGATGAACCGAGCAGATCACAACCGCGGTAAGCGCAACATCTTCTTGCGCACCCTCGATGCTTTGGGAATGGGGTTTGATTCATGAATGGTGCGAAGAAGCTTGCGTCGGCCACGGACGCGCAACTTGAACGGGCTGCCGTCCCGGCCGATCAAATCGAATCCGGGTCACCCGAGACGGGAATTCTCGAGTTGGCCGACTTTGCCGGCATGTCGATGGGAATTTGGGAACACTCCGAAGGGGTGAGCACCGACACCGAGGTGGAGGAGGTCTTCATCGTCATTTCGGGTGGGGCCACCATCGAGTTCATCAACGATGACACTCCCCCGCTTGAGGTGAAGCCGGGCGACATCGTGCGTTTGGCGGCAGGCGCAAAGACGCGCTGGATTGTGCGCGATCACCTTCGCAAGGTTTACCTGATCCCGGCCTAGCGTCTCGATACGCCAACAAAGTTGGCTACTCGACGAGCGACAAACCCCCGGCATGACATCTCGATACGCCAACATAGTTGGCTACTCGACGGGCGAGAAACTAAGCAGTAAGTCCCAGCGATTTTGCCGTGGCTGCCAGGCTCTCTTTGGCCTTCTTGGGTTCGGTGTTCAGCAGCGTTCCGTAATGGGGAATCATGGCGTGAATCTTCTTTTCCCATTTCGGGAACTTGTCCGGGAAGCAGCGCTTGAGCAGATCGAGCATGATGGCCACCGACACCGAGGCACCCGGTGACGCGCCCAGAAGGCCGGCGATGGTTCCGTCGGCACTGGTGACGACCTCGGTACCAAACTGGAGCACACCGCCCTTGGCGTGATCCTTCTTCATCACCTGGACCCGCTGACCGGCCTTCATGAGGTGCCAGTCTTCAGGCCGCGCATCGGGCATGAACTCGCGCAGGGCATCGAGCTTCTTCTTGGGCCCGGCGAGCACCTCACCAATGAGGTACTTGAGCAGGTCGAGGTTCGTGACGGCAACAGCAAGCATGGGAATGATGTTGTGAAACCGCACCGAAAGGGGCAGATCGAGCACCGATCCGTTTTTTAAGAAGTTGGGGCTGAAGCCGGCGTAGGGCCCGAAAAGCAACGATGCCTTGCCATCGACCATGCGGGTGTCGAGGTGCGGAATCGACATGGGCGGTGCGCCCACGGCAGCCTTGCCGTAAACCTTGGCCTTGTGTTTGGCCACAATCTTGGGGTTGGTCGTACGCAGGAATTCGCCCGAGACAGGGAATCCGCCAAAGCCCTCGATCTCGGGAATGCCCGATTTCTGCAGAAGGGACAGTGCGCCACCACCCGCGCCCACAAAGACAAAACGAGCGTCGAACGAGGCCGGAGTGTTTCCCACCGTGTTGCGCGTGCGAATTCTCCAGAGACCTTCGCCGTGACGACGGATGGAGCGCACGTCAGTTTCCATCACCAGCTCGGCGCCGCGGTTCGTGAGAACGCTCATCAGCTGGCGCGTCAACGAACCGTAGTCGACATCCGTGCCGGAGACGATGCGCGTTGCCGCAACGGGCTCGTTACCCTTACGGCCCTTCATGATCAACGGGGACCACTCGGCGATAACCTCAGGGTCTTCGGTGTACTCGAAGCCGGCAAACAGCGGCTCATTCTTGAGCACCTCGGTGCGACGTCGCAGGTAGTCCACATTCTTTTGGCCCCACACGAACGTCATGTGCGGGGTGGAGTTGATAAACGATGTGGGAGTGCCGAGCATGTTGGTGTCGACAAGGTGTGCCCAGAACTGGCGCGACAACTGGAACTGCTCATTGATCACCAGGGCTTTGGACGCCTCAACCGAGCCGTCGGCTGCTTCGGGCATGTAGTTCAGCTCGCACAATCCGGCGTGCCCAGTTCCCGCGTTGTTCCAGGGGCTTGAGCTCTCCTGCGCGACATCCGAAAGCTTCTCGACAATGCGAATCGTCCACGATGGCTCTAGCTGCTTGATGAGCACGCCGAGCGTAGCGCTCATGATTCCGCCGCCGATGAGGGCAACGTCTACTGGCTTCGAAGTCACCGTGTCAGTTTACGCGGGCGCGGGCCCCGGACACGTTTCCGGGGCTACCACCCAACGGGAATCCCGAAGGGCTCTAAAGTCGGGCGGCCGCGATGATTTCTGCGATTTGTACCGCGTTGAGTGCGGCACCCTTGCGCAGGTTGTCGTTACTAAGGAAAAAGGCGAGTCCTCGGCCGTCATCGACTGTCTCGTCTTGGCGGAATCGGCCCACAAATGTGGGGTCGGCTCCGGCCGCCTGCAGTGGTGTGGGCACTTCTTCGAGTTGGACACCCGGTGCCGTGGCCAACAGGGCGCGGGCCTCGTCGGGGGTGATGGGTCGCTCAAACTCCGCATTGATGCTGAGGCTGTGTCCGGTGAAAATCGGAACGCGCACACACGTGCCCGACACCTTGAGTCCGGGAAGCTCGAGAATCTTGCGGCTCTCGTTGCGCAGCTTCTTCTCTTCGTCGGTCTCGTTCGAACCGTCTTCGACAACAGAGCCAGCAAGCGGAATCACGTCGAAGGCAATAGTGCGCACATACTTCACGGGGGCCGGGAACGTGATGGCCGCCCCGTCCTCAACGAGGTCGATGAGGTTGCCCTGATCAACGGCCGCGGTCACCTGGGTGATCAGTTCTTCGGCGCCGGCGAGACCGGATCCCGATACGGCCTGAAACGTGGTGACCACCATCTTCGTCAGGCCAGCGGCACCGTGCAGCACCTTCATCACGGGCATGGCAGCCATGGTGGTGCAGTTGGGGTTGGCGATGATGCCCTTGACGGCCTCGTCGATGGCGTGCGGGTTCACCTCGCTCACCACCAGGGGAACGTCGGGGTCCATGCGCCACGCGCTCGAGTTGTCAACCACGAGACAGCCGGCCTCGGCAAAACGGGGTGCGTGGGCCTTCGATCCGGTGGCTCCGGCAGAGAACAGGGCAACATCTAGTCCGGAGGGATCGGCCGTGGCAATGTCTTCCACCACAACGTCGTGTCCGCGATAGGAGAGCGTCTGCCCGGCCGACCGTGAGGTGGCAAAGAAGCGAATCTCTCGCATCGAAAAGTTTCGTTCGTCGAGCAGGCGCCGCATGACAGCTCCCACTTGGCCGGTGGCACCAACAACACCAACGCTGATGCCGGTCTCGGCAATAACGGTCATCGGCCGGTTCCTGCGTGGACGATGGCCTCGGTATCCGAGTCGAGTCCAAACGCCGAGTGCACCGCGAGCGCCGCGGTGTTGAGCATGTCAGCGCGCGTCATCACAGAGATACGAATCTCACTGGTCGAGATCATCTCGATGTTGATGCCGGCCTCGAACAGGGCCGTGAACAACTGCGCCGATACGCCGGAGTTTGTCTTCATTCCCGCTCCCACAACCGACAGCTTGCCAATCTGATCGTCGTACTTGAGGGAAGCGAATTCGATGCCCTTCTCGTCGGCGTTCAGCGCGGCCAGCGCGGCCTCGCCCTCGGTCTTGGGCAGCGTGAACGAGATATCGGTCTTCCCCGACTCGTCGGCAGAAACGTTCTGAACAATCATGTCGATGTTGATATCGGCGTTGGCAATCGTGGTGAAAATCTCGGCGGCCTTGCCGGGTACGTCGGGAACTCCGACAACGGTGATCTTGGCCTGACTGAGGTCGGTGGCGACTCCGGTGATGATGGGCTCTTCCACTTCGACTCCCTCCTTGGGGTTATAAACAATTGTGCCCTCGTTGTGGTTGAACGAGGAACGAACATGGATAGTCACGCCGTGGCGGCGCGCAAACTCAACAGCGCGAATGTAAAGAACCTTGGCGCCGTTGGCCGCGAGCTCGAGCATCTCTTCGCTCGTGATGCGGTCAATCTTGTGGGCACGAGGCACCGAACGCGGATCGGCGGTAAAAATGCCGTCAACATCGGTATAGATCTCGCACACCTCGGCATCGAGTGCCGCGGCAAGGGCAACGGCGCTCGTGTCTGATCCGCCGCGGCCCAGCGTGGTGATATCTCCCGAGTCGCGATTGAACCCTTGGAAGCCGGCCACAATGGCGATGGCGCCCTCGGAGAGAGCGTCTTTGACGCGGCCGGGAGTGACGTCAACGATGCGAGCGGCACCGTGCTGGGAATCCGTGATCATCCCCGCCTGGCTACCGGTGAACGATCGGGCATCGTGACCCAGGGATCGAATGGCCATGGCCACGAGCGCCATGGAGATGCGTTCT
>Ga0114979_10003885_pt1 | contig 9972 bp, 3 predicted proteins | sample S_140625_EF_Meta_FD_87315 | JGI IMG/M metagenome (GOLD analysis project Ga0114979, IMG submission 87315) | Freshwater microbial communities from Lake Simoncouche, Canada to study carbon cycling - S_140625_EF_MetaG | ecosystem: Environmental > Aquatic > Freshwater > Lake | place: Lake Simoncouche... | reverse complement strand
CCTTGCGCAAGGCCTCGCAGGCGGCGCGGCGAATCGGCGCCGACAACGAGGCACTGCGCACCGAATTGCTCGCCCTGCAATCGAAGCTGGTAAGTGCCGATGATGGTTTTTCTCTGGTTGACCTTGCCACCGCAGTTGCCTTGCTGTTGACTGCGCTTGCCGGCTCGGCCCTTTATTTTCTGCGCCAGCAGGATATGCGCCGTCAGATCGCCGAGGTCGATGCGCAGCGTGCCGAGGCCAAGGCGCAGCGTGCCGAGGCCGAGGCGATGCAACGCGATGCCCGTCGCACCAACGACCAGAATCAGAGTGCCATTCTCAGGCTCATGAACGAGTTGCAGGATGTCGCCGATGGTGACCTGACCGTCCAGGCGACCGTTTCCGAAGACATCACCGGAGCGATTGCCGATTCGGTCAACTACACCGTCGAGGAGCTGCGCAATCTGGTCGCTCGCATCAACATCACTGCTGAACTGGTGGCTGATGCATCGGCCAGCGCGGCGGCGATTTCGGGTGGCCTGCAAAAAGCGACCGAAAAGCAGACCCGTGAGATTCGCGAGACCGGCGAATCGGTATTGCGCATGGCCTCCCAGATCAGCGATGTGTCCGAAAGCGCTTCCGAGTCGGCTCAGGTTGCCCGTCAGGCGCTGGGAGCGGCTGAGCAGGGCCGTCAGGCGGTCGACAAATCGATTTCGGGAATGAACGGGATCCGTGACCATATCCAGGAGACTGCCAAGCGCATCAAACGACTGGGCGAGTCCTCGCAGGAGATCGGCGAGATCGTCGAGCTGATTTCCGATCTCACCGAGCAGACCAATGTGCTGGCGCTCAATGCCGCGATCCAGGCGGCGTCCGCCGGCGAGGCAGGCCGAGGCTTCACGATGGTTGCCGAAGAAGTGCAGCGGCTGGCCGAGCGCGGTGCCGAGGCCACCCGGCAGATTTCCGGCCTGATCCGCACGATCCAGCTCGACACGCAGGACGCGGTCGCCGCGATGGAACGCAGCACGCAGGGTGTGGTGCTCGGCACCCGACTTTCTGACGATGCCGGCAATGCGCTTGGCGAGATCGGGCGCGTCTCGCGCCAGTTGGCCGAACTGATCGAGGGTATTGCCCGTACGACCCAGAGCCAGGCAGCGTCGGCAGGTACGGTTGCCCAGAGTATCCAGCGCATCCTGCTGGTGACCGAGCAGACCAGTGACGGCACACAGCAGACCGCAGGGTCCATCGTTCAACTTGCCGAGCTCGCGCGTGAGCTGAAAAGTTCGGTTTCCCGTTTCAGGGTGTCGTAATGAGCATCGAGTCTCCTGATCTGACCGCCTTGTCGTGGTGCCTTGGCGAAATCCGAGAGTCATTGTCGCGCGCAGAGAGCGCAATCGAAGCCCAGATTGCGCAGGGCGACGATGACCGCTCGCAGGTGACGATCGCACGCACCATGGTGCATCAGGCCAGCGGCGCGCTGCAGTTCGTCAATCTCGAAGGTGTGCGGGTCGTGACGATGGAAGCCGAGCATCTGCTCGCTTTGTCCGAGCGCGGCGAGCTTGCGATGTCGCTTGAGTCCCAGGTGGTACTGGTTCGTGCGTTTGCCGCAGTCTGCGAGTACCTCGAAGGGATTGCAGGTGGCTCGGACGACTCCCCGCTCAAGCTGTTTGCGAATTACCGCGAACTGCTGACGCTGCGCGGCATCGAGACGGCTGAACCCGCCGATCTCTTTTTCCCGGATCTGAGTCGGCGTGTGCCGCGTCCGGACAATGGCGACCGCATCACCAAACGCGACATCGCCACGGTTCGCTCAGTGTTTGAGCGCGGCTTGCTTGGCTTTCTTCGCGATCCGGGCAATCCGGATGCGATCGGCGAGATGAGCAAGGCGGTCGAGCGACTGCTGCGTTCTAGCAAGGCTTCGGCTTTGCGGACCTTCTGGTGGCTGGCGTTGGCCTATCTGGATGGTCTTCGAGTCAAGGCCCTGCCGGTTGATCTGGTTGCCAAGCTGGAAGTCACCCGGATCCATCAGCGGGTCAAGCGCGCCAATGAGGTCGGCATTTCGGTGCCTGACGCGGTAATTCGCGAACTGCTCTATCAGATCGCCGCTGCCGGCAGTGGTTCCGCGAAGATCGACGAAGTCAAACAAAGATTTGATTTAATCAACGCTATACCGCCCGACCTCAACAGGTCGTATTACGGTCTGGTCGACAACCGTGGTTTGCGTGCAGCCCGCGAAGCCACAGTTCAGACCAAGACCGCCTGGGAGAAGTTCGCCCGGGGCAGCGCGGTTGATCTGCCTGCCTTTGCGAGTGCGGCTCAGCAGCTCGATGCCACGATGGCTCGCCTGCCCTGGAGCGGCCTCAAGCGCCTGGCCGCCACCATTGGCGGCTTGCGCCGTGCGCTGGCTGCAAGCAGCAGCAATCTGGCTGAGATGCTGTCGCTCGAAGTGGCGACTGCCTTGCTCTTTGTCGAGCAGGCGCTTGATCGCGGACCGTCCGAGGTTGATCAGTACGACAGACGTGCGGCCGAACTGGCCGATCGTCTCGATGCCTTGTGCGAGCGCCAGGAAGGCAACGCCGAAGACATGCCCGAATGGCTGGCCGAGTTGTCGCGCGCCGCGCAGACCCGACTCACGCTGCAGGCGTTTGTTGGCGAATTGCAGGCCAACCTTCGCGGCTGCGAGCGGGTACTTGATGCCTTCTTCCGCGATCCTGGCGCGCGCACCGAACTGCTGAATCTTGGCACCTTGCTGGGGCAGGTGAGCGGCGCTTTCCGGCTTCTCGGACATGATCAGGCCGCCGCCGGCGCCGATGCGGTGTCGGGCCGAATCGCCGCCTTCCTTGATGCCGACGACGCGCCCGAAAGAGCCGACTGCGAGCATGTGGCCACCAATCTGGGTGCGCTCGGGTTCTTTGCCGAATCGCTGCGCGACGGCGAGCGTCATCGCGGCGGCTTCTGGTTTGGCCATGACGAGCATGGTTTCGTCGCACGCCTTCTTGAGCCTGTTTCGCCGTTGCGCGAGACCGCGACGGACATCGCAGCGGCAGGATCGCCTAAAGCCACGCCTAAAGCCACGCCGATCGTGACACCGCAGCCGATCGACCTCTCGGTGGCCGCCGAACTGACGGCGCAAGAGTCATCGATTCCGATGCTCTCGGACGCGATCGAGGTTGAAGGCGAATCGAACCTGCCGAGCGGGGTCGCTGTCGAAAACGACAACACCTCGACTGACTTCGACATGATTGCGGCGCCGGGCGCGATCGACTCGCAGGCGACCGCGACGAACCTGGTGCCGGATGATGCCGGTTTCGATGCCGAACTGATGTCGATCTTCCTCGAGGAAGCCGGCGAAGTGCTTGCCGCGATCGAGGCCAATCAGTTGGTCTGCGAGCGCTCGCCGCATGATTTGGCGGCGATGACCACCTTGCGTCGCGGTTTTCACACCCTCAAAGGGTCGAGCCGGATGGTCGGACTCGGTGCACTCGGCGAGGCAGCCTGGGCAATCGAGCAGGTACTCAACGACTGGCTGTCGGGTGAGCATCCTGCAAGCGACTCGCTGTTGAATCTGGTTGGCGAGGCCCGGCGGCTCTTTGTCGACTGGGTCGCGCTTTTGCGTCAGGATCCGCAGGCGACGGTCGATGCCCGGGTCCTGATTGCGCGGGCCGCAGCGATCAAGGCAGGAAACGATGCGAGCGCCTTCGATGCGAGCGCCTTCGATGTGACCGCTTTCGAGAGTCCGCCAGCCACCTCCGAACTGATCGATCTGCCGGTCGACCTCGGGTCGATCGAGGTTGAAGGTGAAGGCGTCGAACTGTCAGCCACCTTCGACGTGATCGAGCTCGACGGCAATCAGCCAGAGTCTGACCCGGTGGCCGATGAGTTGGCCGATGGGAGCGCCGACACAGGTGCCGACACAGGTGCCGACACGCAGGTTCGAATCGGCGAGCGCATGCTCAGTGGATCGCTGTTCCGGGTTTTCCTCAACGAAGCAGACGACTTATTGGGAAAACTTGGCCAGGCGCGGCAAGACTGGGTTGCGACGCCTTCCATGCCAGCTTCCGAGGATGCGGTGCGCGCGGCGCATTCGCTGGCGGGCATCTGCCGGATCGTGGGTCTGCTGTCGGTGCGCAGCTGCGCCGACGCACTCGAGCGTTTCCTGGCGGCCCAATCGGTTGCCGGACGCTCGGTGCAGCAGCTTGATCTCGCTGATTACGGTTTCGTTCTCGATCGCCTGACTGGCGCACTGCATCAGTTTGCGGCGGGGCAGGAGCCTGCGACCGACGAGCAGATGAACGAACGCGCAGCCGATCTCGCACGTCGCTGGTCAGGCGATGATGCGGTCTCGGTGCCGGAAGCTGCTGCCGGCATGCTGGCTTTCGAGGACGGTCTCGAACTCGATGGTGAGGCATCGCTCGACGATGATGAAGCCGATCCGGTCGTTGCATTCAATGACGAGCTCGACCCCGATCTCGGCCCGGTCTTCATCGAAGAAGCCGATGAACTGATGCCCCGCATCGGCGAGGCGCTGACCCAATGGGCACAGCGACCTGCCGACACGGAGGCCCCCGAATCCCTGATGCGACTGTTGCATACCGTCAAGGGCAGTGCCCGCATGGCAGGTGCGATGCGGCTGGGATCGCTTGTTCATGATCTCGAAACCGAGATCGAACAGGCGATCGCTTTGCCGGCAGTGTCCGAGCAGGCTGTCGAAGCGCTGATTGCACGAAATGACCTGATCCTCACGGTCTTTGAGGCGCTGCGCAATCCGAACTCTGCCGCGGCCACTGCCGCGGCGCTGCCGGCTCTCGCACCGTCCAATGGGCCGTCGGTGGCTGATGACACATCGCTGTCGCCGACGCAGGCAGCGCCGATCGATGGTGCTTCCGATAAGTCGCCCGCGCTGAGCGACGCGATCGGGCCGGTCTCGAAAGAGCGTGACCCTCCTGCGCGATCCGAGTCGCGCCCCGCCCCCGTCCAGCCCACGGCCAGTCATCCGATGATTCGCGTGCGTGCCGACCTGCTCGATCGGCTGGTCAATGAGGCCGGCGAGGTCTCGATTTCGCGTGCCCGGCTCGATAACGAGATCGGCGGCATCCGTCAGTCGCTTGGCGAGCTGACCGAAAACGTCAATCGGCTGCGCTCGCAGCTTCGCGAAATCGAACTGGCGGCCGACTCGCAGATCCAGTCGCGCATTGCGCGCAATCGAGAGGTCGAGGGCGATTTCGATCCGCTCGAGTTCGACCGCTACACGCGCTTTCAGGAGCTGTCGCGGATGCTGGCCGAGTCGGTCAATGACGTGGCCACTGTCCAGCAGAACGCGATGCGCAATCTCGACGAAGCTGCCCGGGATCTGTCACGCCAGCATCAGGTGACCCGCGAATTGCAGCAGGATCTGATGCGTATCCGCCTGGTGCAGTTCGGCAGTGTGGCTGATCGGATGTACCGCGTGGTGCGCCAGGCAGCCAAGGAGCTCGGCAAGCGCGTCAACCTCGAAATCAAGGGCGGCGATGCCGAACTCGACCGTGGTGTGCTTGAGCGCATGAGCGGGCCGATCGAGCATTTGCTGCGCAATGCGGTGGCCCACGGCATCGAATCGCGCGCCGATCGGCTGTCGGCCGGCAAAGCCGAGACCGGCGAGATCTGCCTCACGGTGGGTCAGGCCGGCAGCGAGGTAACGCTGCGCTTTACCGATGACGGCGCAGGACTCAATTATTCGCGCATCCTTGCGCGCGCCACCGAGCGTGGGCTGATCGCGCCAGGCGCCAAGCCTAATGAGCGGGAGCTTGCGCAGATGATCTTCATGCCGGGTTTCAGCACCGCGCCCGAAGTCACTGAGCTTGCCGGTCGGGGCGTCGGCATGGATGTCGTGCGTGCCGAGGTGGCGGCCATGGGCGGGCGTATCCAGCTCGATTCGACGCCTGGCTTTGGCACCTGTTTCGATGTCTATCTGCCGGTGTCTCTCGCGATCGCACAGGTGGTGCTGCTCACGGTCGGCTCGATGCGTGTGGCCGTGCCGTCGGCGCTGGTCGAACAGGTCATGCAACTCAAGCCCGATGAACTGGCCGCCGCTTATACCGATCACACCGTCCAATGGCAGGGCTCCGCGGTGCCGCTTTATTTCCTTGGCAGCTTGCTCGAGATGGCCGAATGCACGCCGCTTGCACAGCGCTACTCACCGGTCGTGCTGCTGCGCTCGGGTGTCGAGCGCCTCGCGCTTCATGTCGACCATGTGTCGCCGAGTACCGAGGTGGTTCTCAAGAATGTCGGCCCGCAACTGGCCCGTCTGACCGGGATGGCCGGTGCGACCGTGCTGGGCAATGGCGAAATTGTTCTGATCCTCAATCCGGTCCAGATTGTCCAGAGCGGCGCAGGCCATCGGGCCGGGCAGGGTGATACCGCCGGCTTTGCGCCGACCCGCATCGAAGTGCCGCACACCGTCATGGTGGTGGATGATTCGGTGACCGTGCGCAAGGTGACCCAGCGCTTGCTCAGCCGTGACGGCTACCAGGTGGTGCTGGCTCGGGATGGTCTCGATGCGATGCGTCAGCTGCAGGACGTCGTGCCCGACCTGATGCTGCTCGATATCGAGATGCCGCGCATGGATGGTTTCGATGTGGCACGCAAAATGCGCGAGGACGACCGCTGGAAGGGTGTGCCGATCGTGATGATCTCGTCGCGCACCGCCGACAAGCATCGCGACCATGCCTTGTCGCTCGGCGTATCGCACTTCTTTGGCAAGCCCTATGAAGAGGGCGAGCTGCTGCGCCTGGTCAAGAAGCTCACGACCGAATCACAGCCGGTAAGCTGAGGCGGGGCAGGCCTGCGCAGTGATCCTGATGGTCATCGCGCGGGCCAGCCGGCGAATACCGTTCGCTAGAGTGGCCCGTTAGCCGGCCACAACTGTTCTGTGTCAATCGGAAAGCCGAGTTCAGCAGCCGGGATGCAGGCCTCGATGCGCAGCTTCGATTCGATGCAAAGGCGGTTGACCCCGTTGGGCCCTTTGGGTCCATAAGTGGGGTGCATCACCCTGACCACCGGTGCACTCGGGTCATAGGTGCGGCGGCACACGATGCCGACCTCGCCATTGACCAGTCTGACCGGTGTTCCTGGCGGATAGGGGCCGAGCACATCACTCAAGGCCCTGCCGATCGAGGTATCGGCCACGCCGCTGGTTCGGCCGACGATGAGTTGCAACGCCTTGTCGGGCGGTGCGCCCGGTCGATAGCCGCGCTCGGTAATCATGGCGCACCAGCGATCGGCCAGCATCAGCGCCTGCGCGGCCGGCCACAGTTGGTCGCCAGAGAGCTTGCGCGGATAGCCGGTGCCGTCGAGATGCTCGTGATGCTGCGTGACCAGTGCAAGCCACATCCGGTCTTCGAGTCCGGCGCCGCGCAGCAGTGCGACGCTGACATTGGGATGATCGAGCACCGATGCCCGCTGCTCGGGCGACAGCGCACCGGCCTGCGCATAGAGCTGCTCCTGAAGCTCGTGCATGCCGAGGTTCATGGTGAGCGCCGCATTCATCGCTGTGCGTCGTTCGCTGGGCGAGGTGCCCATGCGGGTGAGCATCAATTCGAGCACGATGGCGGTGGCCAGCGAATGACGGACCCCATAACGCCCGCCGGTCAGGCGCAGCGGCACCGCCAGCATTGCATCGGATTCGAGCAGGCAAAGTCTTTGCAGCAGGCTTGTGGCTGCCCGAACATCATCGAGCGCGATCGGCGAATTCTGGTGACCGTCGGCGATCTTCTGCAGCGAGGCATCGAGCTTGTCGCGCATCGCACGCGCATGCGACCACGGCGTGCTCGGGCGGCTTGCCTGAGCCAGCGCGGTCGCGTCCTCGAGGGAAGTGACGACTTCAGCCATTGGGCGAATCAGACCTGGACGACTACAGACAAGGGAAAAACTGACCGCGAGCAGGTCGAGGCGAAGACCTTGACCTAATTGTCTCGCGATGGTGTCCGCACGACCAAACGCTGCCGGCCAGAGGGTGTCCTGGGCCGTCCGGACGGCAGGCCTGTGCGGCTTTTCAGGCGTGCCTGCAACAGGTTCCGGCCTGCAGAAAAAGAGGCTCCGGTTCTCGGATCAGCGGTCAGCGTCGGTCTTGACAACCGCATAACGCATCAGCGTGCGCAGCCGGGCCTGTGCATGATCGACCACTGGCGCCGGATAGTCCCGGCCGATGACGCAGCCCAGGCGCAGCTGGTCGGCAGACGACATCAGCCACGGGGCATGGATCTGCGCGGCCGTCAGGCCCGCGAGCTGCGGCAGATACCGGCGAATGAACTGGCCTTGCGGATCGAACTTCTGCGACTGGGTGATCGGATTGAAGATGCGGAAATAGGGCTGCGCATCGCAGCCGCTCGAGGACGCCCACTGCCAGCCGCCGTTGTTGGCCGAGAGGTCATAGTCGTTCAGATGCTGCGCGAACCAGCGCTCGCCGCGCCGCCAGTCGATGCCCAGGTCCTTGCACAGAAAGGACGCGGTCACCATGCGCAGGCGATTGTGCATGTAGCCGCTTGAGCGGATCTGCGCAATGGCGGCGTCGATCAGCGGATAGCCGGTGCGGCCCTCGCACCAGGCTGCAAAGAGCGCATCGCCGGTCTCGCCAACTTCCCACTCGATGCGGTCGTAGTCGGGTTTGAACGACTGGTGCTCGATACGCGGATGGTGATGCAGGATCTGGAAATAGAAATCGCGCCAGATCAGTTCCGACAGCCAGGTGCGCGCACCCTCTGCGGCGGGTGTGTCGATACCGTTGTGAAGCGCGCTTTGCTCGGCCTGTCGTGCTTCGCGCACCAGGCGGCGAATCGGCACCGTGCCGAAGCGCAGATGGACTGACAGATACGACGGGCCCTTGATTGCCGGGTAGTCGCGTGCCTCGCGGTAGCGTCCGATGCGCGGCAGGAAATCCTCGAGCAGGGCGCTGGCGGCCAGTTCGCCCGGCGTGATCGCAAGGCTTTTGAGATCAGTCGGCGCAAAGCCGATTGCGGCAAGGCTCGGCACGCCATTGACCGGGTCTGTGCCGAGTGCGACGGGGCTGTCAATCTGCTCGGCATCGCGAAGCCAGGCCGGCAGCGGTGCGAGGCGGCTGTTCGCAGGGTGCTCTGTCAGCTTGGCGGTGGACTGCTCGGCGAGTGCGGTGTTGTCTGAAGGGTGGCCGCCGGCATGGCTCAAGGCCTCGAGTGTTCGCAGCCAGGCATTGCGATAGGGCGTAAAGACCGAGAAGGGGCGGGCGGCTGCGGTGAGCACCTCATCGGCCTCGAAGATCACCTGATCCTTGACCAGGATAAGTGTCCGGCCATCTGCCCGCAGCGCTTCCTCGACCCTCATGTCGCGGCGCACCGCTGCTGGTTCGTAGTCTCGTGCGGCATAGACCGCCTGCACGCCGAGTCGTGCAGCCAGTGCGGGAATAGCATGCTGCGACCGGTCGTGGGCCACGATCAGGCCGCCACCCGATTCACGCAGTCGCGCATCAAGTTCGCGCAGCGAGCCGGCGATAAACTCGACGCGGCGGTCGGCCTTGCTCGCCAGCGCATCGAGAATCTCGCGGTCGAAAACAAAGGCGCAGTAAAGACGACCGCAGGCCGCCAGAGCATGGGCGAGCGCGGCATGGTCCTGGGTCCGCAGGTCGCGGCGCAGCCAGACGAGTGCGGCAGAGTGGGGGTCGCGGGGCATGGCGGCAGGCTCGGCAAAGCCCGCGATTGTGCGGCCCCCACCGGGCCTTTACAATCGTTCAATGAGCGACATCGACGCAGCCACCAATCTCACCAACCATTTTCTGCTCGCCATGCCCGGCATGGCCGACACCAACTTTGGTGGTGCGGTGGTCTTTCTGGCCGAGCACAGCGCCAAGGGGGCGCTGGGGCTGGTCATCAACCGTCCGATGGAACTCGACATGAAATCCCTCTTCGAGCGCATCGATCTGACGCTCGAAGTTGATCCGCTCAGCACCTCTGCGGTGTTCTACGGCGGGCCTGTCCAGACCGATCGCGG
>Ga0114979_10003883_pt1 | contig 9973 bp, 8 predicted proteins | sample S_140625_EF_Meta_FD_87315 | JGI IMG/M metagenome (GOLD analysis project Ga0114979, IMG submission 87315) | Freshwater microbial communities from Lake Simoncouche, Canada to study carbon cycling - S_140625_EF_MetaG | ecosystem: Environmental > Aquatic > Freshwater > Lake | place: Lake Simoncouche... | reverse complement strand
ATCGTAATCGTATCATAAACATAAATGAAATTTCGGTTTATGATAGTCATTTAGTTTAAACAATTTACATAGCTATCCATCCCTAGTAAAATGAAAGTTAACCCTTAGTTTAAAATAGTAATACACTTCCCCCAATAGATATGCCGGGCGGCTTGTTAGCATTAGTGTGTTATGGCAACGAGAATGTTGTTGTAAACGGAAATCCGCAAATTACATGGTTTTACAAGTCATTTCAACGATATACCCATTTTTCGCAAGAACCCATTCAAATTCCAATGGACGGCCCCAACCAAATGTTTATGGACGCACCAATATTGTTGAAAGCTAAAATCCCGCGTCAGGGTGATTTGTTAAGCGATCTTGTACTCCGGTTCACACTTCCCGATATATTTAGTAAGGCCTACTTAACACCTACAACATGTACGATTGACGGCAACTCAACGACTGTATACAATCTTGACCGCGCGTACGAATTTGCGTGGGTACGCCAATGTGGTGTACGTCTTATTCAAAACGTTACGTTTACGATTGGCGGACAGATTATTCAAGAGTTTACGAGTGATTGGATTTCCGCACGCGCCATGATGGATTATGACAATACGCAATATCAGAAATGGCGTGCAATGGTGGGCGATGTACCCGAAATGTTTGAGCCCACGCAAGGCATATACGCGGATCCAGCCGCAAACAGCGGCAGCGGCTATCCGAATGTTGTAGCATGGCAACCATCACCCGAAGTACCGATACCAATACAAAACAATGCCCCGAGCATTCCAGGACGCACTATACGTATTCCACTCGGACTCTGGTTTAGCGATACGATTGCGAATTCCTTACCACTTGTCGCTCTTGAATACCATGATTGCGAAATTACAATACAAATACGACCTATACGTGATTTGTATACGGTATTGGATCCGACCGGCAATCGCGTTCGACCCGGTACACGCGTAGGACCATATTTACCGACCGACCAGTATACAGGTGTATGGAAGCCGAATTATTACGGAACACTACCACCTACACTCAACAATAATTATATTGCTGATCCCGACGTAAAAGAAAATATGCGTTATTTCTTAACCGACATAGAAACACCGATTCCGAATGCTGATGGATGGCCACTGGATGCTACATTGGAGGGAACCTATACGTTCTTACAAGACCAAGAGCGTGCTGTATTTACAAAGAAAACACTACGCTATAATGTGCGCCAGGTACAACCATTTATATTTTCGGGTATCAGTACTCGCAATACATACCGGCTAGATGTTCATAATATTGCGACACGAATTGCTTATTTTGGTCGGCGCTCGGATTCGCTACCGTACCGAAACCAACCTACCAATTTAACAAACTGGATGTTTACAGCGGGGGCAAAACGACCCTACGTTGTACCGAATAACGCGCTCTTTAGCAATACTGTTTATCCACAGACATATGTGTTATCGCCCAGTTGTACGCCTATACCCATTGGACGTTCTGGATTGAATATCGCCGGTACGCAACGCCGTATACTTCGCAATGTCTTTTTAACGGCGAACGGTAATAAATTATTTGATTCCGAAGATACGGATTACTTTACACAATATGTTCCGTTTCGGTATCTCAATGGTAACGGAATGCCGATGAATGACTATGGCTTAGCAACCCAGGCGGAAATGTGGCCGATTCATGTCTACAGTTTCGCTATCAACGGGTCTGGTATAGAGCAGCCTACCGGAACTTTGAATACAAGTCGTATAGACCGTTTGGAAATGGATGTCGATGTAGAGCCAATACCGGTTGGCGCGTTGTATACGTATGAATTGGACGTATTTGTTGAAACGTTAAACTTTGTAGAGATTTCTAACGGTATGGGCGGTCTCAAGTTTGCAAAATAATCGCATCTATAACTAAGATGAATGATCATTTTTATATTTTATGGGATTATATGAATACGAAAATCGTATTCATTAGTCCTAATGATATTGGCTATTTAAATTATCATATAAGAATCTATATCAAAAATAAATCACCCCTAGAAACTCTCCATATATTGTATTATAGTTCGGATAAAGCGCGCGAAAACGATGAAATTACAGATAATAATATACACATGCATAAATGTACGGATAACTACGAACCATTTTTCTTAATACATATATTACGACACGATTCATTATATTTAAAAACCCCAGTGTCTGAACTACTCGAATTGTATAATAGAGTACATAAACCATACTCACAGTTTGAGATACAACCTAAGAACGCAGAACGGGCAAAATATATAGAGGGACAGATTGAAAAAGTATATAAAAAAAATTTATCTCGTCATTACGAGGCTACAAAACGATTGAATGATCTAACTATAGATGTAAGAAATACGGATATTTATGAAATACTATTAAATTCGTTAGATACATACATATCGACGCATATACCAAACAAATTCAATTTCCGTTTATTTGCATCTATGTATTTGTTTCCGTATGTACGACAGTTAATGCCTTCTTTAAAATGTAGAACAATTGTTTTACGTGATGTATTTTATAAAAACAAGGTATGGTATGATAAGGAACGAACACCACTAAAGATAGCCGAGTTTGACGCCGATTTTGAATATAAATTATTTCCAAAAAAACATGAAGATATCAAGGACGATGATGTAGAGGATATTGAAACACCTATAATGTTTTTGGATTATATATATGATTTTTACAATTTTGGTGAATTTTGGGATGTTGTGAAACGTCTACAATATGCCGATCCAAGCACAAAAGGTCTACCCTTGTTTCATGTTCCTAAACACCGAGTATCAGAAATAGATTATTATTTTTCCAAATTAGAGTATGGTTATCCTTCTGCACATATATACAACCGTCATAAGTTATATCATTTCCACGAAATACATATAAGTATTGTAGAAGGTGCTACACGGGGTGTATTTGATAGATATATTGCCTATTCATTGAATTGTTGTATAAATCCAGAGATTGCGTATACATTACCATTTTCTTATAAATTGTATTTAACACGTGGTAGCAACAGTCGTAATATTATGAACGAGGACTCACTTATAAGCGAATTACAGGATACCTACAATTTTGTTGTATTGAATGGTTCTGAACCGCTTAATATAATCATGTATTATTTTACACACGCCTCGCTTATTCTTGGCGCACATAGTTCACTTATGAAGAATATGATATGGTGTGCTATAAATCCTATATTTATAGAAATAACGCCTTTTTCACGAAGTTTGAATCCATGTTTTAGCGCAAACGCAACATCTCTTGGATTTCAGACAATGTATTTTATATGTGAGTGTGATGAGAAAGAGCAAATACGATTATCCGATACGCAACGCTCTAGTCTTTTAGAATTAATTGGGAAATTAGCGTCATCTTTGACCTAATACGTATTGTTTTTATAAGCAAACAACAACCATATCATAAACATAAAACAATTTTCTGTTTACGATATAAAAACCTTATACAACCCGTTTTACAACGGATTGGTAACCCACCAGTTGTCGTAGAAGTACGGTGGCGCTTGTCCTTTAGCGACTTCAATCGCCGCGGCCATAACAAACTTCTTGCTGGGTTTCTCGCGGTAGAGCGAGTCGACGTGCGAGTAGTTGAGCGCGTAGGCATAATATTTGAGACGCGACATCATACCTTTCATTGGACCGTCAATAACGAAATTGCCATCCGAGGAGACAATTGGATTTTTGCGATCCTTTGGTGTACGGATGTTCTGCATAACATATAGGCCACCATAGTTAATCTTCGGTACGGTGTCAAACTTGTGGCGTACAGCAACATTGCCGTTAACGTATACATCCATGAATCTACCCTTCTGAAGAACAACAAGATGAAACCACTTACCAACCGGAATATTAGGAACCTCGCAATAGTTATCCCATTTGTTTACAGAGTTGGTGTATACACGCAGCGTGTTTTTGTCGCTATGCGTGAAGATACCTGGCGACAGTAGGGGAAATCCGTCCTTATTACCCTTATGGAAAATATGCTTCAAGCGCGCCATCTTTGCATTCGACGTCTTAATACCGCACTCATCCAGTTTATCAGCGTTATCATACGTATCGGGATGAATAAATATCCACATAGAGTAGGAGTATTCTAAACCATGTACTTCGTTCTCACTCTGGTAAAGTAGCGGAAATCCAGACCGCGGAAATTGCGGTATAACCTGACCGGTTGTAATAGTGTCTCTAAATAGGACTGTAGACTGTTTCACAAACTTATCATATGCTTCCTTCACCTTCTCTGCAGACGTGAATAAAACATAAAATCCGAGCAAAATTAATACGACTATGACCAATTGGGGTAGTAATCCGGGTCCATTCAGAAAACTCATAGAACCTTGTACATAGTCCATTTCCTCTATTTATAATTACTTTTATAAACAGAAGAAATAGTTCGTGAAAATGTTTACAAGAATTGACCAACAGGGCTACTGCCTGTGTATCCTACTCTAATTCCTAAGCGAGCAAACAGATTCTTAACAATGTTATTACCACCAGAGGGGCCGCGTTGGTATATGGCGTAGATGCGATCCGGGGTGAGGGCGTAGGCAAAGAACTGAATGCCGCTCATTTGTCCGGAAAAGCCACCATTATCGCCAAATTTAACAATCTGTGTCGACGACGGCGAACCTGCCACTGGAAAGTCCGGAAGAACGCACGAGCGGCTGAGTTTACCATCGTAATATACGTCGATAATGCGTCCATTCACAGCGACAAGAATGTTGATCCAGCGCTGGAGATCAATCTCTTGAATATCGCATACCGGAGAGTTAGTTGTACCTCCTTTCAAAAATCCAGATCCGCCAGAAATAACTGTGTTGCTAGTGGCTACATCTGTAATGTCCTGTCCACGTGGGTTTTCCGTGTGTACGCGCACCATTAGTTTCGCTTCATTCGGGTACAGAATGGTGTTGAGCAAGAATGCAGTGGGAATCTCGGAATCAGTTACTTGGAGAACGCTCTTAGGAAGACCGGAACGGTAATCCCAGCCGTTAATGTACATCCAGAAGCTTAACGTATATTCGCCGCCGGCCAGAATACGTACATTGGGATTGATGTTGTTAAGAGGAGGCAGGCCATCCTTACCAACACGCGGCGATGGCTTGTTCGCCGGCATAACATCCATTAGGATATCAATCTGTAGTTCATCACCAGCTGTGAGGTAATAGTAAATAAGATACAAAATAACTAGAAACGCTATAATGTATACGGCATTGATGATTAATCCGCGGTTGTTGTTGGCAAATGTGCGAACAGTCTCCATTACTCTTCTACAGTAGTTATCCAAATTCTTCATGCATATTCGTAATCCACGTATTCTGAGGACTCTGAGGTCTTTATTGATTTTTTATCAAAACAGAATCCAAATTTACACAAATTGTTTTTCAAGTGGCTCCATACATCGCTAAATTTGGGTCCTATGTCCGGGATAGCGGGCTTTCCTCGTGTATCCGTCTGTCGCTTGTAGTTTTTCATAACGGCTGACTCTGTAAGACGATGAGGCCATGCTTGAAACATACCTGCTTGGCCTGAAAAATCCGGAGACGTTTCTAACAAGACCCCTACCGGCGTCCATGTCGGTACATTTTCTAACAATGCTGATGTACGTAATATACCATTCATATATAAATCAACGGTGCGACCTTCGACTGTAATAACAACCTGATTCCACCGGGCAATTACAAACGATTCAATGGTAAGATCCGCCTTTTTACCAAATTCGGGAGACGCAGTATTTACGCTGAACCGTGCTTCTTGGTGTACGGGATCTATGAATATAGATCCCACGCCCAGTATATTCACAAATGGTTTAAAACGATAATCTCCCTTTGAACCGGCAAAGGGAATGCGAGATTCGTTAATCTTATCCATATATACAAAGAATCCTAACGAAAAGTTATTTCCAAGTGATTTTGTTATTTGCGATTGCGTAAAGACAGCTACTGTACTCGCCTTACTGGCTTTTGTCGTCAATACAAAGGGTCCTAGTACTGTAGAATCATTGGTTCGTGGCCAGTAATACCAAAGCAAAACTGCGCATATTAATAATATAAAGATAAGCGAACCAATAAAGAATCCTCGGGGATTAGCAACAGTGGCTGATGTTGTAGACGCAACTGGAGCAGTCGTTGTACCTTTTTGTTGAAACAGCGATGACATCTATCTTACAAAGAGTCTATATATTCAATATCATAATAATTGTTTGAAATTATTGTAATATTGGCGTGCCCAGCCGCTCATTTATAATGAGCGGCGGTCTAAAGAAACCCTTTAAGTTGATCTTTCGCCGATTTAAATTTATCGACAAGTTTCGTTTTCATACCATCGATATCCATAGTCGGTTTATCGCTTTCGCACACTTGTTCAGCCATATTGAATACGAGCAGTTTGGGCGGACACATGTGTGTTATTTCGTCAATAATAAGCGGTCGTCTCCATATAGTTAGATTTTGTAGTTGAGCTTCCGCGGGCGACCCGCCAGATAATCCGTACCACGCATTTTCAACTTCTTTTGGATCTCCGTCCAAAAGTTTGGTCGTTTCTAGTTTACAGTTAATGTACACTTCCAATATACGCCGCGACACCATAACTGCCAGACGAAAGGGTATATCAAGTGGAATATCAGATATCCGTAGCGATTCACGGAATGTGGTTCCGTTTTTCACTGTGTCAACGTATACAAGAATATCGTTGACGTTAGGATCCAAGAATACACCGGGATTCATACGTTTTGGTAGTCCATAAGCAGGTAATGTTGAAGATGCTAAATCTTCCGAGCCACGATGGTACAGATGGCGGTAAACATTACCACCGGATCGTGGACGTGTGTTTTTTAGAACAATATCCATGAGACACGTGTATTTTGTTTCACGAAAATTTTCCATAGTATCTTCAGGGACTACAAATTTTTTGGATAAAGGCATTTTCTGCCAAAATACCTGTGCGTCATCCAATACCTTCATTCGCATGGGACGCAAATCAATAATTCGCAAATCAAATTCTTTTCCAAGAAGCATAAATACAATAAATCCAATAATTGCAAAGACAACAATATATATAATTACGGATTGGTATGAAAATGTGGTCGCCATTGTTCGCAAGTCCATACCACGCACAGAATTGATAAGTTGACCGGGCGCACTAAAGAGTGAAGCCATTCCTATCTAAGCATTTGAGTAAAAGTCGCGCAATTTCACAGTTCGTATAAATGTTTTAAGTTTTAGACTCGTTTTGTGTATATGCGGATTCTCCGCTGTACGCAGTTTATGTTTGTTGTATGTATTGTCGGAATGACACATGACTAGCATAACCTTCATCGGATCCAGTTGGGCGAGCGGAACACTATATGTATTAGTAAATTGAACCTCTTCAGCATAGACAACGTGTTCGTCGCAGCGATGGTCTTTGGTATATTGTTTTGTATATGCCATTGTTCCGAAAGTCGCGTGATTGGGTCCATATGGACCAATTTCCCATACAGACTTATCGTCCACAAAAAACAAATGATTGCGCGAAGCTCCACAGAGAGATACTTTTTTTGTTAGAAGTGTTTGAACCGCATGCGCTACGCGGTCTGGCATATAATAATCGTCGTCGTCCATACATACAATAATGGCTCCGCGAGCTTCGTCGTTGAGTTTATTGCGTTTTACACCAATATTGAGTTTTGTTGGCGAGCGAAAATAACGTATGTTGAGTTTTGTTTTATAGGGTTCAAGAAGTGCTTCTACAGAGGTTGTACTGTCATCATACACAAGCCATTCAATGCGTTCTAGCGGATAGGTTTGATGAAGAATGCCATCAGCTAAAAACGGTATAAATTTAGCACGATTATACGTGGGTGTAACAATCGAAACCGGCGGATGGGTTGTAGAGACTGGTAAATTTGCCGGCCAGACGGACATTTGTTAAATAGTATAGGGACGACAATGCTTAAATAAGGGGGCTTCGCCCCTTTTAAACCCCAAGGGGCTTCGCCCCTTAATAAACGAAATCAACAATCAGTGGCTTTTTCTCTTCAGGTATTTCCGCACGTTTTGATATAACTATATACGCAGACATACCAAGCGCAACCAGACCAGAACCGATTCCAACTGTAAGAATATTATGGGCTGCTAGGCCGACCGCAACAACCGCAAGTTCTAAAAGTATAAAGATTGCGAAAAGATAAGGAGCACGATATGTCATAATAATCTACAAACCACAACACGCATGTATTGATATTCATTTTTTCTACCCAATGAAACATTGATAATGCGCGTAAAATAGGTGAAAGCATCTAAAACCGCTAACACTTGAGAGGAACAGAAACTAATGTCTCTCACATCGAGACGTAAGTTATGGTCTTTTTTTGAGGCATTGTATAGTCAGGAACTGGATGAAAGCGCACCAAAAGTCGCTACACCCGTGTGGATTAAAACACCCCTATTGATACATCAGCAGACTGCATTAGCGCGAGCACTACAAATTGAAAAGGCGAAGAAGAATGGTATTGTTGTAAATGATATAGCCGGCGATGCAATCGGTGGACGTATGTTTAGTTCCTATGGCATTTTGGGGGATCGTGTAGGGTCTGGTAAATCATTAACTGCGCTTGCACTTGTGAAAATGCCCGCGCCCGATAATATGTATAGTGAATACATTGTGCGCGGCGGGCAATTCCAAGGAGATGGACGTGATGTAGGTATTTTGCGAAACCGATTACAACATAAAACGGGTAACGGCACTCCCCTTATACCTGTATCCACGACGCTTTTTATAATACCGCATGCACTTATTAATCAATGGGAGGAATATGTAGAACGAGATACAAGTTTGAAGGCATGTTTTGTTAAGAAACGTAAAGACGCCGAGAACGAAGATTTATTAAAATCAATTGAAACATATGATGCAATGTTCGTATCGTCAACTATGTGGGTGGCTTTGCGCTTACACCATCCTATGCGAACCTATTTATGGAAGCGTGTTTTTATAGACGAAGCCGATTCAATCAATATTACAACCGACCACGACGAAATTCATGGGCTGTTTTATTGGTTTATATCCGCAAGTTGGCTTAATCTAGTATTTTCCAGCGGATCCTATTTTAATATTGAAAGTGCCTATATACCACCACCCGAAACATCCGAAACCGTTGTTGAACGTGTATCCAAATTACAAAATGGATATTATCTTAGTATTCCTGGATGTAAGCATATGAATATTGTACGGCGTATGTGCGGTATACCCGCAAACAATAGCACAATGGCAATTAATGCTGCGGCTAGTCAATCGTCGCGTCTAATAGTCCATTCATCTGAAGAATATATACGACAGAGTTTCGCAAGTCCTCATGTAATTCATAAAGAGATCATATGCGCCACACCCGCCAATATTCGCGTATTGGACAGTTTTATATCACCTGAAATGATGGAGCGTCTACACGCAGGCGATGTACATGGTGCTTTAGAAATCATTGGTATGAGCGCTCATTCCGAATCCGAAGTAACGGCGGCCGTTACAGACTCATTAGAAAAGGATTTAGAACAAGCCAAAAAAATTTATGAATTTAAGAAAACCATTGAATATTCCACGGAGCAGTTAAAAACAAAGGCTATTGAAGCATGCGAATCGAAGATTGCGTCTATAGAAAGCCGAATAAGTGCCATAAAAGAACGTATATCACGTTCTGCTCAACAAACTTGTCCTATATGTTATTGTGATGTAACCAATCCATGCGTGACTCCGTGTTGTAGTCAACTATTTTGTTTGGCATGTTTATGCGAATCTCTTAAACGCGTATCGACGTGTCCCTTATGTCGTGTCCGGATTAACGATTTGAAGGAATTAAAAGTTGTAGGAAATTCCAGCGCGACCAATACAGTTGTAGAACGTCCCAAGGAATTAAATAAGAAAGATACGTTTATTAAATTTTTAAACGAAAATCCTACTGCGAAAGTTCTT
>Ga0114979_10003881_pt1 | contig 9977 bp, 13 predicted proteins | sample S_140625_EF_Meta_FD_87315 | JGI IMG/M metagenome (GOLD analysis project Ga0114979, IMG submission 87315) | Freshwater microbial communities from Lake Simoncouche, Canada to study carbon cycling - S_140625_EF_MetaG | ecosystem: Environmental > Aquatic > Freshwater > Lake | place: Lake... | reverse complement strand
TATTTTAAAAAAATTATTACTTGGCGATGTCTTGAATGTAAAATAGATATGGGACCACAAAATCCAAGACAATTATGTGGCAAAATTAGATGTTTATTTAGACCCTAGTACTAAAATTATAAACAACTATAATAGAATAAATTAAAATTTTATTTAAGCGACCATCTCGTCCAAACATACCTATAATCATATATTTGTTTATGTGTCTTATCCAAGATATTGTAATAACGTTCTAATTTTGCATCATTAATTAGATTAGGGTAATGAAACTGAATAATTAAATGCTTTATTTTTAAATGAAAATTCTTTGTAAATAAATAGTCTAACAATTCATATTCAGCCCCTTCTATATTTATATGCAACAAATCAATGTTGGTTATATTATTTTCGTTTAAGAAATCAAAAAAATCTCGCATAACACATTTGTGTGAGTTATCTGAATTTGTATTTTGAATCATACTTGTAGAATCTGCATTTATATTCATATTAAAATCAAAATTACCATTACCCAGACCATATGGCAATACTGTAATATTCGGGTGTGATTTACATTCTGTAACCGCTTCGTTATAAAAAGGTATCATTGGTTCAAATGTATATACTTTTGTGTTACAATAGAGTGTTGATAATAGTTTTGCTGTATACCCCTTATATGTTCCTAGGTCAATAATAACAGTACCTTCTGTCAGTTCCAATCCTTGAACATATCCATGAAACATATTGTCTGCATAAAATCTATCAACTTCGCGCATTTTATATATATATATATATATCTTATATAAATATATATAATATATAAACGCGCCTATTTGTCTAAAAATATACGTATTAATTTTAAGACCTAAATAAGTTATAAATTATAAATCCATTAAATAAAAAATTAGTTTACATAATATAGAATGAATCAACACTGCTATATCTGGTATTAATTTTACTCTAAAAAGTACTAATGATTTAATTAAAATAATTTTTTACTAATTAAGCTAATAATATCATCTCTTGTAGCACATGTATTACCAATACATAATTGTTTATTATTATTATCATTAGTATTATAAGTCATATTAAATAATGGAATAAAAGTAGATTTTGTATATACTGGTGGTTCTGTTACAGATGGTGTAGTATCATCATTTTCAAATTTTTCTTTATTTAATACTTTTTTACTAGATTTTGATATTTTCTTGTTATTTCTCCAAATAGCTTTAGCATCAGCATTACCTTTTAAATATGCAAGACTATGAGGTGAATTTTTTAATAGATATATTGCTCGCTTTCTGTTAAATTCAGCAGATTTATTAGGCCATTTTTCTTGTTGCCATTTAGTTACATCTAAAATATCTTGTTCAGTATATTTAATATGAGAGCTGTGTGGTTTTAATGAATTTTTTTTAGAAGATGTCTTGGAATTTTTTTTAGAAACTTTTTTAGAAGGTTTTGATGTACTTTTTTTTGTTAGTTTATTTTTTACAACTGTGTTCTTTTTTTTACTTGCAGTATTTTCAAAATTTTCGGAAGGATAACAAACAAATAATGGTAAATTTGTTGACATAGTATATATAATATTTTAGATTTAATATTTTAGATTTAATATTTTAAAATTTAAAATATTAAATTTATAGATTATTTTTTTAAACAAGAACTTGTTAATTTCTTAAAAAATTTACCTTTTGAATTTTTACAAACTGTTTTATTCTTTTCTACTTCTAATTCACCTTTTCTACTATTACATGGTTTATAACATTTCTTTGTATCAGTATAACTATTAGGAGAACATACACATTTTTTTTGATTTTGTACTTTTTTAAGTCTCTTTATTATTTTTGTTTTTGGTTTTTTTGTTTTTATATTATTAAAATTTTCAAGTGGAGTATATGCATCTGGAATTACATAATCTTTTTGAAAACGATCACCAATACGTTCAATATTTTTCATTATACAATAATCAGTACCATCTGGCATCATTCCAGTTTCATCACATTCATTAAATGCAGCTAAATCTGATTTTAAAATACAATAAGAACCATCCTCTTCACAAACACCTCCACTACAATCAGGATAAGAAGTACATGGTTTAATACATCTATGGATTTGTAATAATGGATCATCTACATGAATATCCATTTGAGGATAAGTACTAGGACATTTATAACTTAAACGAGGGTCATCATAACCTAGTGATACATATAAATCTGCATCACTAATATCTGTATAAGGATTAGAATTATCAAAATCTGGATTAATAGGATATATTTTACTTCCATGATATACAGTAGAGTCATTACTAGATACTATAGTATTTGTAGTAGATGAATTTTGGAAAGTTTCTAATATACATTTTTTATAAATTAAATAAGAACCTAATAAAATAATTATTAGTAATAAAACAGTATTCATATCTAATGACATTATTTTATATAAATACCTATAATAAAATAAAAATTAAATATTTAATTATAAATAAAACTAAATATTTAATTAAAAATAGAAATTGTAATTAAATTATTATTAATAATAAGAGTCTTTAATATATAAAATCAAAAAGTATATTTAATGCATTAGTAATATCATTTTTATTTACACATGTACCATTTATACATAATTCATTATCTGTATATATAATATTTGCACCTATTTTTGCACCTAATGTTGAAAGATTTAATGTTGGACTATTTTGTAAAATAGTAATAGCTGTAGCTTCTGCAGTATCATTTCTTAGTTTACATGATTCTTGACTATTGCAAGGAGGTAAACTATCTATTGCATTTTTAACAGCAGATAAAGTTGTAGTATAAAGTTCATAAGATTCTGTATCTCCTGTACTTAAACTATTATTAATAGCTCTAATTAAATTTATTTCTGTACTTGTTGTTACTGGTCCTGTTGTTATTGGTCTTGTTGTTATTGGTCTTGTTATTACTGGTCCTGTTGTTATTGGTCTTAATGTTACTGGTCTTAATGTTACTGGTCTTGTTGTTACTGGTCCTGTTGTTATTGGTCTTGTTGTTACTGGTCCTGTTGTTACTGGTCCTGTTGTTACTGGTCTTGTTGTTACTGGTCCTGTTGTTATTGGTCTTGTTGTTACTGGTCCTGTTGTTACTGGTCCTGTTGTTACTGGTCCTGTTGTTACTGGTCCTGTTGTTACTGGTCCTGTTGTTACTGGTCCTGTTGTTACTGATTCTGTTGTTACTGATTTTGTTTTTGATTCTTGTGATATAGAGTTATCTTTACTAGTTAAAATTACAGTAGTAATAATGATTACTACTAATAATACAACAATTCCTATTCCAATATAAATTGCTTTAGAAGCCATTATATATATATATATATAAATTTATATTTATTTTTATATATTTATATATAAATTAATTATTATTTTCTGTAATATTCTCCACTTCGTTTTGCTAAAACAATAACTGATTTTAATAAATTTTTCATATCATTAGTATTGAAGCAAGTATCATCAACACATACTGAAGCACCATCAAGTTGATTAGGATTACTTGGTGGTATTACACGAATACCTAAGGGTAATATTTTTTCACCTTGTACACCTACTACTGGAGGCATTGTGTTAGTGGTAAAGTACATATTTGTGTTGGTGTCAGTGTACATATTTGGGTTAGCGGTAAATTCTACATTTTTGGGTGCGCGAGTGTACATATTTGTGTTGGTGTCAGTGTACATATTTTGGTCAGTTTTTTCAACATATGAATCGGCGGTATTGTACATATTTGGATCTGTGTTTTCAACATATGAATCGGCGGTATTGTACATATTTGGATCTGTGTTTTCAACATATGAATCGGCAGTATTGTACATATTTGGATCTGTGTTTTCAACATATGAGTCTTCCATAGGTAATTCGGTATTTTCAACATATGAGTCTTCAATAGGTAGTTCAGTATCTTGAAAATTTTCTCTGTTCTTAGGATAACATACAAATGATGGAAAATTTCTAGGCATATATATTATATATTAGAATAATATTTTTAAACTTTTTAATAAAAATTAATTTATTTTTTTGTGTAAATATAAATTAATTATATTGTGTTCCTAATCTTTTTCCTAAAACAATAATACTTTTTAGAATATTTTTAAAATCATCTGTATTAAAGCAAGTATCATCAACACATATTTCAGAACCACCTACTCTATCAGAATGAGTTGGTCCTTGAACAGTAATACCTAATGGTAGAGTATTAACTCTTTTAAATTTATTTACATTTTCTACTAGTAATCTTACATCTTGATCATTTAATACATTTTTTAATGTTGTAGATAATGATCCCATTTGAGTATTTTGTTGATTTACTTTAAGTAATAAAAAACTATATAAACTATTTTTATCAGAGTTAGATAAACTATTTATTTTTGTTAAAAAAGCACATGCTCTTGGTGATATTTCTTGAGGACCAACACTAGGTATGCTTTGCATTGTTTCATCATATCCACTTTGTATTAATTCATTATGTTCTTGTTGATTTAAAAACATAATAGTAAAACTACGTTTATCGTTTTGAGTAAGTCTTTCATCAAGAAGTTTATCCCAAGGTATTGTGGGACAACTTGCTGTAGCTATTTCTCTTTCATTTCGTATAGGAGTTGATTGAAAATTTTCTCTGTTAGTAGGATAACATACAAATGATGGAAAATTTTTAGACATATATATAATAAATTAGATAATATTTAAACTTTTAATAAAAATTGATTTTTTAAATATTTTTCTAATTTTTAATAGAATATGGTTTTTAAATGTGAATATTGTAAAATTAAAAAAATTTCTACTCTATTTTATTTTTCTTGTAAATGTGAATTAAAAAAATTATGTGAAATATGTAAAGATCCTGAAATTCATTTTTGTAATTTTGATTATAAAGAAGAAAGTAGGAATATAATAACTAAATCAAATCCAAAAATTGAAAGTAATAGATTAATGCATAAAATATAAGATTTCTAATTACGAATATTATAATTACAAAGTAAGTAACCATTATCATGTTGATTTAATTCAAAATAAACATCAGGAGTTAAATAAGTTGTATATGTTGATTTATGATCAATTGTAATTTTTGAAGTCATTTCATTTTTAATATTTTTACTATCTAATGTTATAATTTTTATTTTATCAATTTCTGAATATTTAATTAAATCAGTTTGCGAAATTAAAATACCTTGATTATTTTTTTTAATTTTTCTAATAATAGATAATTTTCCTTGCATATTTTTTAAAACAATTTCAAAAATAAAAAACTGCGAATCATCTTCATTATTTGTATACATACATTTTGAATTTTTATTTTTTATTACGGAAAGATTAAGTTCACTCATTAATATTAAGATATAAATAAAAAAACGAGATTATAAAAAATATTTTATAATTTCTAAACACTTTTAAATTATTAATTTGGTGGGGATACACAAATTTTATTATAGTCCATTCCTATGAATGAACAATTACACACAGTAAAACCGAGTGAATTTTGAGAGAATTCAATAAATAAATTATCGTCTTTTTGAATATAGGATGTGTTATCATGATTTAAATTTCCATCCATTTCATATGTATTAATATCTACATATGGTACTTTTGAAACACATAAACTAAACTCTTTTATATTAGAAAAGTTAATTTTATCTTTTAGAAATATGAGATTAGAGTGTTTATTGTTTTCTAAATTTCTAAATATTTTTTTTTCATCAGATTTTAATACAATAATTAATTCAAATAAAAATTTTTGAATTTGACTATTAGGATCTGAATAAGAATGCCATGATTTAGAATATTTAATTGGAATCGGTTCAGTTATAGTTCCTAACATTTTATACTTATAATAATAAAGTAAATATTTTTTATAAATATTTATAAATTTAATTTCAAAGTTATTTTAAATGAATAATAAAAAGTCTATTAATGATGATAAAAATTGTTTAACTTGTCATATTGTAGGATTAAATCCTTTTTCAAAGAAAGAACTTATAGATAATTTAAATAAAAAAATATTTAATCCAATTGATTTAGATGAAATCAATAATGAAGTAATAAAAGATAAATCAATGGATTTAATGTTTAATAATTATCAAAAATTTAAAGATACAAAAAATGATAAATTTAAAGATTTAGATAAGAAAATGACTAATTATTGGGAAAATAAATTTTTAGAATTATTAGGAGAAAAAATTGAAATAGATAAAAAGAATATTTTAATTGGTAAAAATAATCATTATAAAAATATTAATAGAAAAGTTGATTTAAATACAATAAATAAATTTTTAATTAAAAATAATGATGATGAAGTAAAAAACGTAATTAAATATAATTTAGAAAATCATAAAGATGAAATTATTGAAGGTAAATTTCCAATTGAATATATTGATTTTGATTTTTTATCAAAGAAAAAAGTATTATTAACAACCGCATATAAAAAAGCTGGTTATTTAGAAAAAGATTATGAACAAGTTAAAAATATTTTAAAATTATTAGAAGATAAATTAAGTGATATTCAAGGTTTATGGATAGCAATGAAAGAACAATATAATCTAGGGTCTAAAATTCATCCACCAAAAAATGATAAATTAGTAGCATATGTTGATCCAAATTTAGCATTAATAGAATCATTTAATTTTGAAAAAGATGAAGTATCAAAAAATTATAATGGTAAAGAAATGAAATTAAAAGAATTAAAACCTCAAATATTAGATAAGTTAAAAACTAAAAGATTTTTATATTTAGTTGATAAAAATACTTTTATACCTCATGAAAAAGGGGCTAATCAAAAATTTTTTAGTCAATCTCCTGTAGTCATATTACAAAAAGAAAAAATCAAAAGTGTTTATGAACACATTTTACCTCAAACTTAATTAATTTATATTTAAAAACATTTTTTAATAAATATTTAATGGACGATATTAAAATATTTAATGAAAAGCCTTTTTACATTTTATTAATTGAGCCTGGAAAAATTAGTCATTTAGATTGGAATAATCCAGATTATGTACAAACATTATCTAATATGTCATTTGTTAACACTTTTTTAGTTGAACCAAGTAAATTTTTTGATAAACTTCATGAATTATTAAAAATGAATGAAGAATCAGATAAAACTCATTTAGTTACAGAAGTTATATCAGAACAACCTGGATGTATATATGAATTAATTTTTATTGATACTTTAAATAAACAAACAAAATTACCTCATAATGAATTAGCATCATTATTAAATTTAAATGAAGAAAAAGTTAATGGTAATGCTATAATTGTTAAAACTGATACACCAACTTTAACGGATGATATGATTTTTACAGATATGACATCAAGTGAATTATATAAAGTATTATATGAAAGAGGATTTGGAACAATAGTTTCTTGGGATGAAGAGTGGAGAGAAGAAAATATTTATGGAGATATGGAAACTTATGCTCAAAGATTTTTTGAAGGAGAATCATTTAAAAAAATGGAAATTGGATTTTTAAAACATAATTTAAATATTTGGTATTTACCTTCAGAATATGGTACCAAAGATATCTGTGGTGATTTAATAACAAGTAAAATAGAAAAATGTTTTGTATTTACAATGTTAACAGAAACAATTAGATCAAATATTACAAAAGATGAAATATTAAAAATTTTTGCATTATCAAAAGTATTAGAATTACCATATACAACAGAAAATAAATGGTATGATGAACAAACAGATAATCATGGAAGAAAAATAGTAAAAAATAAATATAAAGTTTTAGATAATGTTTATCAAGAAAAAATCTTATCAAAATAAAAATCTAAATTATATATAATGAATAATAAAGAAAAATTTGATTTAAAAGAAGATTTTAATCAGAAAGAAAATTATAATTTAGAAGATGAATTAAAAAATTTTGACCAAATGGGATCATCAATTGATAAATTAGATAAAAAATATAGTGATAGAGAAATGTTTAAAGATATTAAAACAGAAGGAAGTTGTAAAGATAAAAATTTTAATGTTACTAGTTTTGTATCAGATTTAGAAAAAAAATTAGATAACTTTGACAATATTAAATTTCAATCTAGTTCATCTAATATAAATTTTACAAAATCAGAAAAAATAGAAGATAGTATTAAAATTAAACAAAAAAAGAAAAAAAATGTATTAGAAAAGAAAATTTTAAATTTATTAATAGAAGCAAAAGAGCCATTTATTGTTATATTATTATTTATATTATTAAATAATAAAGATTTAATTGAATTAATAAATAATATTCCTTACATTAATTATTTTAATAATGATTACCCATCATTAATTATAAGAGGAGGAATTTTAGGATTAATAATTTATAATCTAAAAAAATATTGAAAATAATTTCTAATTCATTTTAATGGATATAAATATTATTTTGATTATTGTTCTTATTATATTAGCATTATATTCGTGTTTAACAACAAATAATATAGAAAATTTTGCAGATTTTCATTCAGAATGTAGATTAACTAACCTTTTAGGTAAAGCTGTTCAAAATCATGGAATAAATAGAAATAGTAAAGATTGGGAATATTATTTTCCTTGTGAATATAATTCATGCGAAACAAGAATTAAACAATTTGAAACAGAAGTGAATGATAAAAAGAAAATTTTTATTATTGATGGTTGTGATTGGCCTGCCTCTAAAATGGCTTTATGGAAATTATTAAAAGATGTTTATACTAATGATGTTGCTGCTACAATTATGCCACAAACATATTTATTAGATGATAAAGAAGATTTAAAAAAAATTAAAGATAATTATAATAAGAATTTAAAAATTAAAAAAAATTTCATGTATATTCTTAAAAATTATGCACAAAGACAAGAAGGTTTAAAAATTGTTCAAAATTATGATGATATTATGAGTGGTTATAATAATGGATTTTATTTAGTACAAGATTATTTATATAATCCATTTTTAATTGAAAATCATAAAATCAATTTTAGATATTACACTTTAATAGTTTGTAGAGAAGGAAAAGTAGAAGGTTATATTCATAAAGATGGATTTGTTTATTATGCACCAAAACTATATGATGAAGATGATCCTGATTTTAATAAACATATTACAACTGGATATATTGATAGAGCAGTTTATGATACTAATCCATTAACATTAGATGATTTTAGAAATTATTTAGAAAAACAAAAATCTGGATCTTCAAAAATATGGGATAATAATGTTAATAAATTAATGCACAATGTAATAAAAGCAGTTGCAACTAAAGTGTGTAAAAATGCTAAATTACACAAACATACTTTATTTCAATTATTTGGTTCTGATGTAGCCCCAACTAAAGATTTAATTGGATATTTAATGGAAATTAATAAAGGTCCTGATTTAGATGCAAAAGATGAACGTGATAAAAAAGTTAAATATACAATGCAACAAGACATATTTAAAGTGATTGATCAAGTAGATGAAAATGGTAAATCTTTTACTAATAATAGATTTGTACGAGTTTTTTAAATAATTATAATATAAAAATAATCTATATTATAATAATGTCAAATTTTATTTTAGATTCTGATGAATATATTCAACAAAAATTAAATAATGAAACAGATCTTGATTTTAAAACAAATCAAGATTTAGATTATGAAACAGATTCAGATTATGAAACATCTAATGATCTATATACTAATAATAATCCATATTCATTAGATAATATTGATAATTATAATAATATTAATAAATTAGAATATAATAATGATCAAAAATATGAAAATGATAAAAAATATGAAGCCATTGGTGATAATTGTTTATTTTTTCCATTAGCAAATAAATTAACAACACCAATGAAAGATATTGGATTAACCCCAAATATGGTAACATTTTTAAGTACTTGTTGTACTTTATTAGCAGTATATTTTATATACAAAGAAAATTTACCTTATGCTGCAACAGCTTATTTACTTGGATATTTATTAGATTGTGTTGATGGTAAAATAGCAAGAAAATATAATATGACTTCT
>Ga0114979_10003877_pt1 | contig 9978 bp, 9 predicted proteins | sample S_140625_EF_Meta_FD_87315 | JGI IMG/M metagenome (GOLD analysis project Ga0114979, IMG submission 87315) | Freshwater microbial communities from Lake Simoncouche, Canada to study carbon cycling - S_140625_EF_MetaG | ecosystem: Environmental > Aquatic > Freshwater > Lake | place: Lake Simoncouche... | reverse complement strand
CGTTTCTTTCCGCCCTTGTTAACCACCCGGAGTCGGCAGATGGCGATGACCCGTTGGCTCGGCACCTTGCGCTCACAATCGGGCTCCCCTCGGCAATCAGCGAGCGACTCGGGCTCAGATCCCCGGGCCTACCGGTCGAGGCCGCTGGAACCGAGGGAGTGCTGACCCGGCTGCAACGCTTTGATCTGGAGCATGGCCTGGCCGAAGGATTGATGACCAAGGCCGATCGGGCAGGCATGGCGTCGGCCCTGGAGATTCGCTGCCCGTTCCTGGATCGCGCTGTGATGGAGTTTGCGGCCGGCCTGCCCGAGTCGGAGCGCGTTCACGGCCTACAGACCAAGGTGTTCCTCAAGCGCTACGCGCTGCGCTATTTGCCACCTGACATCGTCCAGCGTCGCAAGCGGGGCCTGATGGTGCCCCTGGCGACCTGGCTGCGTGGCCCACTCCACGAGTGGGCCGCCGTGCGTTTGGACTCCTCACGCTTCAGCCGTGTGGGTATTCGCGCCGAGGTTCCAGAGCAGCTGCTCCAGGAGCATGGCCGGCGACAGGCCGACCACACCCGGGCGCTGTGGGCGCTGATCGTGCTCAGCGAGTGGCTCGATTGGGCGGGCTGATCGCTCCCATGGTCCGTTTGGCGGCCCCAATGCTTCACCCCCAGTAGGCCCCCCCCCTCGAGGCGCTCCGCCCCCTTCGGCACCAGATCGGGAGGCACGGAGATCCAGGCTGGCGTGAAATATTGCTCCTGCCAGTCGGGCCAATTCCACCAGCGCCTGCCGCCGACGCCGAACAGAACCTGGAGCGTTCCGCCGAGGGCCATCGCGGCGCGATCCATGCCCTTGATCGCCGCGGCGATCGGGATTCCCAGGCTGCCCCCTGAGATGAGGGCAACGTCGAAGCTGGCCGGATCGATCCGCTCCACAATCGAGGCCAGCAGATTCTGCGAGCAGCCGAAGCGCTTCTGGATGTCCGGGTCGTAGGCGTAGGGGAACTGCAGCGGCCGCACCTGCGCTGGCGCAAACCAGGGCTTGCCGGTTTTGGCCCACACGGCCTCAAAGGTGTCGCGGCTGGCTCGCTCGCACAGCAGCTCCGCGATCGATGACACGATCAGCACGCGCCGTCCTGCCAACGCAGGAAGCCAGCAGTTGCCGCTTTGATCAGGAGTCGATCGATCGGGCTCGAGATCGAGAAAGTCGATCGTCCGCCCCGGGGGCGCGAGCGCGGCCAGCAGGTCGCCTTCGAGTTCGCCGCGTATGAGAGCGATGAAATCGAGCTGACGCGTCGCCTGCGCGTGCAGGGCGGAGAACTCCAGGATCGAAGCGGGATCACAGGGAAAAATCCCCATCTGCACCGCGCAGTGGTGGCGCACGTTCGCGTCCAGAGCGATCCGCTGCCGCTCCAGCCTGCAGCGCTCCAGCAATGTGGGATACAACAGCATCGCCTGCTCGCTGCGCCCGAGCTTCGCTGCGGCGAAACCGGCTCCCCCGTCCAGAGCCGACCGCAGCGCCCGGGCCAGATCGGACCGCTTCGCCACGGGCCTCACCGGCCGTCGATTCAAAAGGAAGGGATCGACCATGCAGCTGCGGTCATGTGCAGGGGTCATTCAGCGGGCTCTAGCTTCGAGGTTCATTGGCCTGATGCTCGCTCGATGATCTCGATCATCACGCTGCACCTGAAGCGTCAGCAGCACACCCGCCGACTTGTCGAGAGCCTCGACGCCCACACCACCCTCCCCTTCCAGCTGGTGATCGTTAGCCAGGAGGCGGATCCTGCAACCAGGGAGTTCTTCGGGGAGATCACAGCGGCTCGCCGTGAGCGAACGGACACTCCCGAGATCACGGTGCTCTTCAACGACCGGAACGTTGGCACCGCCGCAGGACGCAACCAGGGCCTGCGGGCCGCCACGGGCTCCTTGGCGGTTCTGATCGACAACGATACGGAGGTCTCAGCAGGCTGGCTAGAGCCTCTGGTGGAGAGCTTGAAGCAAGACCCGACGGCCGCGGCCGTCGGATCGATGATCCTGACACCGCGGGGCCGTCCCCAATACTGTTCGCACTACGTGGTGGAGCGCTGGGGGGGCGACGGGTCTCGATCGATTGGGCTCCACATGGATCGCCACTTCGATGCCGACGACCCAGCGATCAATCAAGCTTGCGAGGTTCCCTGGTATCCCACCACCTGTCTGATGCTGCGGCCTTCCTGCTTCGGTGGTGTCGATCCCTTCGACGAGGCCTTGGCGATCGCAGAAGAGGACAAGGATCTCTGCCTTTCGCTGCGTCGTGCGGGGTACCGCATTCTCTACAACCCCGCCTCGCGGGTGAGCCATCGCGGTCAGCCCCGCGAGCCTGCCTATGCCGCCATCCGTGAAAATCTCTCGCAGCTGAACCGCGATCGCAGGCTGTTCGAAGCGAAATGGTCCTGCGGCGTGATCAACGAGTCGTCCCGTCGGTTCCTCGAGCAGAGTGGGGTTTCACCGGAGCAGATCGCAAGCTACGAACGAATTTCCCTCTTTATGAAAGTGGTTCCCTGATGTTCATGGCCTCTCAAGAATCCTTGGCCGAGCCGCTTCTGCACCGTCCACGGCAGCTGATCCTGACCGTGACCGACCGTTGCAATCACTTCTGCGATATGTGCTACTACCACGGGTCGCTGAATCGCCGCACGAATCTGCTGTCGCTTGCCGAGTATGGCCGCATAGCCGCCGAGCTTCCGGATCTCGAGCTCCTGCTGATCTCGGGTGGTGAGCCTTTCTTGCGTGAGGATCTGATCGAAATCGTTGAGGTTTTCCACCGATCGAGCGGGATGCGCTCCCTGTTCATCCCCACCAACGGCTCCCTGCCGGAGAAGATCGTGAGCACAGTGCGTTCCTTGCTCGAACGCCTGCCGGACCTTCAGCTCACCCTGATGTTCTCGCTAGAGGGACTGGCCGCCACCCACGACGCGATCCACCACCGGGCGGGGGCCTTCGACTCCGTGATCGAGGCGATCCGACGCCTGGCCCCCCATCGCGTTCACCAGCACCTGAAGGGCCGCCCTCCCCTGGGAGTGCTACTCAACTCCGTGGTCACCGCTCAGAACCTCGATCAGATCCTGCCGCTGATGCAGTTCGCCAGGGACAACCTGCCGATCAGCAGCCATGCGTTCACGCCGATGCGCGGCCGCGGTCCGCTGGAAGGGCTCGGGGCGCCGTCGGCCGAGGCGTTCGCGGCGCTGACCGAGGCCGCTCGCCCGTTCTTCGCCCACTACCTCGCCCGCCAGCCCGCGGCGCTGCGGGCAACGCTCGATCGCTATGCGCTCTGGCTTCGGTTGATTCGCGGTGAGGGGCTTCCCCACCAGTGTCAGGCGGGCAACTACATCGGCGTGATCGAGCCCGATGGCGGCGTGCGCCATTGCGAACTCACCCCGGTGATCGGCCATCTGCGCGAGGTGGATTTCGATTTTGAGCGGCTCTGGTTCAGCCTGGAAGCCGAAGCGATGCGCCAGCAGATCGTGGGCTGCTCTTGCACGCATGCCTGTTTCATCAACGCCAGCCAGGCCTATTACGCCAGCGTCGCCAGGGCGTCCTGATAGATCGGGCAGCCGATCCGCCAGGGCTTGAAGGGGCCCCAGTAGTGGTTGATCCGCACGTCGGCCTCCATCCCTTCGATCCGGCCGTGCCAGCGGCCGTCCGCGCCTCGGTTCACGGCCACGGTGCCGGCGCAGGCGTTCCACGCCGGCCCCACCGCTGGATGGGTGTAGTCGTAGCCGATGCTCTGGAAGTAGGTCCAGAGACAGGCTTGGTCCGTGCCTGGCACGGTGAATCGGAATTGCTGCTCGCGGGCGCAGGCCAGGATGCGGTCGTAGGCATAAAAGCCGGGGTCGCCCACCAGCTGAACGCCGGAGTTGAGAAACGCTCGCGAGCCGGTCTGGCCAGGGATGTTGCGCTGATGATCGACCCCGATCCAGGGCTTGTCATGGCGGCATCGCCAGAGCGGTGCCAGGCTCTCGAGCACCACGGTGTCGGCATCGAGGTAGAGGAAGGGCTCGCCGATCCGGCTGAGCTGGTAGAGCTTGAAGAAGATGTTGTGCATCGCCAGCGGAGCGCGCGGCACGCGCACTTCCGGGTCGTATTCACCGGTAACGACCCGCACGTTGTCGCAGCGGTCGACCTGCTCGCGCAGGCCCGCCGGCAGTGAATGCGCGGTGAGAATCGTGATCGCGGCTCCGGGGGCATGGCGTCGCACCGCCTCCAACCAGATCCGGCACAGCAACAGAGACCGGACGTCGGAGTCGCGATAGTTCATCACCGTGACGATGTTCATGTCCAGTTCATCCCCAGACGCGGGTCATGCCCACCCCCTGTGTTCGATCGCAGCGGAGCTTCCACCGTCTCAGGCTGGCATCGGGCCGGCGAGGATGTCGCTGACCACCGACCAGAGCACCGCTTCCGCCATCACGCCGCTCGTGGGCAGGATGGGCACGTCATGGCCCGGACAGGTGACCACCGCATCGCCCAGGTGCCACTGCTGATCGATCATGATCTCGTCGCTGCTGATGGCCGCGATTCCCTGATCAGAATCACGGTTGTAGGAGGCCAGGCTCCAGATCAGCCGCACGCCGCGGGCCCGCATGGCGGGAACGAAGCCTCGGAAGCGGGGATCGGTATAGATCCGGCTGTAGCCCACGCAGAACACCAGGTCGCCCCGGCCGACGGGTTGAAAGCGCTTGAGGCGGAACCAGTCCCGGTTGATCTGCCGGAAGGTCTTCGGATCGAAGGGCCCAGCCAGGCGACCGCGCAGCAGGGTGTGATTGTGCGCAAACGCATAGAGGCGGCGGCCCTGCGCCTTCGCCTCGAGGGCGGCTGCGGCGGCCTGGTGAACCCGCTGCCGCTCGGCGGATCGGAACCGCTCGACCACGGCTCCGAGCGCGGCGAGGTAGCGATTGGCGATCCATCCGGGCGCTATCGGCACAGGCGGCTGTGCATGGAACTTGAGGCCGCGTAGGCGTTCCCAGCGCTCGATGCCGCCCGGCACGTCATAGCTCTGATGCATCACGGGCATCTGCCCGTGGCGGGTGCAGGCCCCGACGAACTCCCCGAGCCAGGCCCAGAGCGCCACGATCGCCGCCGCCGGGGACGTCGGCACCAGCCAGTCGCCACCAGCAGCCTCAAACAGGCCGCCCTGGGCGCTGGCATGGCAGGTCACGAAGGCATGGGGGCGCACACCGGCCGCCGCGGCCGCCGCCCCGATAGCCGGCCGGCCGAACAGAATCAGATGGTGGCCGTCCTGGACCAGTGCCCGGGCCCGGGCGAAGTCGTCGGCCAGCTTGTCTTCGCGCGGGAAGCCGAGGCAGATGCCGCTCCAGCCGGGCGCGGTCAGTCGGGTCAGATCACGCATCCGCATCATCCCGCCGCTGCGGCCATAGGCCTCGCTCACAAGCCCACGGTCGCCGAAGATGCCGATCTCCTCACCATCGATCTGGTAGCGCTCCGCAGCGATCTGCGCGCTGCTGACCAGTGCGGGAACGTCCATGGCGGTGGCCGCGATGGCGGAGCCGAGCCAGGAGAGATAGCGGTCTGCCCCGGCCTCCGCCCAGTCCGCTGACGGCAAGCGAGTGGAAGCCAACGGCTATTCCACAGGCCCGCGCCCCTGCCCCCGTGCCTTCCGCAGGATCGAGGCCCGGCAGGCAGTGGCCAGCTCCCTGCGCCACACCTGCCGCGCCAAGGCGTTGTGCGAGAGGTTGTCGCTGTGCAGACGCTTGAAGTAGAGCGTTTCGGGCAGGGTGAAGGAGGAGATCTTGAGATCCTGAATGCGGGCGAACCAATCGAGATCGCCGGCGATCTCCAGATCCGGGTCGAATCCCCCGACCAGGTCGAAGAGCGGCCTGCGCACAAGCAGATTCCCCGGGAAGAAGCTCGCGTGGTCGCCCTCGAGCAGGCCTGGGCGGCCAAACGCAGCCGGGATCTGATCGCCCGGGCTCACGAAGAAGCGCATCCGCGTCGCGACGAGGTCGACGTGGGCATGGTGGGCCAGGAAAGCGATCTGAAGCTCCAGTTTGCGTGGATGCCAGAGGTCGTCGCTGTCCAGGAAGGCGATGAGGTCTCCACGTGCGGCGGCGATCCCCTCGTTCCAGGCACGGCACAGCCCCGAATACCCCTGAACGAGGACACGCACCCCGGCGTGGCGCACGGCAATCGCCAGCGTGTCATCGGTGGAGCCGGAGTCCACCACCAGAATCTCCTCGACCGGGTGGGACTGGGCGACCACCGATGCAAGGGTCTCCGCCAAAAAGCGGCCGCTGTTGCGGGTGGGGATGACGACACTGACCTGCGCTCCTCCCGTCATGGTCGGTTCTCCTGAGTCGTGGTCTGGCTGTGATGGGTGGGGCTGCCTGCAGGTGCGCCGGGCTTCTCCAGCACGAAGCCGCCGATCACGAGCGCATCAAGCCCCGTGTCGAAGAAACAGCGGATGGCGTCGCGCGGATGGCAGACGATCGGCTCTCCCTTCACATTGAAGGAGGTGTTGAGCACGGCGGGCTCGCCGGTGATGCGACCGAAGCCTTCCAGGAGGGAGTGGTAGAGGGGATTCACCTCGCGCCGCACGGTCTGTGGCCGCAGGGTGCCGTCCACGTGGACCGCGGCTGGGATCCGCTCCCGCTTCTTGGGGGCGACGCGAAAGGAGGTGATCATGAACTCCTCCGCCCGCCCCCCCTCCAGGTAGGCGGCGGCATGCTCCGCAGCGATCGACGGGCAGAACGGGCGGAAGCTCTCACGGAATTTCACCCGTTGATTGAGCACAGCTGTGTTTGCGGCAGCAAGCGGGCTCATCAGGATCGAGCGGTTGCCAAGCGCCCTGGGACCCGCCTCCATTCGGCCCTGAAACCAGCCAACGATTTTGCCCTCAGCAAGGAGCCGTGCTGCCTCGCCGGCGGGATCCGCAGTCGGGCGGTGGTCGAGCCGACGAGCATGGAGCACCTCGCGCACCGCCGCGTCGCTGAAGGCGGGCCCAAGGGAGAGATGCTCAATCGGACTCGGTGGCCGATCGCCATCGGCGTGCCACACCTGCAGCGCCGCCCCGAGGGCGAGACCGGAATCGGCGGCATCAGGCACGACCCACTGCTCTTCGAGACCAGCCTCGTACCAGATCCGTTGGTTGAGCTTCACGTTGAGGAACACACCGCCGCCGCAGGCGAGCCGGGGCGTGCCACAGGCTGCGGTCCAGTGACGAACCAGGCCGAGAACCTGACGCTCGAGAACGTCCTGGGCCGCAGCAGCCACATCGGCCGCGCCGTGCTCCTCCGCCAGCCGCCGGATTGGCTCGGACTCGGGGAAATGCCAATGCAGCCTTCCGCGGTGATTCCACTCGGTGGGTCGGCCGAAGTCGTGGGGTACCGCAAGATCCCCCGCCTCATAGGCCGGATGAAAAGGGGCGAGCTGATCGAGGAGTCGTGCGGAATCACCAAAGGCTGCTAGGGCCATGGTTGTGCCTTCCCCGTCACCATGTTCCCAGCCGATGGCCTCGGTCACGGTTCCGTAGAACCAGCCGAGCGAACCCTCGCGGCCCCAGTGACGCAAGGGTGTGAGGGTGCAGCCGGCCCCCTGCCAGATTGCGGTCGACACCGCATCGCCGATGCCATCGAGGGTGAGCACGAGGCAGGGGCTGTCGCTGCGGCGCGTGAAGTAGGCGGCGGCGGCGTGGCAGCGGTGGTGATTGACGTGCTCGATCCGGCAAGCGGGGTCGAGCACCAGTCGCTCGACCGAGAGCGGCAGCTCTCCCAGCTGGTCGCCCAGGTGCACCTGCGCCATGCGCTGGCCCCTGGGCCTGGCGGCGGAAAGAACTGCCCGCTGTTCAGGCGAGAGCCGCAGATGCCTCTCCGTGCCAAGCGGCAAGTGGGATCCGGCGATCGCCACGACATCAAGGTCCCCCGCCTCAAGCCCGGCCGCCGCTAGGCAGGCGATGATCGCCGCGGAGGGGAATCCGGCGTCGTGTTTGATGCGGCTGAACCGTTCTTCGGCGGCCATCGCCACGATCTCCCCGTCAGCCAGCAGACAGGCGGCCGCGTCATGGCCGACACCGATGCCGAGGATGTGCATCGGCCTCAGGGATCGCTGGTGGTGCGTTGGCGCCTTCGCCGTGCGCTCGCGGCGCGGAGGGTGTTGAAGTAAGCGTGCCGCTGATCGTCCCTGGAGGTGCGGCCGAAGTTGGCCTGATGAATCCGACGCTCAAAGACGATCTCGGGAAGGATGTTGTGGCGCAGCCCGGCATCGTGCGCGGCGAGCATCCAACCCATGAAATCATGCATCTCGCCGCTTTCGAAGGGGCCCACGATCTCGAAGGCCTGCCGGCGGAACAGACCCGAGCAGCGGCTGATGGCTGGCCGCACATCGATGATGCGCTCCGCGGAACCGGTGTCGACGAAGCGGCGGCCCTGGCCGAAGCTCATCATTAGGTCTGGATCGCGTTTCAGCGCAGCATGCTGCAGGGCGGTCTTCTCAGGCAGCCAGCGATCATCGGCATCGAGGAAGGCGATCAGCTCGCCCCGTGCCGCCGCCACCCCCGCGTTGACGGTGTCAGCGATGCCGGCATGGCTCCGGCACAGCAGCGTGACATCAGCCTCGGCGGCCACAATCTCAGGACCCGCATCACTCGAGCCGTCATCGACGACGATGATCTCGGCCACTGGCTGGGTTTGGCTGCGGACGCTGGCGAGGGCTTGGGCGATGAACGGAGCCGCGTTGTACATCGGCAGGATGACGGACACGCCGTGCATCCAGGTCGATTGGCTGATTGTGTGACACGCCTCGGAAGCCTTTGCCGCGCTCACGTTCAGAGGGAGCCCGGGTCGGAGGGCCAGCCCTGGGCGTCCACCTCATGGATCGGATCGATCGCCAGCAGGTGTTCCATGTCGGTGAAGGTCTCAATCAGTGGGGCCGAATACACCTTGGGGGCTTCGGGAGCGGCTGCCGCGCTTTCCGTCCGCACCGAGGAGGCGACCAGCAACTCCTCAGCGGTGAGACGGTCAATGAACTCGGCAACCTGCTCGGAGGCATGCGGCTCGTCTGCTCCCGCAGCCAGAAGCTGATCCATCGCCTCGCAGCGGCCCACACCGGAACAAAGCGCCTGCCACAGCCAGGTGCCGGAGCCGCGAATGTTGTGATAACGACCGTTGCCTAGATTGATGACAATGATTTCATCGTCAAACGTCTCGAAAGTAACGTCAGGCTCGTTAGCCCTATAAAATATGTTTTCCAAGGTGACGTTCACAGGCTATTCGCGTTCAATTCTGGAGGTCGCCCGGCCGGCGTCTGCTACTTGAGCCTCAGTTTACCGCTAAGCCGCCTCTAGATCCACGCCTAGCTCGTCGGCGTGCGGGTGGGGCTGCCCCGCGCCCGTGAGCTGCTGCTGGGGGTGGCGCGACAGCAATCGCGTCGTGCTCGAGGAGCCGCTGCCGCAGGCGCGGTTGCGCGGTTTCCTGCACCCGCCATCCCTTGGCCTTCGGCGGCAGCTGATCGCCCGGCGTCAGCGCCGCCCCGCCATCGCTAGCAGCTGGCGCACCTCCGGCACCCCCGCCAGGCTGCCGATCAACCCGTAGGTGGCTAAAGCCAGACCAGCGCAGAGGGCATTCTGGAGCAGCAAGCCCAGGAAGCCCCCCGGCCAGGCCACCCAGGTGGAGAGCCCCCAGGCCACACCCCCGGCGGCCACCGCCGCCAGCAGCAGCAGCAGGGTGTCGCGGCTCCAGACGCGCAGGGGCAGCCCGCCGAGCCGGCCGGCCAGGGCCAAGGTGAGGCCTAGGCAGGTGATTAGGTTCACGCTCACTGTGGCCAGCACCACGCCGGGCGCGCCGAAGTTGAGGGCTGGCAACTGAAGCCCCCAGGGGGTGGGCCCGCCCACCAGGAACCAGTCAAAGAAGGCATTCATGCCGATGCCGGCCACCGACCAGCGGAAGGGCGTGTTGCCATCGCCGAGGGCATAGAACACCCGCACCAGCACATCGCGGGCCAGG
>Ga0114979_10003874_pt1 | contig 9979 bp, 8 predicted proteins | sample S_140625_EF_Meta_FD_87315 | JGI IMG/M metagenome (GOLD analysis project Ga0114979, IMG submission 87315) | Freshwater microbial communities from Lake Simoncouche, Canada to study carbon cycling - S_140625_EF_MetaG | ecosystem: Environmental > Aquatic > Freshwater > Lake | place: Lake Simoncouche... | reverse complement strand
TTCGGCCCAGGTCCATCGCACGTCCTGATGACGCACGATCAGCGCGTCCCGATCAGCAAAGCGTGCCACCGTCCGATCAAAGGCCGAGCCGATGGTTTCGCCGATCAGCTTTGCGTCAGACGTGCCGTGGTCATAGGACAGGGTAGACAGGGAATTTGGGGGCATGACGATCTCCGCAGGACGTATCGCGCGTAACCCCGGATGCTAACCGACTCGCAAGCTCGTGCCCATCGCCTGCGAGGCATTTGCCGGCCTGTTGATGCCCGAAAGCCTGCTCTGAGAAAACACAATTTTTTTTGAATCTGAAATCGGCCACGGATTTCGATGTCCTTCGGCTTGACGCCTTCCGGTGGATCGTCAAGACTGCCTGCCGGCTTGTCGCTGCCGGCGGCTTTCCTTGATACCTCAACCGCTGAAAGGACGCAGGAGACACCATGCAAGCCCGCTTCACTCGCTTCATCGCAGCCCTCGCGCTGGCTGGACTTTCGGGCCTTTCGGGCCTCGTGCAGGCGCAGACCCTCAAAGTGGTGATGCACTCCGACATCAAGGTGCTCGATCCTCTGGTGAGCTCGCAATACATCGTGCGCAACCACGGCCATATGGTCTGGGACCAGCTGGTCGCCTTCGACGAAAAGAACGAGGTGCGCCCGCAAATGGCGTCCAGGTGGACGGTGAGCCCTGACAAGCTCGTCTATACCTTCGTGCTGCGCGACGGGCTCGAGTGGCACGATGGCACGCCGGTCACCAGCGAGGACTGCATCGCCTCGATCAAGCGCTTCGTGCAGCGTGACCCGTCGGGGCTGCGGCTTGCGCCCTCAATCGCCGGGTTCGATGCGGTCGATGCCAAGACCTTCCGGCTCAAGCTCAAGGAGCCCTATGCACTGGTCCTCGAGACGCTGGCCAAGCCGAGCCTGTCGCCGATGCTGATCATGCCAAAGCGGGTGGCCGAATCGCCGGCCTCCGAGCCGATCGGGCCCGAGAAAGTCATCGGCTCCGGGCCCTTCATCTTCAAGGCCGACGAGTGGAAGCCGGGCGAGAAGGTGGTCTATGTGCGCAATCCGAAATACAAGCCGCGCAGCGAGCCGCCGTCCGGGTTTGCCGGTGGCAAGGTCGCGATGGTCGAGCGTATCGAGTGGCTGGCGATCCCCGATGCCCAGACCGCGGTCAGCGCACTCACCCGAGGCGAAGTCGATATGGTCGAGATCGTTCCGACCGACCTGTTGCCGCTGGTCGAAAAGGACAAGGCGATCTCCGTCCTGCCCTTCAGCAGTGGCCAGTATTTCGGCCGCATGAACTGGGCCTTTCCGCCCTTCGACAATGTCAAGGTCCGTCAGGCGGCGATGGTCGCGCTCAACCAGGAGCAGATCCTCAAGGGCGTGATTGGCGATCCGCGCTACTACAAGGTCTGCAAGTCGATGTATTTCTGCGGCTCGCAACTGGCGACCGACGCCGGTTCTGCCGGTTTTTACCAGGGTGATGCCAAGCGTGCCCAGCAGATGCTCAAGGACGCCGGCTATGACGGCACGCCGGTGGTGATTCCTTATCCGACCGATCTGCCGACGCTTGCGCCGCTTGGGCCCTTGGCCAAGCAGCAGCTCGAGCGCGCCGGCTTCAAAGTGCAGCTCGCCCCGATGGACTGGCAGTCGATGGGCCCCCGTCTGCGCAAGAAAGAAAAAGCGGCCGATGGCGGCTGGAGCTTTTTCATGTCCTTCTACGATGCGCGCGATGCGCTCGATCCGATCGGCCGCACGGTGCTCAATACCAACTGCAAGACCTCCTTCCTTGGCTGGCCCTGCGACGACAAGTTCGAGTTTTTGCGCGATGCCTATGCCCGCGCTGACACGCCAGAGGCCAAGCGCGACATCGCCCGGCAGGTGCAGGAGCGCAATACCGAGGTCGGTGTGTTCGTGCCGCTGGGTGAGGCGCGCTTTGTGGGCGCCATGAACCGCAAGCTCGAGTACACCTTCAAGGCGCCGATCACGGTGTTCTGGGGGCTGAAGAAGAGCTAGGGCTGCCGTGTTCGTCGCCGATTTCCGACCACCAGCGCCTGACCTTCGATGCTGAGCTTCGTCCTCCGCCGTGTGCTGGCGGTGATCCCGGTGCTGCTGATCGTGGCGGTGCTGGTCTTCGGTCTGCTGCGGATGGTGCCTGGCGATCCGGCGGCGGTGATCGCCGGCGACGCCGCCACCAATGAGCAGGTCCGCGACATCCGCGAACGGCTCGGGCTTGAAAAGCCGATTCCGGTGCAGTTCGCGATCTGGCTCGGCAGACTGGTGCAGGGCGATCTCGGACAGAGTTTCTTCTTCAAGAAGCCGGTGGCCGACCTCATCGCCCAGCGTTTCGAGCCAACCCTTGCGCTCGGTGTGTGTGCCCTGGTGCTGGCGGTGTCGGTGGCGGTGCCGCTTGGCGTGCTGGCCGCGTTCAGGCAGGGCAGTTGGGTCGATCGGCTGGTGATGGGCCTGTCGGTGATGGGTTTTTCGCTGCCGCTCTTCGTGCTCGGCTATCTGCTGGTCTATATCTTTGCAGTCGAGCTTGAATGGCTGCCGGTGCAGGGCTATGCCCGAATCGCCGAGGGTTTCTGGCCCTTTATCGAGCGGCTCATCCTGCCGAGTGTTGCGCTGTCGGTGGGCTATATCGCGCTGATTGCACGCATCACCCGCACGAGCGTGCTTGAGGTACTCAACGAAGATTACATTCGCACCGCGCGGGCCAAGGGCCTGACCGACCGTGAGGTGCTGGTCAGGCATGCGCTGCGCAACGCGGCGGTGCCGATCCTGACCATCATCGGCATCGGTCTGGCGGTGCTGATCGGCGGGGCGGTGGTGACCGAGAGCGTGTTTGCGATTCCCGGCCTCGGGCGGCTCACCGTCGAGGCGGTCCTGTCGCGTGATTTCCCGGTGATTCAGGCGCTGATTCTGCTGTTTTCCTGCGGCTATCTGCTGGTCAATCTGCTGATCGATATCGGCTATGCCTTCCTCGACCCCCGAATCCGCTACTGAGCCGCTCGACCGAGTGCCGGGCCTGCCTTCACCGCCTGGAACGCACGCGGCGCCGGTCTCGATTTGGCGTCGCGTGCTGCGCAATCGCGCGGTCATGGTGGGCGGCCTGATTCTCATGGTGATGCTGCTGATCGCGCTGCTCGCGCCCTGGCTCGGCACGGTCGACCCGACCGAGATCGATGCCGCCTCGCGCAATCGCAAGCCCGGTGCCGAGATCACCCTCACCGGTGCCGACGGCGAGAGCCGCGAGCACACCGCCTGGTTCGGCACCGACAACCTCGGACGCGACCTCTACAGCCGGGTGCTCTATGGCACGCGCGTGTCGCTGACGGTCGGGTTCACGGTGTCGGTGATCGCAATCTCGATCGGTCTGGTGATCGGACTGGTGGCAGGCTTTGCAAGGCGCCTCGATGGCCCGGTGATGCGTCTGATGGACGGGCTGATGGCTATCCCCGGCATCCTGCTGGCGATCGCGCTGGTGGCGGTCTGGGGAGGCGGACTCACGACTGTGATCCTGGCGATTGTCGTGCCCGATGTGCCGCGCGTGGTGCGGCTGGTGCGCTCGGTCGTCCTCAGCGTTCGCGAGGAGCCTTATGTCGAGGCGGCCATTTCGGTGGGCGCACCCACGATCATGCTGCTGATGCGCCATGTGCTGCCCAACACGCTGGCGCCGCTGATCGTGCAGGGCACGTTTCTGTGTGCCTCGGCGATGCTCTCCGAGGCTGCCCTCTCGTTTCTCGGGATGGGCATACCACCCGAGATTCCGAGCTGGGGCAACATCATCGCCGAGGGCCGTTCGCTCTTTCGCATCCATCCGCACAACATCTTCTATCCGGGCCTTTTTCTGGCGCTCACCGTGCTGGCGGTCAATGTGCTCGGTGATGGCCTGCGCGACACGCTCGACCCCAAGATGAGCCGACGCCTGTGAACCTCCACCGCACCCAACCAGCAACGTCACCGGCCCCGTCGCCGCCGGCGCTCGAGCTTCGTAACCTGTCGATCAGTCTGCCGCCCGGCGCGGATCGCACCCATGCGGTCGAGCGCGTCAGTCTCACCGTGCAGCGTGGCGAGGTGGTCTGTCTGGTGGGCGAATCGGGCTCGGGCAAGTCGGTGATCGCGCAGGCGGTGATGGGTCTGCTGCCCCGCGGGCTTGCACCGAGCGGCGGGCAGATTCTGCTGGCCGGCACCGATGTGCTCACGGCGAGCGCGCAGTGGCTGCGCGAGGCGCGTTGCGTGCGCATGTCGATGATCTTCCAGGAGCCGATGACCGCGCTCAATCCGGTGATGAGCTGCGGCGATCAGATCGACGAAGTACTGCGCAAGCACACCGCGCTGTCGGCGCGCGCGCGGCGCGAGAAGGTGCTCGACATCCTGCTGCATGTGCGACTGCCCGATCCGCCCCGCATCTACGAGTCCTATCCGCATCAGCTCTCGGGCGGCCAGCGTCAGCGCATCATGATCGCGATGGCGCTGGTGCTTGATCCGGCGCTGCTGATCGCCGATGAGCCCACCACCGCGCTTGATGTGACCACGCAGGCGCAGATCCTCAAGCTGATTCGCGAACTGCAGACCACGCACGGCACCGGCGTGCTCTTTATCACCCATGATTTCGGCGTCGTGGCCGAGATCTCGGATCGGGTGGCGGTGCTGCGCCATGGCGAGCTGGTCGAAGCCGGCCCGACCCAGCAGGTGCTGCGCGACCCTTCGCACGACTACACGCGGATGCTGATCGCATCGGTGCCCTCGATCGTGCCCCCGGATGATCCGTCTGCCGGCCAGACCGAACTGCTGCGCAAGCCGGTGCTGCGCATCGAGCATCTGATCAAGACCTATGTCAGCGGCGGGCTGTTTCAGCGCCGACGCGAGGTGCGGGCGGTCGATGATGTCAGTCTGGAAATTTCGCCGGGACAGACCGTGGGCATCGTCGGTGAATCGGGCTCAGGCAAGTCGACGCTGGCGCGCTGCGTGGTGCGCCTGATCGATCTGAGCGGCGGCAAGGTCTTCCTGGGAGCCGACGAGATCGGCCATCGCTCGCGTGGCGAGATGCGCGAGATGCGCCGGCGCATCCAGATCATCTTTCAGGACCCCTATCGCTCGCTCAACCCGCGACGCACCGCCGGCGAGTCGATCATCGAAGGACCGATGTATTTCGGCACCAGCCGCGCCGAGGCGATTGCGCGGGCGCGCGAGCTGATGAGTCTGGTGCGCCTCGACCCGATTGCACTCGAGCGCTATCCGCATGAATTTTCGGGCGGTCAGCGTCAGCGGCTGTGCATTGCGCGGGCGCTGGCGATGGCGCCGCAGGTGCTGGTCGCCGACGAGGCGGTGTCGGCGCTCGATGTCTCGGTGCAAAAGCAGGTGCTCGAGCTGCTCGACGACATTCGCGACCGACTGAATCTTGCGGTGCTCTTCATCACCCACGACCTGAGGGTGGCCGCGCAGATCTGCGATCGGGTCGGCGTGATGAGCCAGGGCAAGCTGGTGGAATACGGCAGCGCAAGCGAGGTGCTGGGACAACCCAGGCATCCCTATACCCAGGCACTGCTGTCGGCAGCGCCGGGGCGGCGCTGGGATGTCAGCCGACAGGGCTGATTCAGACCAGGCGCTGCCTGAGGCCAGCGTTGATTCAGACCCCCAGGCCTTCGAGAAACGCGGCCAGATTGATGCCGAGGTCTGCGACCGCATAGCCGCCTTCCTGCACCAGGAGGGTCGGCATGCCGAGCGCGCCAATGCGCTGCCCGGCGCCGCGAAAGCCTGCGGTGCTGACTGACAGCAGCGCGGACGGGTCTTTCTCGTAAGCATCAAAGCCCAGCGAGACGACCATCGCCGCCGGCTCGAAGGCGCGGATGGCGGCAATCGCCCGATCGATTGTCGCCAGCCACGGGGCATCGCCGGTTCGCGGCGGCAGGGGCAGGTTGAGTGTTTTGCCTGCGCCCGCGCCTTCGCCGGTTTCGTCGGCGCGACCGGCAAAGAAGGGATAGCCCCAGTCGGGGTCGGCATGAACCGACACGAAAAAGACGTCGCCGCGAGACCAGAAGATGCCCTGCGTGCCGTTGCCGTGATGCACGTCGACATCGAGGATGGCCACGCGACCGCGTGCCGCGGCAAGGCGATGCGCCGCCACCGCCGCATTGTTGACATAGCAAAACCCAGCGCCCAGATCGGCGTAGGCATGATGACCCGGTGGCCGGCACAGGGCATAGGCAAGCGATGCGCCTGCCAGCACCGCATCGGCGCCGTCCACCGCGCAGTGCGCAGCACTCAGCACCGCCGCCCAGGTGCCGGCTCCGATCGGCGAGGTGGTGCTGCTCAGGTAGTGCCCTGCCTGGCCGAGCACGCTGTCGGGGCGTGCGTTCATGTGCCGGTTGGGAAAGGCATAGGGCTGCACCCATTCGCCGCGCGGCGTGCCGGCAAACAGTGCCTGCCAGCGGGTGTGGGCGGTTTGCAGAAAGCTCAGGTAGTCATCGGTGTGCACCGTGCGCAGTGGCACCAGTCCATGGTTGATCGGTTCGCGCAGATCGTGGCCGCGATCGCGCAGGGCGCCGAGCAGCGCGTCAACCCGGTCGGGGGTTTCACGCGCCGGCATCACGTCCCGGCCGATGGCATAGCGGTCGGGTACGTGGCCGGCATGCAGCCGGCTGTGGAAGATCTGCATCGATCGGCTCCTTGCGCGCGGCAGCGCGAGGCTCAGGCCACCAGCTTCAGCCCGCGCGCAAACTCGAGCGTGGTGTCGAGCGCGCGGGTGAGCTTGTCGAAGAGCTCGTCGATCTGGGTCTCGGTGATGATGAGCGGCGGGCAGACTGCCATCGTGTCGCGCAGCGGCCGCGTGATCAGGCCGTTTTCGAGCACTGCGTTGCCAAGCCGTGCGATCACGCCCGACGTGGCATCGAAGGTTTTGCGGGTCGCTTTGTCCTGCACGATTTCAAGTGCGCCGATCAGGCCGACGCCGCGGGTTGACGAGACCAGCGGATGGGCAGAGAGCGCGGCAAGGCGTGCCTGAAACTTGGGTGCGACACGTTGCACATGCCCCACGATGTCGCGCTCTTCATAGATCTTGAGCGCTTCGACAGCCACCGCCGAGGCCACCGGATGGCCGGCATAGGTCACGCCGTGCGAGAAGGCACCGTTGCGCTCGCTGCCTTTGACCAGGCCGTCATAGATGGCCTTGGAGACCAGCGTGGCCGAGATCGGCATGTAGGAGCTCGAGAGCGCCTTGGCCACGGTCATGATGTCGGGCTTGATGTCGTAGGTGTCGCAGCCGAACATCTTGCCGGTGCGCCCGAAGCCGGTGATGACCTCGTCGGCCACCATCAGGATGTCGTGTTTCTTGAGCACTGCCTGGATCTTTGCGAAGTAGCCTGCCGGCGGCACGATGACGCCGCCGGCGCCCTGCACCGGCTCGGCGAAGAAGGCGGCGATGGTGTCGGCGCCCTCGCGGGCGATGATGGCTTCGAGGTCGGCGACCAGCCGATCAACCATCTGTTCGTCGGTCTCGCCGGGATGGGTCGAGTGATAGAGGCTCGGGCAGCCAGTGCGCAGCACGCGTGCAACCGGCAGGTCGAAGTCGGCATGGTTGTAAGGCAGGCCGGTGAGGCTTGCCGCCATGACGGTCACGCCGTGATAGCCGCGCTCGCGTGCAATCAGCTTTTTCTTTTCGGGTTTGCCAAGCGCATTGAAGTAGTACCAGATCACCTTGACCGCGGCATCGTTGGCCTCTGAGCCGGAGTTGGCAAAGAGCGCCTTGTCCATGCCGAGATGACGGGTCATGGCGAGCAGGCGTTCGGACAATTCGATCGAGGGCTCGTTCGAGCGGCCGGCGAAGATCTGGTAGTAGGGCAACTCTTTCATCTGCCGGATGGCGGCATCGACCAGGCGCTGCTCGGAAAAGCCGAGCGCGGTGCACCACAGGCCGGCCATACCTTCGAGAAAGCGGTTGCCCTGGTCGTCTTCGACATAGACGCCATCGCCCTTGCGGATCACCATCGGGCCGGTTGCGCCGAAGGTGTTCAGCGGGGTGTAGGGATGGATCAGGTTGCGGACATCCTCGCGGACGTTTTCGGCATGGGTGCGGGTCATGATGGGTCTCCGGTGAGGAATGGATGGCTCAGGAATCGATCTTGATGCCGGCGCGATTGATGAGGTCGCGATAGACGGCATTGTCCGACTGAATCTGTTTCGTGAATGCAGCCGGCCCCTTGTAGTCGGGATATTGACTGAATTTCAGCAGCAACTCCCGCGTGCCGCTGGCAGTCATGGCTTTTTCGCTTTCGAGCGCCAGCCGCTCAATGATTTCGGGTGGCGTGCCGCGCGGCGCAAACAGGCCAAACCAGCTGCCGCCCGGCACCTCGAGACCCTGCTCGCGCAGGGTTGGCACATCGGGCAGTTCGGGATGGCGAACGTTGGCAGTAGTGGCCAGTGCCTTGACCGTGCCGGCCTTGATCTGCGACAGCGCAACCGGGTCATAGATCAGGTCGATGCGCCCGCCGACCAGATCGGCAAGTGATTCGGCTGAGCCTTTGTAGGGCACATGCAGCAGCGTGATGCCGGCCTTGTTGTGGACGATCTCGCCGGTCAGGTGGGTGGCAGTGGCAGTGCCGGCCGAGCCGAAGGTCAGCTTGCCCGGCGACTTCTTTGCCAGTGCGATCAGCTCGGCCATGTTGCTGGCCGGGAGGTCCTTGCGGGCTGCAACGATGCCGTAGCTGCTCGACAGGCTTGCGATCGGCATGAAATCGTTCTCGGGGTCGTAGGGCACCTTGCGCAGATGGTGGGTGATCGCGACCACGGCAGTGGGCGCCAGCAGCAGGGTGTAGCCGTCGGCCGGCGAGCGCGCAGCTGCCTGGGCGCCGATGGTGGCGCCGGCGCCGGCCCGGTTCTCGACGATCACCTGCTGGCCCAACGCCTGCGAGAGCCGATCGGCCAGCAGGCGGCCGATCGAGTCGGCGTTGCCGCCGGCCGGGTAGGGCACGATCAGTTTGATCGGCCGCGACGGCCAGGCGGTTTGTGCCTGCAGGCGATCGGCACCGACCAGCATCGTCGCCAGTGCGGCGCTTGCGCGAAGCGCGCTGCGGCGATCGAGTCGAAAGCGAGTCATGAGCATCCTCCTGTTGCGCGGGTGCGGCTCATCGACCCACCCATTTCGGCGCGCGCTTTTCCTTGAAAGCCCGTGCGCCTTCCTGGCCGTCCTGGCTGTCGCGCACCATGCCCAGATCGCGCATGGCGCGGCCCATCTTTTCGGACGGGCCCTGCGGCATCACATCGTCGACCACGAAACGCTTGAGGGTTCGCAGCACCAGCGGTGCGAAGGTGGCCAGCTCGCGGGCCATGGCGAGCGCTGCCTCGACCTGCTGGCCCACTGGCACGACTTCATTGGCAAAGCCAACGTCGTAGGCGCGCTTGGCGTCGATCGTGCGGCAAAGCATGATCAGCTCCATCGCGATCTTGTGCGGAATGCGGGTGGGCAGGGCCGAGATCAGGCCGCCGGTGAAGCCGAGCTTGGCTTCAGGGTAGGAAAACTTGCCGTTGTCGGCGGTCACCAGCAGGTCGCACATCATGGCCACCACCAGCGCGCCGCCCACGCACCAGCCGCCGACCGCGGCGATCACCGGCTTTTCGGTGGTGATGCCCACCGTGGGCACGCAGCGCCAGAGCTCGGGCAGATTGGTCACGTCGGCCCCGGCCGAAAAGGCGTCGTTGCCTGCGCCGGTGAGGACCGCCACCCGCTGCTCCGACTGATCGAATTCGGCGAAGGCCTGCTGCAACTCGCGCGCGGTGATCGCGCAGATCGCGTTCTTGCGGGCGGGCCGGTTGATCGTGATCAGTGTCGTGCCATCGGGGTTGTTGATGACCTGGACCATTTCCATCGTGCTGTCTCCTGTGATGTGTCGTTGTGTGTTCTTGTGTTGATACGTTGTTGTGAGTGGCGTCTATCGCGCGGCTCGGGTGCGATCGCGATAGGCGGCAATCCGCTCCCTCAGCCCCGG
>Ga0114979_10003868_pt1 | contig 9989 bp, 6 predicted proteins | sample S_140625_EF_Meta_FD_87315 | JGI IMG/M metagenome (GOLD analysis project Ga0114979, IMG submission 87315) | Freshwater microbial communities from Lake Simoncouche, Canada to study carbon cycling - S_140625_EF_MetaG | ecosystem: Environmental > Aquatic > Freshwater > Lake | place: Lake Simoncouche... | reverse complement strand
TTGATAGGGAATATATTCTTGCACCTGAGCTGCTGACCATGGAGCCACGCAGCCAATGATGTTGTTTTCAGAATCAAGGGCCACGTAGAAGTCCCGCATTGATAAGCCTTGCCATCGTTGAAACCACTTTTCTGCTGAAGCGCGGTCATAGATAACAGAGAGATCGCGGTCTTTCTTCTTCTGCAAAATATAATACAATAAAGCCTCTTCGAAATGTTCATCGACTTTTCGAATGCGAAGCTTTGGCAGCGGGTTGCCGCTTCCAGGGAGTACCCCATGAAGACTGACAAGGTTAAAATTTCGAAACTGATGATACCTGGGCCACTGTCGTTTTAAGTTTCTGGGTCTGATAAAGGTGTTCAAAACATGGCGGTCTGCAACGTTCAAAACTGAAAAAAAATGATCCACATCGTAAGCTCTTTGAATTTCTTCAATGACTGGTTGGAAGTGCTGCCCCCAGGCAAGAGTGGCGGCTCGAGTCGGCAGGATTCTTAGATCTCGACCGAAGGCCACAGTTTGCAGTTTCCCGCCAAGCCAGGCATTCTGAATGATGAAGGTGGCCACCCCTTGAAGTTTTTTTTCTTTTTCATCGCGAAGGGTGTAGGTGATATGTTGGTCAGATTGAATATCGTAAGGAAGAAAAAAATCGTCATGGCGATCGATTTTCATTTGGATCAGATCACCCACAGTGAATCCCCGAAAGAACTGTTTGAGTTCCCAGCTATTTTCAGGTCGTGCGATTTCGAGGATCATGCTTTTGAATCCCAAAGGACTTCTGGCGTATTTGATTTCAAATGAATGTACCTCGCAAGAGTGAAAAAGTAATCGCTCAGGCGATTGAGGTAAATCAAACAGTCAGAATTTGGTTTTTCAGAAGTGTCTAGGCCCACCACATTTCGCTCGGATCTGCGACAAATCGTGCGACAAAGATGAGCCCATGAACTGCTCGGGTGACCGCCTGGAAGAATAAAGGCCTGCAGCTTAGGCAAGTGAGAATTGAGCCAATCGATTTCTTTTTCTAACCAATCAAAATGGGTGGCATCCAGAGAGGGAAGTTTTTTTAAAATTTCTGGATTTTCACAGGCCAGCAGAGAGCCCACATTAAACAAATGGTTTTGAATTTTAAATAAAGTGTTTTGTAAGTCAGTGAGCTCACTGGGCTTGAAATGTGAATTCAGCGAATCCCGTAAAGCACCTATGGCAGAATTCAGTTCATCCACATCGCCGTAGGCTTGGACTCGAGGATGATGCTTCGAGACACTGGAGCCATCCACAAGTGATGTGGCGCCCAGATCTCCCCTTTTTGTATAGATATTTGCTTTCGGAATTTGACTCATGGTCTTTTCATGATTCATGCTAGCCCCATGACAAGTCAATCACTGATGGTCACGATTCCTCATTCGGGCGAAAGAATTCCGGATCAAGCCTCGTGGTTAAAGACCTTACCAGAAACAGTTTTGATGGGTGATGTGGATCGCTTCGTGGATGTTTTGTACGAGCCGACTTTGAAAAAATTAAAGATCCCTTTTGTGAAAACTGAATGGCACAGATACGCCGGAGATCTGAATCGTTTAGCAATTGACGTAGATGCAAGCTCGGTTGAAAATCATCCCACGCCTGAAGGGCCGTATGTGCGAGGATTTCACTGGGTCAGATCCATGGAAAATGAAATCTTGATGCCAAAGCCGATGAGTGAAGCCAACCATCAAAAGCTTGTCGATTTAATTTATAACCCCTTTCATGAACAGGTGAATAAGTTAAAGCAATCTTTGAGCAATCCTGTGTATCACTTGGATGTTCACAGCATGCCATCGGTCGGAACCCATCAGCATCGGGACCCCAAAGAGCTCCGCGCAGAGATCGTGATCAGTGATCAGTTCGGCAAAAGTTCGAGCGCAAAATTTCGGGATTTGGTGATCTCGAGTTATGTGATTGCAGGTTTTAAAGTGGGTTATAATTGGCCTTACTACGGTGGTCGGATCACCGAGACCTATGGAAAGCCAGAGCAAGGACATCACACAATTCAAGTGGAGCTGAACCGCGCACTTTACATGGATGAAAAGACGAAAAAATTAAATGTCACACATCAAAAAGTACAGGCTCAAATTGAGACAGCTTTAATGAATATTGTTAGAAACCTATCTAGCATTTAGCGTCAAGCGATTGATCTTTCAATTCTTTTTAGACTCTCGTAAGATGTCCTCACTTTGACACCTACAACTCGCTCTCCGATACGAAAGTTTATCAAACACTTGGCCTCTTTGAAATTGGCTGTTGTGGTCATGATTCTGATTGCCTTGCTTTCAGCCATTGGCACATTTGTGGAAGCCGATCTTGGGCTCGAGCACGCACAAAAATTAGTCTATAAGTCATTTTGGATGGTTTCGATTATGGTTCTTTTTATCGTGAACCTGACGGCCGTCATTTTTGATCGTTGGCCTTGGCAAGCGAAGCATGCTTCTTTCATTCTGGCTCACGTCGGTTTGATTATGATCGTTGTCGGACAGTGGGTTGGTAATTCATTCGGGTTGGACGGGCTTTTGAACATTAATATTGGTTCTGAAGGTAAATACGTCACTGTAAGTTCCACAGAAATTCAAGTCTACTCCTCTTTTGATGCGGTCAAGTACACAAGGCTTCACAGACAAGATGTGGATTTTATCACAAATCCACCGACGGAAGAAAAACCACTTTCGTTTCAAGTAGAGAATGAAAAGATTCGATTCACAGATTACAAACCTTTTGTTGTTCCCAAAAGGGATATCACACCTGCTGATGATCCTAAATTTGGTCGTGCTGTCAGGTTTCAAATTAAAAATCAACAAACCCAAGCGGTGGAATGGCTCTTTCAAAAAAGCTCGCAAATTTCTGACATCAAGGCCATGGGTTTGATGAATGTGATTTTAGGCCCCATCAAACCAGAGCTCATGGGGCAAAATATTTTGCATTTTGAGTTTCAAAACGATGAGCTTGTGGTGACCACTTATAACAAGGGCAGTCATGCTCCTCACAAAAGATGGATTGCCAAAGAGGCGGAAAGTTTGCAACTGGATTGGATGGGGTTTGATCTCAAACTATTGCGAGTTTTGCCAGCAGCAAAAGAAAGTTGGGACTTTACAGAAAAAAAAGGACCTACGCCACTGACTGTCGCAGCAGCTAAAATGAAATATAAAGAACAAGAGCAATGGTTGTTGATGAATGATACTCTCAAAATTTTTTCAGATAACGCAGTCTATATTATCTCGTTCGGTCAGAAAAGAATCGAGCTGGATTTCCCAGTGGCGCTGAAAAGTTTTGAAATGGAAAAGTACGAAGGCATTGATAAAGCTAGGGAATACAAAAGCATTGTCAGTGTGCCTGGTGTGGAAAATCATACAATTTCAATGAATGAACCTTTAAAGTATAAAGGATTGACGTTTTATCAAGCCAGCTTTCAGCAAGATGAAATGGGTCGACCTATTTCATCAGTTTTGAGTGTGAATTATGATCCAGGTCGGATTCTGAAATACTTTGGTTCTCTGATTGTCAGTCTAGGAATTTTATTGCTCTTTTATTTTAAAAGGAAGTGGTCATGGCCTTTTCAAAAAAAATCCTAATAGGTCTTTTATTTTTTACTCAGGTGTGTTTTGCCGTTACCGAGCTTCAAATTTTACCGGTTCAAGACGGGGGAAGGCAAAAGCCCTTCGATAGTTTTGCTCGAGAGAACCTAGAGCTGGTTTATGGAAAGCCGAGTTTTGAAGGCCGTCAGGCCTTTGAAGTGATTTTCACTTGGATGCTCAGCCCCGAGGCTTGGGCTGAGAAGGAAATTTTTCAGGTCGTCAATGTTGATGTAAAAAAGAAACTGGGTTTGGATCCTAAGTTAAAGCTCTTTAAGGGAACCCAGATTTTTGATCAAAGTGGATTTTCTGACCTCATGATCGAGCTCCGGGATCAGCGAGAAACAAAAGAAAAACTCACGCCGTATTTTCAGGCTTTGCAACGTTTAGAAAATCAATTTTTTATATTTAGTGAAATTGCAGCTGGTCGTATGCTTCGGTTATTACCCGTGGAAGGACAAACGCAATGGACTTCAGTTTCGACTTTACCAACTGAGTACCAAGCTCCTTTTGCTGAAATCACAAAAAACTTTATCGGCCGGATTGCTGTAGAATCAGAAACGAAATCAGCTGACAAGGTGAAGTCAGCACAAAAAGCTTTAGATGAATCGGTCATTCAATTTAAAAGTCTTGTGCAGGCCAAAAGCGGAAACCTTTACCCTTCAGATCAGGACATGAAAATTGAGGTTCACTTCAATCACTTTCATCCCTTTGGTTGGTCGGCCCTTTTTTACGGACTGTCGTTGTTGTTTTATCTTTTGGTTTGGGCCATTGAAAAGCACAAATTGCAACTTGTGGCCCACGGTTTTTTAAGCATTGGATTTCTTCTGCAGGTTTACGGTTTTGCCATCCGTAGTTATCTGACGGGACATCCACCTGTGACAAATATGTACGAAACTGTTGTTTGGGTGGCCTTTGGAACCGTTATTTTTGCTGGATTATTAACTTATTTTATGAAGAATCGCTTTCTTATGCTGGGTGGTGCGATGGTTGCCACATTGTGCATGATTGTGGCTGATAATGCGCCCGTGATTTTAGATAATTCTTTGCAGCCACTGGAAGCAGTTCTTAGAAGTAATTACTGGCTCACGATTCACGTTTTGACGATTACAATTTCCTATTCCGCTTTCTTTTTGGCCATGGCTTTAGGCGATATTGGACTTCTCTATTATATACGAGGCGAAAAGAAGTATGTGAACGAGATTAAATCCATCGCTCAAAGTATTTATCGGTCCGTTCAAATCGGACTGGCCTTTATCATTCCCGGGATTATTTTGGGTGGCATCTGGGCCGATTATTCTTGGGGAAGATTTTGGGGTTGGGATCCAAAGGAAACCTGGGCTTTAATTGCAACACTTGGATACCTCGCTATTCTTCATGGAAGACTTGTGGGACTTGTTAAAGATTTTGGGATGATTGCTTCAGGTGTGGCTACTTTTTCATTGGTGATCATGGCCTGGTACGGGGTTAATTATGTTTTAGGAGCGGGACTTCATTCCTACGGTTTTGGTGCCGGAGGGATCGAGTACGTGTCTGCCTTTGTGGGAGTGCATATTTTATTGATCATTTATGCAGCACTTGTTCGTCGTGAAAGAAGCAAAGCTTCATAGCTTTTCTCAACTCGCTTGCAAAAAAGCACTTGCACCGTGACTCGAAAAGTCTTTTAATAGCCAGAATTCAAAATTTTCAGCACTAGAGACTCAACTCGGGACTTAACATAAGGTGTAAACTGCTATGCGAAAACATGTGGGAATTTTAATCTTTGTATTTCTAGGTTTATTTTTGGTGGGTTGTAAATTCCAATACGGAATTGGTTACAACAAAGGCTACCAGCCAGAACAGCCCATCCCATTTGATCACTCACTTCATGTGGGCACACACAATATCCAGTGCCAATACTGTCACAATCAGGTCGAGCGCTCGACACACTCAAATATTCCCGCTTTGCAAACATGCATGAACTGTCACAATCAAGTTAAAACTGATAGCCCTTATATTACTAAGCTTCGTGAAGCTTATGATGCCGGTGGATCAATTGAATGGGTGAAAGTTCACATGCTGCCAGATCACGTCAGATTTAATCACTCAGCCCATCTCAATAAAGGTGTCAGCTGCCAGACCTGCCACGGCGAAATCGAAAAGATGAAAGTGGTTTATCAGTACTCTGATCTTTCCATGGGCTGGTGTATTAATTGTCACCGCGAAAAAGAAAGCAAAGCCCCCCTTAACTGTTCAACTTGTCATTACTAAATCTTAATCGACTCGAGGATTAAAAAATGTCTCATCATCATCACGATCACGACACAGAAGAAATGTTGGCTCAAAAAAAAGCGGCTCGGCCTCAAGTTGAAAGATCCAGCCAGTATTGGGTGAATTTAGAAAATTACAACAATGACCCTGAATTTTGGAAAGCGGCGGAAACTGAGTTTCAAAACTCTCCACTTCGCGGTGAGGCCGAAGAAGGCTGGGCTCGTCGAGAATTTTTAAAATTGATGGGGGCATCGATTGCCATGGCATCGAGTGGTTGTATTCGCCGTCCCATTCAAAAAATCGTTCCTTACAATAAGCAACCAGAAGATGTCACACTGGGCGTTTCGAACTTCTATACGGGTGCCTTTTATGATGGCCTGGAACCTTTGAGCGTTTTAGTTAAAACAAAAGAGGGCAGGCCTTTAAAAGTTGAAGGGCATGCTCAATTTCCTCTGACTGAAGGTGGAACTTCTGCCAGATCTCAAGCCGCTCTGATGAGTTTGTATGATCCAGAACGCCTGAAGGGTCCAAGAAAAAATATCTTCAATGATAAGCGGACGAATAAAGATACAGTCCAAATTAAATGGGACGACATGGACGATCAGATCGTCGAAGTTCTAAAAAAAGGAAAAGTTGCAGTTCTGACGGGTTCAATTCCAAGCCCATCAACTCAATCCATTATTAAAGAATTTTGCCAAGCTTTTGGCGGGGAACATTATGTTTGGGAGCCTTTGAATTTATCTGATGTTTCACAGGGGCAAATTGCTTCCTACGGCGAAAAAAGTATTCCCTATTATCACTTCGACCTAGCAAAAACCATTGTCAGTATTGATGGTGACTTTTTAGGTGCCTGGCACACGCCTGTCACGAATTCTCGAAAATTTTCTGACGGCCGAAGAAACCTCGAGAAAATGACAAGATTGATTGCTTTTGACTCAAATTACTCTTTAACCGGCGCCAATGCAGATATTCGATTTAAAATTAAACCCAGCCAGCAAGTGACTGTGGCCATGGGTTTAGCCCACGAGCTCGTCGTAAAAAAAGGTCTTTCTCAGTTCGCTACGAATGGCAATGTAAAATCAGCTCTTGAAGCTTACGGTGATGCGGCTCAAAAATTGGGAATCAATCCTGAGGTGTTTGCGGAAGTGGCACAGGATCTTTGGGAAAACAAAGGGCAATCTGTCGTTGTGGCCGGTGGACTTCCGACACTGACAGGTCAGCAACTCGGTCTTCAGATTGCTGTGAACTTTTTAAATTCCATTTTAGGTAACGATGGAAAAATCGTTGATTACAAAAACGACTGGTCAGAATCTTTGTCAGCAAGCTGGCGGGATTTAGAAAATCTCATTGAAAAAATGAAATCTGGTCAGGTCAAAACTTTGATCATTCATAGAACAAATCCTATTTATGCTTTGCCAGAATCTTTGGGTTTCAAAGAAGCTCTTAAAAAAGTAGAAACCATAATCACGACCAGTGATCGAGTTGATGAAGTGGGGCATTTGGCTCATTACATCGCGCCGGATAATCACATAATGGAAAACTGGGGAGACATTGAAACAACATCAGGTCTGATTTCAATTCATCAGCCCACACTAAGACCTCTGTGGGACACTCGCTCTTTTCAATTGTCACTGATGAGCTGGGCTTATTTAGCAAATCAAGGCCCCAAGCGATTACTGGCTTACGAATCTTACTTGGATTATTTAAAGAATTACTGGAAAGAAGAAATCTATCCCAAGTTTGGCCAAGGCAAAAACTTTGAAGCTTTTTGGCAATCTGTTTTGCAAGCCGGATTTGTGGGAACAAAGCCTGCGGGAGCAGGTTCTAGAAGCTTTCAAACAGAAGCTTTGAATCAGATCAAAAAGCCAGTGATTTCTGAAGGCTTCGAGCTTGTTTTGTATCCTACGGTTCAATTGGGCGATGGATCTCAAGGTAACATTGCGATTCTTCAAGAACTTCCAGACCCTGTGACTAAAATTGTTTGGGATAACTATGCAAGCCTGTCCATGGCATCAAGTGAAAAGTTAAAAGTAAAAGAAGGGGACCTGGTTAAGATTACTGTTGGTAGCGTTGATGTGACCTTACCTGTTCACATTCAACCAGGGCTTCATGATCAAGTTTTAGCAGTCGCGGTTGGTTACGGTAGAACCCATGCGGGATCTGTTGCAAACGGCGTGGGACAGAACACTTACCAACTGGTTCAGTTTGCAAAGGGCAATGTGGTTTTCTCTGGCCAAAAAGTAGCCGTCACAAAGCTGGGTCAACGTGTTCAGCTGGCTACAACTGCCGGTCATCACTCTATGGAAGGCCGACAAATTGTTGCTGAAGCCACTCTTAAAGATTTCCAGAAAGACAAAGCAGCTGGACTTCACAAGCATCATATTTGGTCCATGTGGAGCGGGCATCAGTACAATGGAAACAAATGGGGACTTGCAGTTGATTTGAATTCTTGCACAGGGTGCTCTGCTTGTGTGGTGGCTTGCCAAACTGAAAACAACGTTCCTTCAGTTGGTAAAGCCTACGTTCTTCAAGGTCGTGAAATGCATTGGATTCGTATCGATCGATATTACACAGGCGATATCGCAAATGCAGAAGCTGTGTTTCAACCCGTGATGTGTCAGCATTGTGATAATGCACCTTGTGAAACAGTTTGTCCTGTTCTTGCAACAGTTCACAGTGACGAGGGCACAAATGACATGGCCTACAACAGATGTGTGGGAACAAGGTATTGTTCTAACAACTGTCCTTACAAAGTCAGACGCTTTAATTGGTTTAACTACCGCAAAGAAATTCCAGATCCAGTTCATATGTCCTTTAATCCGGATGTCACAGTTCGTATTCGAGGGGTCATGGAAAAATGCACATTCTGTATTCAAAGAATTCGTGCGGCTCGAAGTTCCGCGAAACTGGAAAACAGAGCCCTAAAAGACGGGGACGTGAAAACTGCCTGCCAAACCGCTTGCCCAACAAGTGCTTTAGTTTTCGGTGATATGAACGATCCTAAATCTTTGGTGTCTCAAGCTTTTGCAGAGCCCAGATCCTACGGATTGCTCGAAGAGTGGGGAGCGAAGCCCAGTGTTCGTTACATGACAAAGATCAGAAATAATAACAAAGAGTCCAAAGCGAAAGCCCATGGAACTGATCATGCAATCAAAGGTGCAAGCCAAAATGAGGAGCAGGTATGATGAAACGTAATCAACTCATTCTCGGCGACAAGACCTTAGCTCAAATTACAGATGATATTTGTCAGCCTGTGGAAACCATGCCTTCAAAAGGCTGGGTGGCACTTTTCTTAAGCGCTAAAACATTACTTATTTTTTACGTGATCATCTTGGGTATCATCATCGCAAACGGAATGGGACTTTTAGGTGTGAATCATCCCAACGGTTGGGGAACGATGATTATTACCTTCGTTTTCTGGATCGGTATCGGGCACGCCGGAACTTTGATTTCTGCGATCTTGTTTTTGTTTCGACAAAAGTGGCGAACCTCAGTGGCCCGAACAGCAGAAGCCATGACTGTTTTCGCGGTAATGACTGCAGGTCTTTTTCCGCTGATTCACACCGGCCGCCCTTGGTTGGATTTCTGGCTCTTTCCTTACCCAAATCAACGGGGTCCTTTGTGGGTGAATTTTAGATCTCCACTGCTTTGGGATGTGGTGGCAGTTTCCACTTACGCAACAGTCTCCATTGTTTTTTGGTACATCGGTCTTGTTCCCGATTTTGCCACAATCAAAGATCGCGCGAAAAATAAAATTCGCCGACTTGCCTACGGTGCTTTGTCGCTTGGATGGCGGGGAACGGCTCGTAACTGGAGCCACTATGAGATGCTGTATCTGATCTTAGCAGGGCTTTCGACGCCGCTGGTTTTATCGGTTCACACGATCGTGTCTTTTGACTTCGCAGTGGCAGCCTTACCTGGATGGCACACGACAATCTTTCCGCCGTATTTCGTAGCCGGTGCGATTTTCTCTGGTTTTGCCATGGTTGTGACTTTGATGACGTTAGTTCGAATTGGTATTCCTCAATTTAAAGATTACATCACCATTGATCACATGGAAGTGATGAATAAAATCATTATGACCACGGGTCTGATGGTGGGTTACGCCTATGCCTGTGAATTCTTTATCGCTTGGTACTCAGG
>Ga0114979_10003867_pt1 | contig 9990 bp, 5 predicted proteins | sample S_140625_EF_Meta_FD_87315 | JGI IMG/M metagenome (GOLD analysis project Ga0114979, IMG submission 87315) | Freshwater microbial communities from Lake Simoncouche, Canada to study carbon cycling - S_140625_EF_MetaG | ecosystem: Environmental > Aquatic > Freshwater > Lake | place: Lake Simoncouche... | reverse complement strand
AGTATATAGAAGATTATATAAGGGAAAATTATACGCCTAAGAATGCATATACAAATCAAATAAATGAATTACATAAGATTATAAATGATGTGAAAAATTTAAATAATAGCCAAAATATATTATTAAAAGACTCAACATCTGCCTATAATAAAATTACTAATACAATATTTAATGGTTATTATAAAATAAAACGATTAGAATTTTCTAATTTATTTTCATTTGGTGAAAATAATGTAATAGATTTTACAGATTTTAAAGGAATTGTTGGTATTATTGCTGCAAATCATTTAGGTAAATCCAGTATTATAGATATTATAATATATATCCCGAAGGAGAATTAAAAAACGAAATAACAAAATTAAAACCTGAATTTAATATTATTGATAGTGGCTATGAAAAAGGCAATTATTATATTAAAATTATGAAATAAGTTATTTTTATTCGTCGAAGTAGATATTATAAATCTCTTCTTCGCCGTATTCTTCAATTAGTCTAAATATCCGTTTTGGATGTAATGCCTTTGCAATAATCTCTTCTTTGAGTTCTAAATTGGAATTTTGCATTTTCTCGTAATCATAAGTAATAATAGCAGAATTACTTGAAAACATATACCAATTAATCTTATCTTGATTTTTTTTGAGAAGTTCAATAGCATTATGATTAGTTGATAGCATATACCAATTGATTTTATCTTGATTTTCTTTGAGAAGTTCAATTGCGTTTTCATTAGCAGACAATTGATACCAATTGATTTTATCAGGATTTTCTTTTAAAAGTTTTATAGCTTTTTTATTTTTATTAGCTGATAATAAATACCAATTAATCTTATCAGGATTTTCTTTTAATATTTCAATGGCTGCTGTGTTTATTGATAATACAGCCCAATTAATTTTATCTAGATTTTCTCTTAAAAGTTTAATTGCATTTTCATTAGCAGATAATTGATACCAATTGATTTTATCTGGATTTTCTTTTAATAATTCAATGGCTTGCTGACTTTGATTATTACAAAGATTATTCCAATTGATTTTATCTAGATTTTCTTTTAAAAGTTCAATAGCATTGATATTAGTAGAAAGCCAATTCCAATTAATCTTATCTAGATTTTCTTTTAAAAGTTCTACAGCATTATAATTACCTGACAAATGAACCCAATTAATTTTATATGGATTTTTTTTTAATAATTCTATAGAATTAGGATTTCTGGATAACATAGACCAATGTATTTTATTTTTATCAATCCAATCTAATAATTTCATAGGTAATGATTGCATTTAATAAATAAAAATAATAATAAATATCAATTTTTATTTTATTCATCAAAATAATTATTATAAATCTCTTCTTCGCCATATTCTTCAATTAGTCTAAATATCCGTTTTGGATGTAATGCAGCTGCAATAATCTCTTCTTTGAGTTCTAAATTGGAATTTTGCATTTTCTCGTAATCATAAGTAAATATTGAAGGATTTTTTGAAAACATATACGAATCTATTTTATCTTGATTTTTTTTGAGAAGTTCTATTGCACTTTCATTTTTAGATAATTGAGACCAATTTATATATTCATAATTATCCATCAAAATTTTAATAGCACAAGGATTAGCCGACAATAAAAACCAATCGAGCTTATCTTGATTTGCTCTTAAAAGTTCAAATGCATTTATATTTTCTGATAAATTTTGCCAATTGATTTTATCTTGATTTTCTTTGAGTAGCTGAATAGCTTCAGGATTTGTATTTAGAGATAATGCATACCAATTAATTTTATTTAGATTTGCTTTTAAAATTTCGATTGCATTTGGATTAGTAGATAATAAATACCAATCAATTTTATCTATATTTTCTTTTAAAATTTCTATAGCATTAGGATTTAATGACAATAAGGTCCAATTGATTTTATTTTGATTTTCTTTAAGTAATTCAACGGCATTTGGATTTTGTGATAATAACATCCAATTGATTTTATCCAGATTTTTTTTGAGTAATTCAATGGCATTGGGATTTGTTGATAAACTAGACCAATTAATTTTATTTTGATTTATTTTTAAATAATCAATTTCTCGTGTATTTCTGGAAAACATATACCAATTTATTTTATCATATTGTTTTGATAAAATATATTCAACTGCTGCCGGATTTTCTGAAAATGATATCCAATTTATTTTATTTGGATTTTCTTTTAATAATTCAATTGCCTCTGGATTTAATGATAAAGAACCCCAATTAATCTTTGCTTTATTTTTGGCAAGCAATTGTATCGCATTTTTATTTAATGCTAATAAATCCCAAATTAAATTTCTTTCATCAATCCAATCAAGTAATTTCATAGGTATCATTTTTTATTCAATCTTCTAAATAAATATTATAAATATTATCATTTTTTTTATAATAAATGTGAAAAGGTGTAAAGATAATTTGATTTTTTTTCTTTAAATTATATGTCATTTTAAAAAATGATAATTATTTTATTTATTAATATAAAAATGGCTTTAACTAATGCTGAAAGACAAAAAAGATATAGAGAAAGACAATTATTAAATAATAAAGATGCTTATGATAAAAAAATAAGTTTAAAAATGAAAAAACATTATAGAAAACTTAAAAATGAAGAAATTATTATTAATAGCGATTATAATGAAGAAAAAATACAAGAAATTGAAAATAATATAATTAATAAAGATGATATAGATAATAAAGAATTTATTTTAATACAATTAAAACCCATTAAAAAAAGAATTAATCCTTTAAATAAATCTAAATTAAATGATAAAAGTATTCAATTATATTTAAATACCATTAAAAAGATTTATAAAAATTATTATAAAAAAGATATAGATGATGATAAAGATTTAATAAATCTTTTAACAAATAAATCATATAATTTATCTAAATTAACTTTACAATTACAATTTTTAAAAACAGATTTATATAATGTTATAAAAGATAATTATAAAGATATAACCATTTTATATGCTGTAATAACACGTATTAAAAATTTTGCAAAACAAGTTAAACAATTATATCCATATATAGAACAAAAACAGAATAATTATAACGAAAAAAGAATAAATAAAATACCTGATACTATAGTTAAACATAAAATAGATGTTTTATCATTTAAAAAAGAAGATATATTAACTATTTTATCAAATGATAATTTACATTTAACAGAAATTGAAAAATTAATATTCGCATTAATGACATTATTCCCAACAAGAAGAGCGGTTGATTATAGAAAGATGTTAATATCAGATACAAAACCAAAAAAAGAAAATAAATTAAAAATAAATGAACGTAATAATTATTATTATAATAAACAATTTTATTTTAATGTAACTAAAAACAAAGATATAAAACAATTTAATATTCCAAACGAATTAAATATATTAATTAATGAAATTATTATTAAAAGACAAAATAAAATAACTAATAAACATTTATTATTAAATAATGATAATAATGAATTTTCAAATAGTTCTTTATCTATTTTCATTATGAAGATATTTAATAAAATATATGGTATTTCTATATCGGCAGTTGAAATACGAAGACTATATAGTACATATTTACAAAAAGAAGTTAAAAACGGAAATATTACAGAAGAAAAACACAGAATTATTTGTGAAATGATGAACCATAGTTATGAAGAAAATAAAAAATATGCATATTAATTTATTTATTCATCTTTAATATTTCTATTACGTTTCTTTATGACTTTTTTATAATTTCCATATTCCATTGATGATACACTATTAATTTTATTATATTTAATTTCTGCTATTTCATCTATATTATCTTGTATCAAATCTATATGAGATACAATAACTATATTATTAAAATATGATAATAAACTTTTAATGAATGATGGAACTATTGATAAATTTTCTCTATCAAAATTAATGAAACCCTCATCAATAAATAACTGATTACACATAGTTTCTTGTTTATTTACAAATAAACTCATACGAAGAGCTAAAGATATAACAAAGTGTTGAAATCCAGACGCCTGATTTATTGATATTAGTTGTTTAGATTTTGTATCTATTTCATTAATTTTTTCATTATTAATTAACCAATTAATATGAATATTATCTTTAAGAACTGTTATTAAATAATCTAATTTAAATGGTTTTGTATCAGTATGACATAATGATTTAATAATTTTATTAGCTCTTTCACATAATTTATTTAAAATATGATTATCATACATATCTATTTTATATGCCTGAAAATTTGTTATAATTGTCTCTAATGTATTTAATATATCATCTAAATCTGTTAAAATTTCAAATAGTTTTTCATAACTTTCTCTATTTTCTTTATTATATGAGTTAATAGTAGATGATTTAACTATTAAATTTTCTACTGCTTTTATTTTAATTTCAATTTCTTTTATTTCTTCATTTAGTTTTAATTTAGATATTATTAATGGTTTCAAACTATTATTATAAGTATATTCATTAATTTTTTCATACATATCTAACATATCACGTAATTCAAATAATTTGAATGCATTAATTATTTTTAATTTATTTTCATATTCTTCCCATTCTTTATATTGTTCTTTAAGTAATTTTAAAGAATTAATACGAGGTTTAATATTAGTTGAATAATTAATATAATATTCTAAATTTGTAATATTTGTTTTAACTGTTATAAGTTCATTATTTATACTTTCATATTTATCTAACCATATCTTATATTTTTCATATAAATTTATATTTTTAAAAGTTTCATATAAATCATAAGAAATATTATTAAAATATATTTTAATTAATTTTATTTCATTTATTTCTATTTCTAAATTATTTATCTCTTTATTAATATTATCTTTTGCTGATACTATTAAATTTAATTCTTTTGTTATTTTATCATATATTTCCTTACTTTTATAATATTCAAACCATTCAGTTAATAATTCATATTGTTTTTTTCTTTCATTACGTTCATATATTAATAAATAATCATTCTCATCATTTTCAATTTCATCATTTTTAGTTTTTATATCACATTCTAATTTATTTATTATTATTTCTAATTCTCTAATACGACATACCCACGAACGTTTGCAACATATCTCACATAATGGATTATATATATAATCATCTTTTGATGTAAATAATAATAGTTCTTGTTTATAAGATAATAATTCAGTTTCTAATTTATTTATATTATCTTGTTTTTCATAATAAATATTTAATATTTTTTCATCGTCTGTTATTTGTTTCAATAATTCTTTAATATTTATCTTCTTAATTTCTTTATTTATAGTTGTTGATGTTTTATATGATATTGATGTTTCTGGTTTAGTTTTAACTTTTAATGTTTGTTGTTTTGAAAATGTTAATTTAAAATCATTTTCTAATTTTGTTATTTTTTCTTTATTTAATTTTAGTATTGTATTAATATCAATTTCTTTTGCTAAATATTTTTTATAATCATTATAAGTATAGTTTTTTTTAATTATCTTATTTAATTTTGGTTCTTTAATATTTTCTGATATATAGTTATGTAGATTATCAACTATTTCAAATATATTATTAATTTCTTTTAAATGATTTTCATTCGTTATTTTAGGGTCAATAATTTCATTTGGTTTTTTACTGATTAGTTCCTTATGGGTTTGATTCAAATTTTTATAATTTTCATTTAATATATTTAGTTCTTCATTATATTCTTCCAAAGTTTTAATATATATATCTTTAAATTTATTATCATCATTATAATATTGTTTCAATAATTCATCTTCTTTTTTTATTAGTGATAATTCGCAAGGTTTTATTATTTTTTCATCACCTAATTTCATCAATGGATTATATGATTTTTTTAATAAAGTTAAAGAAATAGTAGTTTCATCTTTTAATAAATATTTTAATTCATTAAATTGTTCCTTATATAATATATATTCTTCATTTGTCGTAATTTGTTTATTTTCGTTATTAATATTCTTTTTTAAATCTTCAATTAGTTTAATATAATCTATATCTAATAATAATAATGTTTTTTGATTTTTAATATCAATTTTAATATAATCACTGGAATTATATAATTCTTGTAATTCTAATTTTTCTTTTAATAATATATCTAATTTATTTTTATTATTAATTATTTCTTCATCATTTACTTCTTCTATTTTATTTGTTGAAATAAGTTTTTCATAAACCTGTTTTTTACTTTCAACTATTCTTCTAAAATCTCTATACTTATTAATTGTAGTTTTAAATAAATTATATAAATTATTAATATATTCAATATTACAAGATTTATCTATAATCTCAAGACATTGTTTAAAATCCATTGTTAATATATCATAATCTAGATTTTGTGTAATCATAGAAGAAGATAAGAAATTATCAACTGTACCAAATAATTGTTTAACTAATATTTCACACGCACTATCTTTTTTAATCAATTCTAAATCTTTTTCATTAATAAATTTATAAATATTTCTATGATTATAATTTATTTTTGTTAAATCTTTTTTTACTGCATAATCTCTTTCTATACGATATAAAATATCATCTATTTCAATATCAACAATTGTATATGCTAATGTTTTTTTATAATTTATTATTCCAGAACTTAAACTATTATTTTTTTTTAATGTAGTTATTTCACCCCAAATTGCTAATGTTAAAATATCATATATTGCTGATTTACCTGTTCCATTTTTACCCTTAATTAAAAATGTTTTAAGGTCCAAATCAGACATATTTAAACAATTTTTTTTTTCATAGCAAAATAAACCTTCCCATTCTAAATATCTTATATTATATTTTGGTTTTAAATGTTTAATATCTTCACTTTTAACACATTTGGAAATTTCTAATGATAATTCTTTATTTCTTTTTACACATTCTGAATGTAAATCATCAGGATATTTTGAAATATCAAATAATAATTGTTCTTTATTTGAAATAATATTAGATAATATTTTAAGTTTATCTGTTGTTAAGTATTTACTAAAATAATCTAATATAAATGAATTATCAATAATATTAATCATTTGAGATTCATTATAAATTTCAGTTGCTATATAATCCTCTTCTTGTTGTCCTATAAATTTTGTTTCATCTAATCTTGAAATAATATTAAAAGAAATATTAAAACTTTTTAATAAAGTATTTAAATTTTGAAAATTAATTTTTGAAAAAGTTTTAATTTCTATTTTTTCTGGAATATATTTTTTATTATTATTTATATAATCTTTTAATAATATTTCATATTTACCATTTATACGAATTAATATTTCTTCTGATTCATTTTCCTTAATATTTATATAACCTATTTTATTATAAACATTTATTTCATTTATTTTTTTATTTTCTAAATCCCATATTAAATATCCATGTTCTACAACATTTTCGCCAAAATTTTGCTGAATTAGCGATCCAGAATAACCACAATATGTTTTCTTTTTATAAATAAATGTTTGTCTTACGTGAATATCTCCTAAAATAACATAATCAAAATCTTTAATCCATTCAAGTGGATAAGGATTATTCTCATCTCTAATACAATCCCCATTAAATAATTTAGCAGATTGAAATGAACCATGAAACAATGCTATTTTATATTTAACATCTCCAATAATTTCTGGAAATCTTGGTAAATCCTGAATTCTTCCTGAATTTCTATAAATATCTAATGTATCATCTATATTAACATATGAAAAACCAATATTATCAATATTAAAAGTTGTAGTATCATTTAAAATAGTTAAATTATCAATATTAAATGTTGTTGAAAAAACTAATGATGGTTGATTTATTTCTGATTGATTTCTATCATGATTTCCGTGAAAAATAATTACACGCCCTAATTTAACAAGATGTTCTATAAAATTTTTATATAATAATAATCCATAGTTTCCAATAATATTTTTATTATGAAAAATATCACCACTAATGATAATAATAAATTCATTTAATGATAAATTTAATTTTTTAATTTCATTACTAATAGAAATAATGGTTTCATTAAATACATCATTATATTCATCATATCTACAAGATATTTTATCACCGTTTCTAATATGTAAATCTGACAAATGAAATATATATCGCAATGAAGACATTTTATTAATAAAAAATGATTATATTGTATTCATTTTTTATTAATAAAATAAATGAATTTAGATAATACATATAAATATATAGAATATGGTTACATTTATAAAATATATTCCATATATAATAATTATATTTATATTGGTAAGACAACAACTTTTATTGAAGATAGATTAAGACAGCATATGAAAAATAAAAATAGTGTTGTTTATAAATATTTTAATAGAACAGAATATGATAAAACGATTAAAATAGAAATGATTGAAAGAATTGATATGAATGAAGACATTAGTTATTTATTAGATAATGAATATAACATAAAAAATAATGTTTTTGACAAATATAAATATACATTAAATAATAAAAGGATCCTAATTAAACAACTATCAAATATAAAGTTAAGTAAAATGGAACAATACTATATTTATAAATATAGTAAAGACGATAATTATAAACTTATTAATAAATTGATACATAAGAACGATAAATTAATAGATTGTTATTTATTTTTAAGTAATATTAATTACTTAAAAACATAAAAATACAACCTTCTCTAAATTTATTTCTATTTCATTTAATATGAATATAAAATTTGTTGAGTTAATGAATGGTTCATTGTTTTAGCTAATTCTTTTCTTTTAATAGGATTGAATGAACTTTTATTTATATAATTAGCATATAATCTTCTTATAAAATTAGGATTAAATGGATAATTATATATATCATTAAATGTTTTTTTAATAAATGCCCCAAAACCTGATGCAGTATAACCATTGATATTATTTTTATATTGAAATAAGAAAGTATTGTTTTTATTAATAAGTTCATCTATAATATCTGGGACATCAATAATTAGAATATCCTTATTTTTATTAGATTTCATATTATAGAAATATAATTTTTTATAATAATAATAATTAAATTTTTTATCAATATTTAAATTTAAAGTTGGATCATTATCTATAATTTTAATATTTCTATATTCACTTGGTCGTTTAGTAGGAATAAGAGTAAATATACAATGAACTAATTTTCTATTATTTTCTAAATTACTAGCTCTAATATTATTAATAATTTCATCATCATTAAAATTAATTTTTGTTAATAATTCATCATTAGGTATATTATTATGTCTATTATCAGCATAAGTATCATTTTTATGATTTTTATAAGGTTCTAAATGTTTAATAACATCAGCGAAACCTCTAATATGAGAAAAGATTGAATATAATTGATTAATATAAGAATAATATTTATGTATAATATCTTTAATATTATCTTTAAAAAATTTAAAAGTTTTACTTATTTTAAAAGCATTATATTTTATACCATTTATATAATTAAATATATCATGATTTTCTTCTAATGGATTAGAATTATAATTATTGTAAATAAGATTAATAATATATTTATATGTTGTTTTTGTTGTATCAGCAAATATTGGATTTGCGTTAGTATTTTTTTTATAAATTTTAGATTTAGCTAAATTAGGAATTATAACATTTTCATTTATTTTAATATCTGGTTTTTTAATATTTGTATTATAATATTTTTTAGATTTTTCTCTATTTTTTAATTTAAATTCTTCTGGTTTTAATTCAAGTTGTTTATTTTTCCATAATTCATATTGTTCTTTTTTAGAAAGTTTTTTACAATCATTATATAAATTATTAATAATAATAAAACCATCATCTATAAATTTTTTAATATATTCATTTGTTTTATTTTCTAAATCCTCTTTATCTTTAGCATTATAATTTTCTAATAAATTAATTTTCCATTTACTAAAATTACCATTATATTTATCAATAACATATTTATAAAAAGCACATTTTGATTTCTTAGTTTCTTTTTTCAAATCATAAAATTTTTTAGATAAAGGTTGAGTTGTATTTCCTATATAAATTATTTTATCATTT
>Ga0114979_10003865_pt1 | contig 9991 bp, 10 predicted proteins | sample S_140625_EF_Meta_FD_87315 | JGI IMG/M metagenome (GOLD analysis project Ga0114979, IMG submission 87315) | Freshwater microbial communities from Lake Simoncouche, Canada to study carbon cycling - S_140625_EF_MetaG | ecosystem: Environmental > Aquatic > Freshwater > Lake | place: Lake... | reverse complement strand
AATAATATTTTTGTCCGGATCCAAGCCTAAGGCTAAATATTGAGCAAAAAAACTATAAATTCTGTGTTTGAAATTGTCTGAATTTTGAGCAACTGTCAGCGCGTGAAGGTCTGCCACAAAGTACAAACAATGATAATCATTTTGCAGTTGTTTCCAGTTGTGAATGGCCCCAATGTAATTGCCTAAGGTCAGGTCACCGGTGACTGTGGATCCGCTTAAAATGGTTTTTTTCATAGAGCCTATTTATGTCATGCCCTGAAATCAGATGCATGACTTTTTGCAGCAACTCCGTCGAAATTACCTTGAAACTTCTATGGGTTAGGTGAAATTGTAAAAGCATGAGTTATCACATTCAATTAAACCAATTCGAAGGCCCATTAGATTTACTTCTTTATCTGATCCGTAAAGAAGAAATGGATATTATGGACATTGAAATCCATAAAATCACGACCCAGTACTTAGAATATGTGCAACTGATGAAAGAGCTCGACCTTGAAGTGGCCGGTGAATTTATCGCCATGGCAGCCACTCTTTTGCAAATTAAATCAAGGCTACTACTTCCCACTTATAACGAAGATGGCGAAATTGTAGAAACTGAAGATCCAAGAAAAGAACTGGTTCAAAGACTTCTGGAGTATGAAAAATACAAAGAAGCAGCAAAGGCTTTAGAATCCCGCCCTTGGCTAGGTCGTGACATCTGGACCCGTGGCTACAGGGAATCCTTCGGCGAACGACAAGAAGAAATCATCATCGAAGACAACGGACTTTTTAGTTTGATTTCGATGTATAGAAAAGTTTTACGGGCGGCTCGCACTAAAATCCATCAAGTGACGGCCAAGACCCAAAGTATTTCTAGCCGCATCTTAGAATTGAAAGAGTTTTTAATTCCTGGGCGTCGGGTCAGCTTTTTTTCATTGCTCCAGGGCGCTCAAGAAAAAACAAAACAAACTCTGATCACTTTTTTGTCCCTTCTAGAATTAGGTAAATTGGGATTTGCTTCTCTTCATCAGTCAGAAATCTATCAAGATATTTGGGTGGAAACCTTGAAACCTATTGGTTCAGACGTGGTCTCAAGTGTTGAAGAATACAGTCAAATTCAAGGCGATGAAAAAGCGAACTTGATGTTTGAAAAAGCCCAACAGCAATCCCTCCTCGAGGAAGAAGAGTTTGTTTTAAAAGATAACTTAAACGAATCCGACGAAGAAGAATCCTTATTTTCAAGCTCTGAAATGGCCTCAGATGAAGAAATTTTAAATGCCGAAAAAAATCTATCCGAAAATGGAGAGCCTCATGTCTAATCAAGAAGATATCTTAGATCCTGAAGAAATCGCAGATGAAATCGCTCGCTTCAGTGAAGAATCAGTCAGTGAAGTTCAAACTTTAGAGGAAACCGAAGGCATTGCGGAATCCGCAGATATCGAGGGCTCGGAGCTTGATCAGTTTGAAACTGCAGATATTGAAGAGCTTTTGTTTATCGAAGAAGAGCATATTGAAAGCATCCTCGAGAGCCTTCTCTTTGCCTCTGATAAGCCGGTGAGCTTTGCCACAATGAAAGAACTTTTTAAAGGGACAAATGTCTCTAAAGAGCATCTCAAACGCGCCATTGATAAACTTAGTGTGGAATACGCGGGTTCTCGCCGTGGAGTGGTTTTAGAAGATGTCTCTGGCGGTTATCAGCTGCGGACCAAAGTGGACAACATGTCTTTTTTACGAAGACTTCTAAAGGGAAGATCCTTTAGGCTTTCAGGTCCAGCTTTGGAAGTTCTCTCTATTGTGGCTTACAAACAGCCCGTGATTAAATCAGAAATTGATGTCATCCGCGGGGTCGAATCCGGCCATCTGCTTCGTGCTCTGATGGAAAAAGGGCTTGTCACTTTCGAAGGCAAAAGTGATTTGCCAGGCCGACCTATGCAATACTCAACCACAAAGAAATTCTTAGAGATCTTTGGTTTGCGAAATCTAAAAGAGCTTCCCACACTTTCGCAAATCGATGAGCTCTTACCAGAAGGTATCGGTGCCGAAGACGAGAAAAAAGAAACTTTAAGTGATATCACAGATACCATGGCACAAACTGTGGTCAGCACTTACTCTGATTCAGAAGAAGACTTACAAAAAATCCAAAGTGCACTGTCCAGTGTGGATACGACCACGGCCTTTTTTGAAGAAGAAAAAAAGTGCATCAAGTTAGAAGAAAATAAAACGCGGGCTCAAGACATTCGTGAAGCCATCAACGTTGGCGAAACCGTGGATTCAAAAGATATCAAATGGCTTTCTAAATTTGATGCAGAACAGGCCGCACTGATCGCAAGCTCGGTTCCGCAAACAATTGTGGAAGAGGTTGCTGTTGCTGCTGAACCGCAAGAACTGCCACCTGAGCAGACTTCGCAAGCGTGAAGAAACTGGGTCCCCTGATAATTTCTGCGTGGATCCTTTATCACGGGTTTGCCATTGTTTTAATGCCCAGCCCGGGCTCTATTTTAGTGCAAAATTACGGCTGGCTATTTCGCGGATATCTGAATCAACTCAGCATGAATACCACTTGGAATCTATTTTCTCCTGAACCTGCAAGTTCAATGTATGGCAAAATCCAATTGATCAGTCCTGATTTTGAAACTGGCGAACAAGAAATCTTTCTACCGAATTTAAAAGGGGAGAGAAATCTAGATCCTCGCGATCGCAGAGAGTACTACCAGTTTCGATACTTATTGCTGGATCCATCCAGGCTCGAGAAGTTTTTGATTCCTTTTTATTGTAAGCAAAACATCCAAGAGGTTTGGGTTTCGGTGGTCACAGAAAAATGGCCCACATATTTAGAAGCTCAAAGAACCCAACATTTAGAGAAAATTTTTTTCGAAAAATCAGAAGTGCAAAAAAATTGTGAGTCTTTGAGTGAAACATAATATTTTAAATGCGATTTCATTCTGTTGGCATGCCTGGTGGAATCACTGGAACTCGAAGATCAATGAAAGTTCACTCAAAAACACAAGAATTGCATTTTCTGTCAGTGTGTTTTTTCTCTACTCAGTTCGTTTCTGGAATTTGAATTTCTATAATTCTGAAAGCCTCATTTCTCGATCTCAGGCCTTAGAACTTTTTGATGCCTATCAAAAACCACTTTTTTCTTGGAACTTTTGGCCGGATTCTATGGCTTTGGTGATGCAAATTACTTTTTTAGTGTTGATGATTTTAATGGCTTTCGGCCAAGTGGTCAGACCGATGGTGGGTGTGGCGTGGGTGATTCATTTGGGATTTATGCATCGAAACTGGGCCGCAGGGATGGGTGTGGACACCATCGTTTCTGTGTTTTTGTTTTACTTTTCATTTTGTGAATTTCGAAATTTAAAAGCTCCAGACAGTTTAACAAATGTCATGATTCGAATGGCACAAGTTCATTTAAGTGTGATTTATTTCTATACGGGTTTAGAAAAACTGCGAGGACCCCAATGGTGGGAGGGGACAGCTATTTGGACAGCGCTTAGCAACCCACAAATGAGCAGTTTTGATCTTCTTTTTTTAAAAGATTGGCCCCTGATTGTGGGGCTTATGACTCACAGTACGGTGCTTTTTGAATTGATGTTTTTACCATTGGTCTGGAACCCTCGGACCCGAAATATGATTCTGATTGTGGGGGTTTTATTCCATTTCGGAACAGCTCTACTGATGGATCTGTGGGCCTTTGCAGCGGTCATGACTTCGCTGTACTTTTTGTTTGGATCTCAAACGTCTCAGTCTGAGCCAAATCAAGCCTCAAAAATTTGATTCTCAATCAAAGCTCACCGATAATTAAAAAGGTAACGCCGGGGGAGGGCTGACATTTGAAAGCCTATTTATTTAAATCGTTTCTTGTTTTATTTAGCCTTGCGGCCACGGCCTGTGCCCCTTCAAGCACGGGAAGTCTGATTACAGACGCAGTCACAGTTACCGATTGCCCTGAAAATAGTTGCGCACAAGGTGTGGCAGATCTTGCAGACACAAAGTTGCAGGCCACTTCGTCTGCGACTGTTTTTATGCCGGCAGGGGTTTCTTTGGCTGAGGTCACTGGGGAATGTTACCCCTCGCTTTATCCTGACAGCCGAATTGTTGTGACTGTCTTACAGCCTAACGGTGCTGTTCTTAATAAAGCAGATCTCTTGCCTTCAGATTTTGTTCCGAAGTGCAAAGAAGGCAAATTTTATCTACCTCTGAATTTTCAGCAAGCTTCTGGAAGATTACCTGCTGGAGTTTACTCGGTCCGTGTCGAACTTCGAGTGATCGATCATCTGGGGCAAGAATTCACCCCACCATTTAAAAACTTCACTTCTTATTACACTTATCCCTAAATCTAGTCTTGTTTTGGGTTTTGCTTTTGTCTGATGAAACTGGGTTTTCTGTTGGCAGGTATGGGCGCTTCTTCAAATTCAGACAACGTCAGTCCCAGGCTTGTGCTGGCCAGCTTGGCTTTAAATAAAGGATGGCCGGCAATCTCATAAAAAGCTTTCCAAGAAAGCTTTCGATCCGGAGAATTTCTAGGAACACTCAAACCCCAAATGCTGAGATCATTTAAAGTGGGTCCTGTGCTTTTCCAAAAAAGTGGCAGAAAAACTTTTTCCCAATCAGATTTTCTAAAATCTGCAGACAGCATGCTAAACAAGGGGACCCTGATTCTTGCCATCTCTAAAAGTCCTCTTCTGTGGAGCATTTCCATTCTTTTAAATTCAATTAAAATCAAGTGTGCACCTCGGCCCTCGAGAGTTTTGATTTCCCATTCGGTGGGCTCGTCGATCACAACAGCTTTCAGAATCCAATCAGAAAAAGTAAGATCTTGAATACCCTGGGTTAACTCGAAACTTTCAGAGTAAACTAAAGCCTCTTGTTGCTTGTGGGTCAGCAGTTGACTCACGTAGGGTTTAATTTCAAGGGCTAAAAATAGACCTACACCCATTGCTAAAAAATAAAAAAGGCCCCGTCGCGATTGCACGGAGCCTTTGATTATCATTTGATAAAATCGATTAAAACGTTTCATCAAAAGAAACTTGCCCAGAAACTCCCTTTTGATAAGCAGAAACTCTGCGTTCAAAAAAGTTAGTCAATTCCTGCGCGTCTTGGAGTTCCATAAATGTGAACGGATTTTTTACATTAAATCTTGGAGGAATACTTAAACTTTCCAGCCGCATGTCTGCGATGTATTCTAAATACTGTCGCATGTCCTTTAACGACAATCCCGCCACTCCCATTTTCAAGATGTCTTCTGCAAAAGCCATTTCACAATCGATGGCATCCTCTAACATTTGAACTGTCATCTCGTTCATTTGCTCATTCCACAACTCTGGCTCTTCTTGTCTTGCTGTTTTAATCACTTCAGCAGCAAAAGCAATGTGCATGCTCTCGTCTCGGAAAACCCAGTTGGTTCCAGCAGCAAGGCCTGATAAAAGCCCTTTTGATCGCAAGAAATAGACGTAGGCAAAAGCAGCAAAGAAGAACAAACCTTCAATACAGGTCGAAAAGCAGGCCAAATTCAGCATGAACTTACGGCGGTCTTCGATTGTGTTCAAAGTTTTCAGCTCGTTAATACTGTCCATCCACTTGAAGCAAAACTGCGCTTTTTTCTGGATGGAAGGAATATTTTCGATGGCAGAAAAAGCTTTTTCTCGCTCGTCTGGATTGGGAATGTAGTTATCTAAAAGAGTCAGATAAAACTGAACGTGCAGACCTTCCTCGTAAAGCTGACGACTTAAATAAAGTCGGGCTTCAGGTGAGTTCACATGTTGATACAGATTGATGACCAAATTGTTACCAACAATGGAATCGCCAGTTGCAAAAAAAGCCACAAGTCTTCCAATGAGGTGCTTCTCACTTGGCGTTAATTTTTGATGAAGGTCCACAAGGTCTGTGGAAAAATCAACTTCTTCCACAGTCCACGTATTTTTAATTCCATTTTTAAACATTTCGTAAAAAAGTGGGTACTTCATGGGTCGTAATGTCAGGTTAAATCCGGGATCTAAAATCATAAAGTTGTCCTCCTTATTGACAAGCTTCACAGGCTTCTGGGTTTTCAATACTACAAGCAATCACTTCGGCATCGGAATAGGTTTTCGAATCCGTTGACGTCGGAGCTTGGCTTGCAAGCATTGGGGTTGGGGTGTTTGCAGGCACCGCTGTGGAGTTTCTAGCCACAGTGGTTTTTGCAATGCTGGTTGCGGGACGTGATCTTAAGTAATAAGTCGTCTTCAAGCCCTTTTTCCAAGCGTACATGTACATACTTGAAAGCTTTCCAATGGTAGGAGCTTCCATAAATAAATTTAAACTTTGGGACTGATCAATAAAGGCCCCACGCTCGGCACCCATTTCGATCAAGCTCTTCATCGGAACTTCCCAAACTGTTCTAAAAATATCTTTTAAACTTTGGGGAATGGAGGCCACCCCTTGGATGGATCCTTCAGAAAGTTTGATCTCATTTTTTAATTGGTCATTCCAAAGATTGAGAGCTTTCAGTTCAATCACCAAATATTTGTTCACTTGCAAAAATTCACCGCTCAAGGTTTCACGCTTAAACAGATTGCTGATCTGAGGCTCTGTGGCCTCGTAACATCCCACGATACTGGCGATGGTTGCCGTCGGCGCAATCGCAATCAGCAAAGAATTTCGTAAGCCTGATTTTACGATTCGTGCACGCAGAGTTTCCCATCTTGCAGAGTCAGTGGGTGTCACACCCCAAAGATCAAATTGCAACAGACCTTGAGCTGCTTTTGTGTCCTTGAAATTTGTGTGAGGTCCGTTTTTTTCTGCAAGCTCGACGCTGGTTAAGAGCGCGCTGTAGTAAATCTCTTCTTGGATCTTTTTTGATAAAGCTTTTGCCTTGTCATGATCAAAGGGCAATTTCAATTGGAAAAAAACATCCTGAAGTCCCATGACTCCGAGGCCTACGGGGCGCCATTTGTTATTGGAATCTTGAGCGGTGCCGATGGGATAAAAGTTAATGTCGATCACTCGATCCAAATATTTAACGGCTGCTTTAACAGTTCGACTCAGTTTATCAAAATCAAAATCACCATTAGCAACATGTCGTCCTAGGTTCACAGAGCCCAAGTTACAAACCGCTGTTTCCTTATCTGAGGTCACTTCCAAAATTTCAGTGCAAAGATTCGATAAATGGATCACGTTCTCGGGCTGGCCAGTTTGGTTGGACTTGATGTTTGAAGCATCCTTCCAAGTCATCCAACCGTTTCCAGTTTGCGCCAAGCACTTCATCATTCGCGAGTAAAGTTCCCGAGCTGGCATTTGCTTGATGTACTGCTTTTTACTTTCAGCTTCCACGTAGGCTTTTTCGAAGTCCTCTCCGAACAAATCCACAAATTGCGGTGTGGTTCGAGGATCAAAAAGTGACCACATTTGGTCTGTTTCCACGCGCTTCATAAATAAGTCAGGCACCCAATTGGCCAAATTCAAGTTATGAGTTCGCTTGGCTTCGTCGCCTGTATTTTCACGGAGCTCGAGAAATTCTTCGATGTCAGCATGCCATGTTTCTAAATAAACACAGGCCGCCCCTTTTCTTTTTCCGCCTTGGTTCACAGCAGAAACTGAAGAATCCATGGTTTTCAGCCAAGGAATGATACCATTCGAGTGACCGTTCGTTCCCTTAATTAATGAGCCGCGAGAGCGCACCCGAGAGTAGGCCACACCAATACCGCCAGCAAACTTAGAAAGCAGGGCAATGTCAGTGTACTTATCATAAATGGCTTTGAGGTCATCCTTTGGAGAATCCAACAAGTAACATGAGCTCATCTGAGGACGCAAAGTTCCTGAATTAAAGAGAGTCGGGGTCGAAGCCATATAATCATGGGAGCTGATCAAACGATAAAATTCGATGGCCTCTTCAAGTTGAGTGGCAAGACCACAGGCCACGCGCATAAAGAAATACTGAGGCGTTTCTAGAACCTGACGGGTGGTCGGGTTTTTAAGAAGATATCTGTCATAAACCGTTCGAAGTCCAAAGTACTCGAAGCGATCTGTTCTGTAGGGCTCAATGGCTGCACAAAGGGCGGCTTTGTGAGTTTGCACAAAGTTATAAACGTCTTGATTGAGAAGACCGTTTTTAAAACCTAAATTGACGCTTTCAGCAAAACTTTGGATTTTTTGAGATCTGACTTCTTCATCAATATATGTTGAAAGCAAGCGGCTTGCGAGCTTTGAGTACTCGGGCTCTTCGCCGATCAGCAAAGAAGCGGTTTGAATGCAAAGATTGTCGAGCTCTTTTGTTGAAGCCCCATCATAGAGACCGCTAATCGCCTTTGTGGCCACGCGAAGTGGATCCACTGTGCGAAGTCCTTGGCACAAGTGGGTGACACGCTCGACGATTTTGGTCACATCCACGGGCTCAAGAGATCCATCCCGCTTTTTTACGCGCATGATATTTTGACCGATGTTCGCTGTGGTGGCTTGGATCAGCTCGTGATCCTGATTGTCCTGATTATTATAGGTTTCCATGTTCCCCTCAAATTCCTTTTTGCTTACGCTTAAATTCAACCGTTCGACTGAATTTAAGAAAATAGTTATCCTCATCCCATCAACTGTTTTTCACCCCTGAGTCAGTTGAAGAGAGGGTCGTAATTTGTTTCATGATCAGTTCCGGCTTGCCAACATTATTTGAGTCAAAGATTCAAAAAACGCGTGGCCCCAAAACTCTGATTTCTGAAACTGAATTACCAGTTTTTTTATGTTATGACTTACGTCGAGAAGTGGCATCTCCGCCTAACAAAAGTCTCCAAAGGTTGATCCTTGGTCCCTCCTTGTTGTTTACATATCGCACTGCATTTGAGGCCGGGTGCCCCTAGATGTAGTGGTTGATAGCAACAGCCTTGTCCATAAGGCCTAATCATCTCTTGTTTTAAAGATTGAACAGAATATTTTAATAAATCAAGCAGGACTCTTCAAACTGGACTGATTTTTGTGAAAATAAATTATGCTGCAAATCATTTCAGCAAATTAAAGAGCAATATTGACAGCAAAAAAAAGTGGCAGAAAAAACTAAAATCGAAGCCCTTGTTGTGACTGATTTTTGTTTAAATGGTCAATCAGATATTGATGGCTCCCCATCTTATTCTTTGTCCAATCAGGAGCGACCAGCTCGTCCCACCTCGAGGCATAAGCAGCTAATCGATGCACAAAAAATCGTGGGTTCAAATGTTCCAAAAACTCTTGCATCAGGTCTGCGTAAGCGTCGATTTCTAAGGGTTGAAATTGGCTGTCGTGATAAAGTTTTTCAAGGCCGGTGTTTTTCAAAACATGAACGTTATGAAGCTTAATGTTTGTGATCGGCAAATCATTACAAATTTTAGCTGTTTCTCGCATGTGCTCGCGAGTCTCTCCGGGCCAACCGAACATCAAATGAATGCCCAAGTCCACGGCCGTTTTGTTGGAAATTTGTTTCAGAGCTTTCAAGCTGACATCCCGAGTGTGACCACGCTTCATAAAAAGAAGATGCTCATTAAAAAAACTTTGAACACCAATTTCGACACCAACAAAAGCCTTCTGGTGATACTCGTTCCAAAGGTTCAAAACACCTTCAGATATACAATCGGGACGGGTGCCGACCACAAAGCCTCGCACGCCGTCCTGGGCCAATGCCAAATCAAAGTTGTTCCGCAAAGATTGCATCTTGGTGAAGGTATTTGTGTAAGCTTGAAAGTAGACCAAAAACATCTCAGCTTTAAATTTATTCTGAATGTGAGCCTTGTACTTTGTGATTTGATCCTGCAATGAAAGATCAAAGGCTTCACTCCTGGCAGCAGAGCCCCAAACATCACAAAAAAGACAGGTTTGCATGCCTCTTAAGCCCTCACGGTTGGGGCAGCTTTCGACAACGGCTACTGGAATTTTGTAAACTTTTTGCCCAAACAATTGTTTGTAATGTTGAGAAATAGGATTAAAAGGAAGTCCTTGAGCAAATTCTATCATAGTGAGATACACATTAACTCTCAGCAACCCCCCTTGAAGTCAATCCAGAGGCCGGCTT
>Ga0114979_10003864_pt1 | contig 9991 bp, 9 predicted proteins | sample S_140625_EF_Meta_FD_87315 | JGI IMG/M metagenome (GOLD analysis project Ga0114979, IMG submission 87315) | Freshwater microbial communities from Lake Simoncouche, Canada to study carbon cycling - S_140625_EF_MetaG | ecosystem: Environmental > Aquatic > Freshwater > Lake | place: Lake Simoncouche... | reverse complement strand
GCGGAAGGGATCACACTACTGTGATACATAGCTGTCAGACTGTAAAAGATTTAATGGATACAGACAGTATATTTAAAGAGAGTGTGATGGAATTACAGCAAAAAGTGCAGCTAGCTGCCATGTAAAATATTTTTCTTGAAAAATCATTTCCAAATACCAAGGTATTTGGATTTTTTTTGGCTGTTAGGGTAAAATAATGATATACTTAGAGTGCTATGAAATTTTATTTGATCTTGATTTTATGTTATAATTCTTTAGGGGTATGAGATTAGTAGAGATTCGTGAATTATTTTGTTCATTTTCTTATTTTGTTTTGGGTATGTGATTGTTGAAGTGTATTTTTGCAACCCCTTACAAAAGTTAGGGCAGGTAGGAGAGATGCCTGAGTGGCCGAAAGGAACGGTTTGCTAAATCGTCGTACGGGTTAAACTGTACCGTGGGTTCGAATCCCACTCTCTCCGCAAAAAGATCTTTTATAGTTATTGACCATTCCCAATTTTCTTCACTTTTTTAAAGTGAGGACCAATGGTAAATATTTTTTTCTTTCGGGATGTAGCGTAGCCCGGTATCGCGCCTGGTTTGGGACCAGGAGGTCGCAGGTTCGAATCCTGCCATCCCGACACTGTTGTTTTCTAAAACAATAATTATTTTAGAAAATAACACTCATTTTGAATGCCGACTATTTATTGGTCGGCATTTTTATTTTTTATACTTCTCCATTTTATAAGAAACTATTTTGAATAAGGTAATAAATATATTACCTTTAAAAGTGAAATCAAACGAATTAATCAGATTGCTGCAAAAAGATGGATGGTTTGTAATTAGGCAAAGTGGTAGTCATATGATAATGTCGCATCCTACAAAAAAAGGACAAATCGTGTGTCCAAATCATGGTAGTCATGAAGTAGGCAAAGGGTTAGAGAGAAAAATCAAAAAAGATGCAGGAATCAAATAAATAATATTATTATGAAAATAGAAATGATTGTAGAAAGAACAAAAACAGGATATTCTGCTTATTCAGAAAAGTATCCTGTTTTTACAGTTGGCAAATCATTACAAGAGCTTAAAACAAATATGCTGGAAGCATTAAATCTTCACTTTGAAGCAAAAGGGAAATTTTTTACTGAAGCTGATTTGAAAATCACCTTGGATTTACCTCAGTTTTTTGAATTCTATAAAGTTATCAATGCAAAAGCACTTTCTGAAAGAATTGGTATGAACCAAAGTTTGTTGGCACAATATATAAAAGGAATCAAAAAGCCTTCATCAAATCAAACTTTAAAAATTCTTAACGGAGTGAAACAAATAGGAAATGAATTGGCAGCTATTCGTTTCTTGTTGTAAGACAAAATTTGGATACTAAAATTACTTTTAAATCCTCCAAAAAATCTAAACTATTGGTATCCATCCCGACACTGTTGTTTTCTAAAACAATTAGTTTTGGAAAATATTTTTTGAAAGCCGACTTTTAGAGTCGGCTTTTTTCGTTTTATATAATTCCTATTGCTCATCCATCAAAAAATTTAAAATTTACCTACCATGATAAAAAAAATGAGTTTATCGTTTATACAGATAAGTGTAATTATTTCTTTGTTGACGATTCAATGCTCAGATTTAATTGGCCAATCTAAAAAAGATAAGGATGGCTTTGTAAAAATATTTAATGGAAAAAATCTTTCTGGCTGGGTGGGCGACCTTACTTATTGGCGAGTTGAAAATGGAAATTTAGTAGGCGAAATTACTCCTTCCACTTTGTTGAAAACCAATTCATTTATTATTTGGCAAGGTGGTAGTCCAGCTGATTTTGAAATTAAGCTTGAATTTAAAATAACAAAATCTGGGAATAGCGGAATCAATTATCGAAGTTCATTACTTGCAGATGTTCCCCATGCTCTAAGAGGTTATCAAGCAGATATTGACGGCGCTAATCATTACACTGGTCAAAATTATGAAGAAAGAGCAAGGACAACCTTGGCTTATATTGGCGAAAGGGTGTCAGTTGATGTAATGGCCAATTCAACAGATGAACTTAAAGATCATATTAAAAACAATGCCTGGTTGGTGCGCACAGTAAATGGTTCACTCGGCAAGTCCGATGAATTAATTAAAGCAATTCAATCAGATGATTGGAATACCTGTCACATAGTGGCAAAGGGAAATAGATTATTACATTATATGAATGATATATTAATAAGTGATGTTACTGACAATGATCCTGTTAATAGAAAGTCAGCTGGATTAATTGGTGTTCAAGTGCATGTGGGACCACCCATGAAAGTAGAATATAGAAATATCAGATTGAAGAAAATGAAATAGTTTTTAGCACTGTTTGTTTAAAGATTCACTGACTTGCAAGCTCTCAATAAAAAATAGTATACAATAACTTTCATATTTATAAAATTTTAAATATTTTGACAATAAGCATTTCGTAATTTTAAAAAATATAGGTAAGTTTTGATGTAATTGCAGTGTAATTGAGGAAAATAAAAAAGTTATCTTTAATTTTTAAATCCCTAATTTGAGTATCTAAAATTAAAACAATGACAAAACAAACCAACCGCCGCGATTTCTTGCTTAAAACGAGTTTTGCTTCCTTAACTCTTTTTGTTTCTAGTAAATCTGTTTTAGCAGATGTATCTCATTCATTTTTATTAGACAAACCCAATTCGAAATTTTCTGGTGTACAAATAGGTGCGATTACCTATTCTTGGAGAAGTTTACCAAGTAGTCCAGAGCAAATTCTTAAATACTGTCTAGATTCAAATATTAGTGCGATTGAATTGATGGGTGATTCAATAGAGACCTATGCGGGTAAGCCTGAGAATACCATTCGCAGAGCTCCACGTACTCCTGGACAGCCAAGAACCATTACGGATGAAGAAAAAAAGCAAATGGCCGATTATCAAAAGCTAGTAGCCGAATGGCGTGCAACTGTTTCTATGGATGCTTTTACTAAGGTTAAAAAAATGTTTAAAAAAGCAGGTGTTAGTATTTATGCATTTAAACCCAATGCACTTGAAGTAAACAATACAGATGCAGAGATTGAATATGCATTAAGGGCTGCAAAGGCCTTGGGTGCTAGATCTGTTACGGTAGAAATTCCAAGAGATCCACAACATTCTAAAAGACTGGGGGATTTAGCTGCTAAGCACAAAGTATATATTGGATATCATGCTCATACGCAAGCAACAGATACTGCATGGGATCTTGCTTTGAGTCAGTCGCCTTACAATTCAATGAATCTTGATTGTGGTCATTATATAGCTGCTGGTGGAAATAATACGAAAGAAAGTTTGATTGCTTTAATTCAAGCTAAACATGATCGCATTACTAGCATGCACATTAAAGACAGACACAACAAAGAAAAGGGTGGAGCCAATGTGGTATGGGGTTTAGGTGAAACTCCTTTAGAAGCAATCTTTGCTCTTTTAAAAGAAAAAAAGTATCCTATTCCTGCTACCATTGAATTAGAATATGATATCCCAGCGGGTTCTGATCCAGTTCAAGAGACTAAAAAATGTGTAGCCTACGCTAAAAAATCATTAGAAACTGCATAGTTTTTATAGAAAGAAATAAGTTGATATAATTTCATATCCTCTCGAAAAAGCCTCATTGATTCATTTCAATGAGGCTTTGTTTTTTAATAAAATCTATTAAACAGCTGATCGATAAAATAACTTTTAAAAAATCAATCATATTTTTATAATTTACATTCAATCGGTTTTTCTAATGGTATAATTTTTCATTATTTTCTAAATAAAAACACTTTTAACTTTTTTAAAAATTAATCATTTATGATTTCAAAAAATAGTAACCAATTGCAAGTGGTTGAGGTGTTTGACTTTTGCGAAATAAGAAAGGATGAAACGAATGGTCACTTAGGATTGTTTTCAAGAAAAAATTTTTCTATGGGGGACCTAGTAATCAATTTTGGTTCTTCTGAAATATTGGATACTCCTAATTATTTAACAGTTCAAATAGGGGTTAACCAACATATTTTAATGTCACCTGAGTATCTGCAATTCACCAATCATAGTTGTAATCCAAATTTATTATACAATACTGCTACCATGGAATTGGAATGTTTGCGTACTATTTCTGTTGGAGATGAGTTTACTTTTTTTTATCCCGCCACCGAATGGAAAATGTCTCAACAATTTGAATGCCAATGTCTTGAAATAGGTTGCATTGGTCTTGTAAAAGGTGCAGCTGATACCTCTATTGAAATATTAAAAAAATACAAATTGACCAATTTTATAGAATCTAAGTTGAGGGATGAATATAAATTGTAAGAAATAGTAAAAAAAATTTTACAATTAATTGGGTATGTATTAAAAATGTCAATTATATTTTGTTATCGCCCTATTGGACTTTATTATTGATTGAATAAAGGCGAAAAACTTAGATTTTTCAAAAATTGTTAAAGTGGTCCAATGCTATTGGTTAGATTGTTATCTTTGTTGACGTTATGAAAATAATATTATTCTGTATTGGTATTTTATTGTCAATACTTCATCCTACATCCTATTCCATTGCAGGGAGCGCGGCACCGCATCATTCTATTGATTTGGTTCATTTTGAATCATTGCCTGTTCAGGATTATTCACAGGGCAATAACGAATATTTATACGAGTATTTAACTGGTATCTTGGATGATGACAACAATGAATCGGAAAGGAAAAATAGCCTACTTTCTAAAGGTACATTTAAAACATATTCATATACATACTCAAATTTTTCTGGCAAGATTCAGAATAGCATCGGTTCTTCTAGACACTTTCCCAAGCTTCATCACTCTCTCTTTATTTTCCTTAGGTCGTTAAGACTCTGATACCAATTTTAATTTGAAATAGATTTATCCTATTCAAAGTCCTTTCAATCCACTTATTCAAGTGGGTATGTAATAATTTATTTCTTGCTGTAATTTTTTTAGAGATTTTAAGATACTTACTTGTTTTAATACAAAATGTATTCATTAATTTTTTAAAATTTTATGTGCTCATAAAAGCAAAATTATTTTCTGTAAACATTTTTAAGATATGAATAAAATACTGATGTTAAGCTTATGCGCTACTGTATGTTTTACTGCATGCAAAACAAAAAAAGAAGAAAAAGAAGTAGAAGGAAAGTTCCCAATAACTAGTCCATTATTAATGGATACTTCTTTTACTAAGGAGTATGTCGCTCAAATTCAATCGCTGCAAAATGTAGAATTGCACACTATGGTAAAAGGGTATATACAATCAATCAATGTTGATGAAGGCCAACAAGTAAGGGCTGGACAGGTTCTTTTTAATATTATGCCAAGAGAGTATGAAATTGAATTACTAAAAGCCAAAGCAGAAGCAAGAAGAGCGGAATTAGAGATGCTCAATACAAAAATACTAGCTGATAAAAATATTGTTTCCAAAACAGAATTAGCATTGGCTGAAGCAAAGTTTGATCAGGCTAAAGCGGAGGCTGCTCGTGCTGAATTATTTGTTTCTTGGACCTCAATAAAATCTCCATTTGATGGAGTAATTGATCGAATTAGGTTTAAAGTTGGCAGTCTGATTGATGAGGGGACTTTATTAACTTCTATCTCGAATAATAAGGAGGTTTATGCATATTTTAATGTTTCTGAAATAGATTATTTGGATTACAAGGAAAGAAATAAAAACAATCAAAAAGATAGCGCTACTCTTTTATTGGCTAATAATCAAGCTCATATTAAAAAAGGAATTGTTGAAACGATTGAAGGAGAGTTTGATAATGAGTCTGGGAATATTGCTTTCAGGGCAAAATTTTCTAATCCAAATCTATTATTGAAGCATGGTGAAACTGGCAAAATACAAATAAAAATGCCCATCAAAAATGCGCTAATCATCCCCCAAAAAGCAACTTTTGAAATTCAAGATAAAATTTATGTCTACGTAGTAAAAAGTGATAATACATTGAAAGCAGTAAATATTACTATTAAACAGAGGATATCAAATTTATACGTCATTGAATCGGGTTTATCAGAAACAGACAAAATTCTTTTAGAAGGAGTTCAGAATGCGAAGGAAGAAGATAAAATTCAATCCGAATTTATTTCTCCAAAAAAAGTGTTTGAAAGTTTACAATTAATAAAATAATAAGCGTTTTAATTAATAAAAGACAAATAATATGTTCAATAAATTTATACATAGGCCGGTACTTTCTATTGTTATCTCACTTATCATTACTCTTTTAGGTACATTAGCAATAATACAGTTGCCCGTAACTCAGTTCCCTTCGATATCTCCTCCCAAAGTAAATATTTCTGCAGAATATCCTGGTGCTAATGGAGAGTTAATGATTAAGTCAGTTGTTATTCCATTAGAACGAGCTATCAATGGAATACCTGGAGTAAAATACATCGCATCAGATGCAGGTAATGACGGTACAGCATTAATTCAAGTGGTCTTTAATTTGGGTACTGATCCAAATATTGCTTCTGTAAATGTTCAAAATAGAGTAGCTGGTGTAATTAATAAATTACCTCCTATTGTTGTACGAGAGGGGGTTAAAATTACTAGAGAAGAATCTAATATGTTAATGTATATTAACCTATCCAGCAAAGACTCTTCTTTAGATGAAAAATTTCTTTACAATTTTGCTGACATTAATTTGCTTTCAGAATTAAAGAGAGTGGATGGTGTTGGATTTGCAGATATTCTTGGAAACAGAGAATATTCCATGAGAATTTGGCTAAAGCCTGATAGAATGTTAGCTTATAAAATTTCAGCAGATGAAGTTCTAAAAGCTCTTGATGAGCAAAGTCTGGAAGCATCTCCAGGGAAAACGGGAGAAAGTTCTGGAAAAAAAACACAGGCATTCGAATATGTTTTAAAATATCCAGGCCGATATAGTTCCAAAGAGGGGTATGAAAATATTATATTAAAATCAACTCCTGATGGGCAGCAACTTCGTGTAAAGGATGTCGCTACTGTTGAATTTGGGAGCACTTACTATGATCTTTACGCAAAGTTAAATGGTAAGCCTACCGCTTCTATAATGGTTAAGCAATCCTATGGAACTAATGCAAGTGCTACCATTAGTAATATCAAAAAGAGACTAGCGGAAATAAAGTCAGAGTCATTTCCTAAAGGGATGGATTATGAAATTAGTTATGATGTTTCTAAATTTTTAGATGCTTCCATTGAAAAGGTTATCCATACTTTGGTTGAAGCATTTATATTGGTAAGTCTGGTAGTTTTTATCTTTTTGGGTGATTGGAGGTCTACTTTAATACCAGCTATTGCAGTTCCGGTATCGCTCGTTGGCACTTTCTTTTTTATGCAATTTTTTGGAATTACTCTTAACATGATTACCCTTTTTGCTTTGGTATTGGCAATAGGTATCGTAGTGGATAATGCTATTGTAGTAGTAGAAGCGGTTCATGCAAAGATGGAGGAAAATAATTTAGATGCAAAAGCAGCAACTCAATTAGCAATGTCAGAAATAAGTGGAGCAATCATTGCAATTACTTTGGTAATGGCCGCTGTATTTATTCCTGTTGCATTTATGTCTGGACCTGTTGGGATTTTTTATCGGCAGTTTTCTGTAACGATGGCAACCTCCATTATTTTGTCGGGAATTATTGCATTGACCTTAACTCCTGCTCTTTGTGCTATCATGTTAAAGAATTCACATGGGATTAAAAAAAGAAAAAACATTTTAAATCTTTTTCTAGATGGATTTAACAATTGGTTTAATCAAGTACTTGGAAAATACACTGAAATTTTGCATGTAATCGTCAATAGAAGAGTGATTACATTCCTAACTTTAATTATTTTCTGTTTGGGTACTTGGGGATTAAGTACACGCATACCATCTGGATTTATACCTAATGAAGACCAAGGTGTATTTTATGCTATTATCCTTACTCCGCCTGGTTCGACACTGGAGAGGACCGATGAAGTAAGTTCTCAAGTACAGAAAGCTGCAGCGGAAATTGAAGATGTAAAATCTGTTTCTTCTTTGGCGGGCTACGAAATTTTGTCGGAAGGTACAGGTGCTAACTCAGGTACCTGTTTAATTAATCTCAAAAATTGGGATGAAAGAAAGCATTCAGTCGGAGAAGTGATGAAAGAATTAGAAGAGAAGTGCAAAAACATTAAAGGAGCTACTATCGAATTCTTTCCTCCTCCAGCTGTTCCAGGTTATGGAGCTGCAGGTGGATTTGAGTTACGTCTTTTAGATAAAACTGGCAGTGGCGATTATAAAAAAATGGAAACAGTTAGTAAGGATTTTGTAAGAGAATTAAATAAACGACCTGAGCTTACTTCAGTATTTACTTTTTATAGTGCAAGCTTTCCTCAGTATATGTTGAATATTGACAATGATAAGGCGCAGCAAAAGGGAGTTACCATTGATAATGCGATGAGTACATTATCAACCTTAGTAGGAAGTAATTATGAAACTAGTTTTATAAAATATGATCGGCAGTATAAAGTAATGGTGCAAGCATTACCTCAATATAGAGCTTTGCCTCAGGATATTTTAAAGTTGTATGTGAAAAATGATAGAGATGAAATGGTGCCTTTTTCTGCTTTTATGACAATGGAAAAAGTATATGGCCTGTCTGAAATCACTCGACACAATATGTATAATGCTTCAGAGGTTAGTGGTGGCGCTGCTCAGGGATATAGTAGTGGATCTGCTATTGCTGCGGTATCTGAAGTTGCAAAAAATAAATTACCAAGAGGCTTTGGTATAGATTGGGCGGGTATTTCAAAAGATGAAGTATCTAGAGGTAATGAGTCGATTTATATTTTTCTTATCTGTTTGGCTTTTGTTTATTTATTACTGTCTGCTCAGTACGAAAGTTTCGTTTTACCATTTCCAATAATACTTTCATTGCCTGCAGGAATTTTTGGAGCATTTTTCTTTTTAAAGATGTTAAATCTAGAAAATAATATTTATGCTCAGGTTTCTATGGTAATGTTAATTGGATTACTAGCTAAAAATGCTGTTTTAATAGTTGAGTTTGCAGTTCAAAAACACAAGGCTGGTTCAACTGTCTTCCAAGCTGCAGTTGCAGGTGCTGCAGTTAGGCTGCGTCCAATTTTAATGACCTCCTTTGCGTTTATAGCAGGATTAATTCCCCTAGTTTTTGCAACAGGACCAGGAGCAATAGGGAATCGAACCATTGGAGCAGCTGCAGCAGGGGGTATGCTTTTTGGGACAGTTTTTGGAGTTCTAGTTATCCCAGGTCTTTACTATGTTTTTGCAAAAATTTCTGAAAAAAATCCCATAATTGAAAATGAAGAAGAAAATCCATTAACAGAAGAAATTAATTAAAATGAAAAGAATTAGAATATTATATCGCCTTTGTATTTTATTGATTTGTTTAGTCTATGCTAGTTGTAAAATTCCAAAGGAATTGCAAGTAAACAATAATAAAGTAACCCCCTCTTCCTTTTTAGATTCAAAAGATACAGTCAATTCTGCTCAAATAAATTGGAGAGAATTTTTTGTAGACAAAAATTTAGTAAGTTTAATTGATACTGCGATTAAAAATAATCCTGATGTCTTAATGACTTTGCAAGAAATTGAGATTGCTCGAAATAGGGTGATGTCTAGAGATGCGCTGTTATCTCCTTCTATTTCTGCAGGAGGTGGATTGGGGTTAGAAAAAGTGGGTAGATATACTTCGCAAGGTGCGGGAGATGCTTCGGCTGAAATCATTCCTGGAAAACTTGTCCCAGAACATCTTACTGATTTTTTAATTGGTTTTCATGCAAGTTGGGAAGCTGATATTTGGGGAAAAATTAGAAGTTCAAAAAAAGCGGCGTTCACCAGGTATCTAGGTAGTATCGAAGGTAAAAACTTTGTGATCACTAATTTAGTTGCTGAAGTTGCTAATAGCTATTACGAATTACTGTCAATAGACAATCAGTTAGAAATTATCAGAGAATCTATTCAGTTGCAAAAAAGTCAGTTGGAAATTGTTAGAGTACAGAAGGAGGCTTCCGTTGTAACAGAG
>Ga0114979_10003861_pt1 | contig 9995 bp, 9 predicted proteins | sample S_140625_EF_Meta_FD_87315 | JGI IMG/M metagenome (GOLD analysis project Ga0114979, IMG submission 87315) | Freshwater microbial communities from Lake Simoncouche, Canada to study carbon cycling - S_140625_EF_MetaG | ecosystem: Environmental > Aquatic > Freshwater > Lake | place: Lake Simoncouche... | reverse complement strand
TTGCCCTCTTCAGCGTGGCCGCCAGTTTGGTGGCGGGGTTAGCTCCGTTGGGCTGGGGATTATTGACGGATGCCCTGCAGGCAGTGAAATTTGGAACCGTTTTCCAAGTGAACCGATTTGTCATTCTCTACGGTACGATCACCCTCATTCTGATTCCTGCGATGATGGCCTTGCGAAGGATTCAGGAGGAAAGGGCGAGCACCACAGAGGAGCTTTTGAGGGAGCTTGTTTTGGAGAGTCCGTGGCGCTCGATCACCCGCTGGTGGAACCGGAGGCCCTTCGCATGAAGAAATTTCTCGCTGAGAAAAGTCCCCCCCTGGTTGCGGGACTGATTCGTGCTTTGGCATGGGTCTTGCGTTTTCGTCTTGAGGATCCGGAGAATATATTTGGCCGGGATCCACATCAGCCCCGAATTTTTGCCTTTTGGCACAACCGGATTCTGATGATGCCCTTTCTTTACGAGAAATATTGTCCGGGGCGGCGGATGTTGATGCTGGTCAGTCGGAGCCGGGACGGGGAGCTGATCACGCAGATTATGAATCGTTTTGGCATCGATGGGGCGCGGGGATCGACTTCGAAAGGGGGGGCGGATGCGTTGAGGGAGATGATTCGGGAGCTGGAGAAGGAGGGAGCACGGGATATTGGAATCACTCCGGACGGCCCGCGGGGACCGCGGGGAAAAGTGCAAGATGGGGTTTTGGTGGTGGCGGCGGCGAGTGGCCTTCCAATCACTCCGGTGACGACAAGGGTGAGTTGGAAGTGGCAGCTTCCTTCTTGGGATCGTTTTCAGATTCCCATTCCTGGAGCGGAGTGTTGTTTGGTGGTGGGTCCGAACGTTCCTCCGCCCTCCTCGATGGATCCGGAGAAGTTTGGTTCGACTCGGGCCAGACTGGAACAGGTTCTGGGCGATTAAGGGGACGGAAGTTTTTTTTCTTGGACGATTGCGGGGGGTGAGGTGGGAAGTTTTAGACGAAGAACGGAGGATACCGTTCCGGCGGTCGTCAGAGCGACCAGCCAGGCGAGAAGGGAAAGAAATGTTGGGACACGAAACGTCCATTTTGTGAGGGGAACGACCACAAAAAGAAGGCTGAGAAGGAGGCCGATGCAAAGGAGGGTAGTGCGAGCAGGCCAAGGGGAGTGATGAGCCCGTTGGGCAATCCATTGCGATAAGGTGTCGACCCCTGCGAAGGTGGGAGCGGAGATCGAAGGGAGGAGATAGAGTTCGACGGCGGCAGGTCCAGCTGCGAGGAGTAGGAGACCGAGCGTAGCACCGAAGAAAAGAAGTGCGGGGCGGGCATTTTCCGATCCAAAAAAGCGGAGGAGGATTCCGAGAACAAGGAGAAGAGAGAGAGAGCCCGCACCGATTTCCAGCCAAAAGTGGGCGGCATCAGGATGGCCAGGGACAAATTCCCGAAAAAGGTTGAGGGCGACGGAGGCGAGTGAGAGGAGGCCGTGCACAGTGCTTACAATTCGATCGGATGGGCGGGGTGTCAATCCTGCCGGACGATCCAGAGGGTCGACGGCATTCGTTCCATGGGAATATCTGCAGGTCGCACTCCGGGGAGAAGGCGGGCGGGAACGGCCTCTCGGCGGAGCAGATCTTGAGCCAAGGAGTGGAGGTCGGCGGGAGTGGTTTCAGACTGATTGATGGAGAGAAGAAGGGAACCGCTCGGGGAAAGTAAGGGGAGACAAGCGAGGAGGAGGGGTTCGAGTTCGCGTTGGATGCGGAAGGCTCGTCCGCGACCGCCGTGGGCAAACGTGGGGGGATCGAGGATGATCGCATCGAAAGTTTCGCCTCGCCGAGCCAAGCGGGGAAGGACGCGACGGACATCTTCCGTCCAGAAGCGGTGAGTGGATCCGCCAAGTTGGTTGAGCTGGTAATTTTTTTTGCCACGGGCGAGCGAGCGTGAGGAGGAGTCGATATTCAGAGTTTCGGCGCCAATAGACCCAGCGAGGACGCCGAAGGCACAGGTGTGTGCAAAGAGGTTGAGTAGACGGGTGGGGCGGAGCGATTTCAAGTGGAGGCGGTTTTCCCGTTGGTCGGGAAAGAGGCCTGGGGCGATTCCAGGGGTGAGGTCGATTTCATAGCATAGTCCAAGTTCGGTCACTTCCCCTTGGAAGCCGTTGCCGTGAAGAAAAGAGGCGGTGGGTTTCGATTCCTCCTGAATGAGGATCCGGTCTGGTTGCCAGGAAAAGTAAGATGGAGGGGATGGGGGAGAGGTGGGCAGGGGGGTCGAACTGATCCAGCGGAGGGCATTGCCCCAGCGTTCTGCACGGAGTTCCGGACTATAGGCGGCGAGAAACGCATCGGTGCCTGATGCGAAGATCTGTTCCCAAACTTTCGGGGCAAGCCAGAGGGGGTCTTGGGCGGGGGATTTGCCTAGTGAGGTGGGCATGGTTAATTTTCAGTTATGGAGTGCACCTTCTGTCCAGGCAACCAAGCGACCTGTCATTTAAGCAAGCTTGTGAATGCCAAGTCGATCGATGTGCACGTTTGTGAAAAGTGTATTCCCCAGTTGGCCCAAAAGGATTTGGTGGATTTCGATATCTGGGGTGCGGTTTCCAAGTTGGCGGCGAGCAAGGGGAAGGAGGATCCGGCGGCGGCAGTGGAGAACGAGATTAAGGAGATTTCGGCCAAATCCCTTTTGATTCCAACTCCGACTCCGGCGGTTTCCAATAAGTGTCCGACGTGCGGTTTTACCTCGGAGGACGTGCGAAAAACGGGAAGACTGGGTTGTGGAGATTGCTATGTGGTTTTCGCCACCTTGTTGCAGGATGTGTTGAATGATTGTCAGAAGGGAACCCGCCATGCCGGAAAGGTGCCGAAGAGCCTACGGAAGCCGAGCAAGAAACGGTTGCAGGAGGATCTGACGAAGGCGGTTGGGAAAGAGCAGTTTGAGGAAGCTGCGCGAATCCGGGATGAGTTGGGAAAGATTGGGGAGGAAGGCTAGTCGTTTTTAAGAAAGCGGGATTCGCAGGCGGGAGGTTACGTTTCTTGAATTGAGCCAATGGCGCGGTAGCGGTCATGCCGGGCTTCGAGAAGGCGGACGGCGGGCAACTGGATCAGTTCGGCCAGATGGTGGCTAATTCGTTCCATGGTTGTGCGGATCGTGGTGTTCCAGTCCCGATGGGCTCCTCCGGCGGGTTCGGGTATGACCTCATCGACGAGGCCTAATTGGAGAAGATCTTTTGAGGAAATGCGAAGAGCTTCGGTCGCTTGGGGTGCGAAGGCCCGGTCTTTCCAAAGGATGCTGGCACATCCTTCGGGGGAGATGACGGAGTAGTAGGCGTTTTCGAGGATGAGAACGCGGTTCGCTACGCCGATTCCAAGGGCACCGCCACTCCCACCTTCGCCGATGACCACGGCGATAATGGGGACGCGAAAATTAAACATTTCACGAATATTGACAGCGATGGCTTCGGCGACGTGCCGCTCTTCGCTGGCGACGCCGGGGAAGGCTCCCGGAGTGTCGATAAAGGTGATGATGGGGAGGCGAAAGCGGTCAGCCAGACGCATCAGGCGCAGAGCTTTTCGATAGCCTTCGGGGTGGGCACAGCCGAAATTGCGGCGAAGATTTTCTTTGGTGTCGCGGCCTTTTTGGTGACCAAGAAAGACGACGCGCTGTTGGTGGAGGGTAGCCAAACCTCCGATCAGGGCTCGATCTTCGCCAAAGGACCGGTCTCCGCCGAGTTCGAAGACATCGGTTGCTCCCTGTTTTAGGTAGTCGAGGAGGTAGGGGCGTTGGGGATGGCGGACGATCTGGATTCTTTGCCAAGGGGTGAGGTTTCCATAAACCTCGCGACGGGCTTCCGCCCATTTTTTCTGGAGGGCGGCGATTTCTGATTCGGCGCCGAGTTTTTGTTTGCCCGAAAGTTTTCGAAGTTCTTCGATCCGCTTTTCCAGCTCGGCAAGCGGCTTTTCGAATTCGAGGGGGGCGATGGGTTTGGCTTCGGCCATGGGACGAAGAAAAGATAATAAACGATGCGTGGAGGGGGAGCAACGCTGGGGGAGTGGAAAAAAGTTGGCAGTGTGTGGCTGTGGGAGAGCAAGATACGGGAATGAACCGAGGCTGGATTGGGATTTTAGGTTTTTTTGGGCTCTGGGTGTTGCTCACCTCGGGGTTGGCTTGGCCGGTAGCGCGGGCTGTGGAGGCTCTGGCCCCGGGGATTTTCCCCTTTGCGAGAATTTTTGGGAGGGTGGAGTTAGGGGTGGCTTTGGTTATGGCGGCGGGGCTATTGAGATTTTGGAGAGAAGATCCGAGGAAATGGGTGGATCGAAAGGGGTGGAGGAAGGAGTTGGGGAGGGCGGGGTTCTGGGCGGGGATGGGGTTGGGGATGGTGGGGGTAGTGGCGGCGGTCCAGGTGGGGTTGGGGGTGAGAAGCTGGGCGGGTTGGCCTGGGGTGGGAGAGGTGGCCGGGGGGGTGGGGGTGGGGTTGGGGGTGGGAATTCTTGAGGAGTTTTTCTTTCGAGGGGTCTTGGGGCTGGCGTGGTGGAGGGCGATGGGAAATCGATGGTTGGGTGGAGTGATTTTTATCGGGGCGCTGATTTTCGGTGCGGCTCATTTTATCAGGCCTCGGCCGAGCCCTGGGCTGGAGGCAGGCTGGGTGTCAGGCTTTCTGGCTTGGGGACGATTGGAGCTATGGGGAGGAATAGGGCATCTTTGGAAATTGGCAGGGCTGATTTTGATCGGACTTATTTTGGCACGATTGGTTTCGAATCAGCGGACCTTGGCGGGAGCGATCGGTTTGCATGCGGGGTGGGTGGCGGGTATGCGCTGGGCGGAGAGTGCTTGGCCTGTGGTTCCTCAATCGGTGGGTGGATGGTGGGGTCCATCGTTAGAGGAGGGGCCTTTGCCTTTTCTTCTCCTGTTGGGAGTGGCGTTTTTCCTTTGGGGGCGTCCGATTCGTGCAAATTTGGATTGAGGCGATTCGGGGTTTTATTTTTCCGGTAGGGCGACCGCCCCGGCCGTGGATTCGGTTGGAGGCCCCGTTTTGCGCCCGCTGCGCTGATCCCTTTGCACGTCATGCTCCGGGAGAATTTCTGTGTGGTAATTGTGCGGGTCGGAACTGGGCTTTAACTAGGGTGCGTGCTGCGTATCGAGCGGTCGGGACGGTGAGGGAAACCGTGCTTCGGTTTAAATACCAGCGGGAGTATCACCTGAGGCCGTGGCTGGGGCGATGGATGAGGGATGGGTTTTGGCAGTATTACGAGAAAGAGACGTGGGATGCGTTGGTTCCGATTCCGCTTCACCCCGCAAGACGGAAGGAACGCGGGTTCAACCAGAGCGCGGAGATTGCGCGTTGGCTTGGAGCGAGGGTGGGGTTGAAGGTGGAGGAGGGTTTAATCCGGGTGAAGCCGACGACACCGCAAGCAAGATTGCGGAGGACAGAGCGGTTGCGAAACTTGCGTGGAGCTTTGGCTCTTGCTCCGGGGTTTGACCCCCGGGGACGACGATTGCTACTCTGTGATGACGTGTTCACGACAGGAGCCACTGCGGATGCTTGTGCACGGGTCCTGAAAAAAGCAGGAGCCGATGAGGTGGCGGCTCTAGCTGTGGCTCGAGGATAAAATCATTTATGGCGGTATTTGAGAGACGTAAATATGAGCCCCGAAAAGAGGCCAAGCCCCGGGCTCGGGGTGTGCCGAGCGGTTTATGGACGAAGTGTTCCGGTTGCGGGGAGGTGATTTACAGACAGGTCCTCAAGAAAAGCCATCAGGTGTGTCCGAAATGTGAGCATCATTTTCCCCTGGGAGCCCGAGACAGGCTGGTTTCGATATGTGATGGCGGAAAGTTTCAGGAACATGACGCGAAGATGGAGGCGGTGGACGTTTTGCAGTTCAAGGGGGTGGCAAGTTATGCGAGCAAACTAAAGGCGAACCGAAAAAAAACAGGCATGCCGGATGCCATGGTGAGCGGGACGGGAAAGATCGGCGGACGGGAAGTTTCGCTGGGAGCCATGGAGTTTGCTTTTTTGGGCGGAAGTATGGGGGTGGTGGTGGGGGAGAAGGTGACAAGAACGATCGAACGGGGTTTGGCGAAAAAAATGCCAGTGATCATCTTTTCCGCATCGGGCGGGGCGAGGATGTATGAGGGTATGTTTAGTTTGATGCAGATGGCGAAAACGAGCGGGGCTCTGGCCAAGTTGGGGGCGGCGGGTCTGCCGTTCATTTCGGTTCTGACCAATCCGACGATGGCGGGAGTGATGGCCAGCTTTGCTTCACTTGGGGACATGATTTTGGCGGAACCTAAGGCCATGATTGGATTTGCGGGAGCTCGAGTGATTCGAGAAACAACCCAGCAGGAGTTGCCCAAAGAGTTTCAAACTTCCGAATTCCTCTATGAGCACGGCTTGATCGATATGATTGTGTCGCGCTCGAATATGAAGGAGACCCTTGCCCGTCTCCTCCGGTATCTCTGAAGAGACTTGATCCCGGCACACAACTGGAGAGGGTCTGTGCCGCTGGTATTCGGCCCGGGCTTGGGCGGGTGCGGAAGCTTCTTGAAAAGCTGGGTCATCCCGAAGCGGGGCTGAATTTCATTCATCTGGCAGGAACCAACGGAAAAGGTTCCGCGGCGGCTGCTCTGGATGCGATTCTGCGTGGGGCGGGATTTTTTTCGGGGCTCTACACATCTCCTCATCTTGTAGATTTTCGCGAACGGTTTCGCGTGGGGGGAGATTGGGTCGGTGAAAAGGCTTTGCAAAAAAGTTTGGCTCCGCTGATTCGGATCATTCGTGGAATGCCGTTGGAGCGGCGCCCCACATTTTTTGAAGCGACCACGGCACTCGCACTAAAAATCTTTCGTGAAGCCCGGGTGGATTTTGTTGTTTGGGAAACCGGCTTAGGAGGGAGGTTGGATGCCACCAACGTCGTCAAGCCGGAGTTGTGTGTTCTCACTTCGCTCGGTCGGGATCACGAAACGATTTTGGGTAAGGGGTGGCGCAGGATCGGGGCGGAGAAGATGGGGATTCTCAAACGGGGGGTTCCAGTTCTTTCAGTCCGTTGGCCGGAAGTTGCACAAAAAGCACTTGAAAAAAGAGCGAAGCGGTTGGGTTGTGCGTGGAGGGTTGTTTCTCCCTTGCAGAAAAGCAGCGACACCCTGCCATTAGCAGGGAGGCATCAACGTCAAAATCTGGCGTTAGCAGTGGCAGCGGCCCGATACTTAGGGCTTCCCGATCGGATCATCGCTCGTGGTTTATCGAAAACCATATGGCCGGGCCGATTTAGCATCCTGCGAAATAGGCCAAGCTTGGTTTTAGATGGGGCGCATAACGCAGAAGGAGTGAAGGCAGCAATTCAGACTTGGAAGGAAGTTTATAGGTCTCTGCCAGGGCGGCTGATTTTCGGTTGTCTGAGGGACAAGCCAGCGGATGAGATGCTTCGGGTCATCCGTAGGACGGGGGCCGAAATCTGGGGGGTGGAACTGAACGATCTACGAACTGCCGACCCGCTTTCCTGGAAAATCCATCCGGTACAACTATTTTCTGGCGTATCGGAAGCTCTTTTAGCGGATCAAAAGAGGCCGGAGCCGAAGGGGACATTGATTTTGGGGTCCCTCGTTCTGGTGGGGGAAGTCCTGAAGTCGATGGGGGTGAAGGGTTGGTGATACAAAGCGGGGACGGCGGACATTAGCCGGACTTTGGTTCGGATTTTTACCTGCTTATAGGCGTCGACGGATTTTGACACTTGGCAGGGAAAGGCGCATTTTGAAGGGCAACCTCGAAACGGTTTTACCCCTTATGCAAAACAGCATTCTTTCTATGCTCCGATCCTCTATTGGCAGGAAGTGGATCGTTGCGTTGACGGGCCTTTTCCTGATCGGATTTGTTCTTATCCATATGGCCGGAAATTTGCAGATGTTTGCGGGCACTCCAGACAAGATCAACCAGTACGCCCATCTTCTGAAATCGAGCCCGCTGGTGTTGTGGGCGTTCCGATTGGGGCTGTTGGCGGCGACGGTTTTGCATATCTGGGGGGCGCTTTCTTTGGCGAGGGAAAACCGAATCGCCAAGCCGACGAACTATGCCGTCGTCGGAAAAAAATCCAGACTCAAGGTGACACTGACCAGCGTGACGATGGTGATCAGCGGATCGATCATCCTGGGTTTTGTAATTTTTCATCTCCTTCATTTTACCGCCCAAGTGGTGGACCGCTCGTATGCGTCGATGGAAACGGCTGTGGGCGGGGTGACGATGCAGGATGTGTATCGGATGGTGGTGGTCGGATTTTCCAAGCCGTTGATTAGCGGTTTTTATATTGTTGCCATGGCACTCCTGTTTTCCCATCTGCGTCACGGGGCAGCTAGCGTCTTTCAAACGTTTGGCATCCGGGATCGGCATATCTCCAAAGTGATCGGCACAGGTGCGTGGATTTTGGCAGCCGTTCTCTTTCTCGGATTCAGTTCGATTCCGATCGCCGTGATGACGGGAGTTTTAAAGCCATGAAGCTGGATCCACGAATTCCCGAAGGTCCTTTGGCACAGAAGTGGACTCGATTTAAATCGAATGTCCGGCTTGTGAATCCTGCTAACAAGCGGAAGTACGAGGTGATCGTGGTCGGTACAGGATTGGCAGGGGCTTCGGCGGCCGCGAGTCTGGCCGAGTTGGGCTATCGGGTGAAATCGTTCTGCTTCCAAGACAGCCCCCGGCGTGCCCACTCGATCGCCGCGCAGGGTGGAATCAACGCAGCCAAGAATTATCAGAACGACGGGGATTCGGTGCGGCGTCTTTTCCAAGACACGATCAAAGGCGGGGATTTCCGGGCCCGAGAAGCGAATGTCTATCGGCTGGCAGAAGTCAGCGTAAACATTATCGATCAGTGTGTCGCGCAGGGTGTGCCCTTCGCCCGTGAGTACGGCGGGATGTTGGCCAACCGCTCCTTCGGGGGGGCTCAGGTATCGCGGACGTTTTATGCTCGGGGTGCGACGGGTCAGCAGTTGTTGCTCGGGGCCTATCAGTCGTTGAGTCGTCAGATCGGGTTGGGGCGGGTGCGGATGTTTCCCCGACACGAGATGCTGGATCTGGTGGTGGATCAGGGCAGAGCACAGGGAATCATCACACGAAATCTTGTCACGGGTGAATTGACGGCGCATGAGGCGGATGCAGTGCTTCTGTGCACGGGAGGGTATGGGAATGCTTACTATCTCTCCACCTATGCTCGTGGCTCAAATGCCACCGCGATCTGGAGGGCGCATCGTCGGGGTGCGCTCTTTTCGAATCCCTGCTTTACCCAAATCCATCCCACCTGCATTCCCGTTTCTGGGGACTATCAGTCGAAGTTAACCCTGATGTCGGAGTCACTCCGGAACGACGGACGGTGTTGGGTTCCGAAGACCAAGGGGGAGAAACGGTCGGCGGCGCAAATTCCAGAAAGCGAACGAGACTATTTTCTCGAGAGACTGTATCCGAGCTATGGGAATCTTGCTCCTCGGGATATTGCGTCCCGGGCGGCAAAGCGGGTGTGCGACGAAGGTCGAGGTGTGGGTCCTTCAGGGTTGGGAGTGTATCTCGATTTTGCGGAGGCGGTCGGGCGCTTGGGGGAGAGCACGGTACGCGAACGGTATGCGAATCTTTTTTCGATGTATCACGAGATTACGGGAGAAAGTGCGTACGAATCCCCGATGCGGATCTTCCCGGCGGTGCATTACACCATGGGTGGATTGTGGGTGGATTATCATCTCATGAGCAATGTTCCGGGGCTTTTTGTCCTAGGGGAGGCAAACTTTTCGGATCACGGGGCGAATCGACTCGGAGCGAGCGCCCTGATGCAGGGTTTGGCAGACGGCTATTTTGTTCTGCCTTACACCATCGGCGACTACCTGTCGCAGCAGAAGCCGGGAGGGGCGAAGAAGGCTTCCGAGACGGAGGCTTTTTGGGAGGCAACTGAGGCGGTACAGGCACGGACAAAAAAACTTCTCGGCATCCGGGGAGGGAAGCCGGTCAGCGATTTTCATCGGCAACTGGGCAAAATTCTGTGGGATCATTGTGGAATGAGT
>Ga0114979_10003858_pt1 | contig 10002 bp, 6 predicted proteins | sample S_140625_EF_Meta_FD_87315 | JGI IMG/M metagenome (GOLD analysis project Ga0114979, IMG submission 87315) | Freshwater microbial communities from Lake Simoncouche, Canada to study carbon cycling - S_140625_EF_MetaG | ecosystem: Environmental > Aquatic > Freshwater > Lake | place: Lake... | reverse complement strand
CCTACCGGCCATGAAGGTCCTACTGGTCATGAAGGCCCAACTGGTCCCCAAGGTCAAACCGGCCACGAAGGCCCCACAGGTCACGAAGGCCCTACCGGACAAAAAGGAACCACTGGCCCAACGGGTCCTACTGGTCAAAAAGGTGACATTGGATTACCAGGTGTAAATATAGTAGCAGGAGTAGTTGGATACGCTGAATACATACATACCGAACAAAAGCCAAACGATTCAATTCCTCCGGGAACAGCTTTTACAATAAATCACGAAATTTATAATACAGTTCCTGCATTGATAATACCAAGCGCTGGTAGTGGTGGAACTGTTTTTACACTAGGTCCAGGAACATACATAATTGATTATGAAATGAGTTTATCATCTGCAGGTTCAATCGCAATTTATAGTGGTCTTAATCCAGCACTATTAAGCGTTGATACAAATACTATTTCAGGTTCATCCACCGCTACTACATGGATACATGGAAGAGCAATCAAAGTCGTCCCGGTTTCATTGGTTATTGCAATTTCTTCAGTAGTCGGAACCGCTGCAGTAACAACTGCAGGAACTGATTCTTTGTATATGGTTCGTCTAACAATTCTGAAAGTGTTATAGGTCATGTTATTTGCAATGCTATATAACAAAACAAGTAATGTAATCGATTCATGAGAACATATAAAAACATAAATATACAACTAATAATAAAATGCATTTTTTTTGGTGGATAGTTCTCTGTTTACCTTTATCATTTTCCTTACAACACCCCCCTGCGAAACCCATTTCGAGAACAATCATGATATCCGACAAATACCCCGATTCAAAGACACTAGTTCAAACAAAAATGTCAAGCATCAGTAAACTAATACGTTCGGAGAACATCGCACCCACCATGTTACTATGTTTCACCGGAGGATTCATTCAATCAAAAAACGTAAAAACCCTTCTAAAATCGAAAGATTTCATGGCAAGTTCTCTAATCACATTGTGCATAATGGCAAATAGTATGATAGTCAATGATTTGTTTGACATGCCGATAGACAAAATAAACAATCCATCTCGACCCTTGATAACCGGGGAAATAAAACCCAGAGAAGCGATTGCGATGTTTGCAGCGATTACCGCCGTCGCCGAAATGTTGACGCAGCGATTACCTGACCCATTATTGCGAACATACGCGCGAAGCGCAATGATGACTATAACACTCTATACGCCATTATTCAAAAAAATCCCCCTTGTCAAAAATGTTATATGTTGTTCTCTAGTAGCATTTTCTATTTTATTTTGCGGAAGCACTGTCTCTGCAAATAATCCACTGCCATTATTGATAGCCACGCAACATGTTTTTGCAGGTTCTCTTCATAATGAATTGTTATTAGATATCCGAGACATCGAAGGAGATAAGGCTGCAAAAATCAACACTATTCCAGTATTATTCGGGAAAATGGCTGCATGGAAATTAGCGAGATTTGTTATCATATCAGATATATTAATTATTATTAGTAAAATGTCATATCAAAGTATTCCATTGTTGATTGCTACGATGCCTCTATTGTATAATTTGCATATATTGAGAACCAGTGATTTTAACAAAAACAGCATTATTTTTGCTGTTAAAAAAACAACAATACCACTATTTATTTCATTGTTGTATTTATGTTCTCGCGTATAATGATTTAGAAATCAAATAATATAATATGTATATATTCATTATATGATTTTTACTTTGTTTTTTGTTGCATTATTGCAATTATTTTCCAGGGCAACCACATTTAAAACCGGGTTTCAACCGGTGCGAAAAAACACCGCATTAGCCTTACAAAACCCTAGAAGATATCCTATTTCAAAATATGGAAGAGAACATTATCTCAGACAACTCAATTCCCGGAATATTACGGAGAGAGAGGGTGCCATGTTCTCGGAACAAAATATCTATGATCCATTGAAAATAGAAGAAATGATGAATAATGTCAATGGAACGCGAAATGGCACTGCTATTCCCACTGTGCGAATTATCATAGGAAGAAACGGCATTGGACTTCAATCGTTTGAAGAAACTGATGATGACGAAGACGAAAAAGCAGTTTCTGCATTAGAAGAAATGTATGTTCGACAAAGGAATCGAAGAAGTGGGTCTACCGTTTCAGATAAACCTACCAAATCCGAGAACTTTGAAGTCATCAAAAAATCACCTATTAATTTTGCAGACGTCGGTGGATATGACTCCATCAAAGCGGAATTAGAACAATGCGTTGATTTGCTCAAAAACCATACAAAATATTCGGAATACAATGTTCGCGTACCGAGAGGGCTTATTTTTGAGGGACCTCCTGGAAACGGTAAAACCCTCCTTGCAAAAGCCCTCGCAGGAGAAGCGAAAACTGGTTTTATTGCTGTTTCCGGTGCGGAATTTCAAGAGAAATATGTGGGCGTCGGTGCCTCTCGTATTCGAGAACTTTTCAAATTAGCAAAAGATAACATACCATCTATTATATTTATTGATGAAATTGACGCAGTCGGTAGAAAACGGTCTGGCGATGGAGAACTTGCATCGAGTGAACGTGATAGTACACTCAATGAATTATTGGTCGCCATGGATGGTTTCAAAAATACATCCGGTATTTTCATAATCGGTGCAACGAATCGCGCTGATTTATTAGACCCTGCATTAATTCGCCCAGGTCGTATTGACAAACGTATTTATATCGGAAACCCAGACGAAAAAACGCGCAAAGCCATTCTCAATATTCATTTAAAAGGAAAACCTCACGACAAATCGATTGTAATTGATGACCTCGTCGAAATTACAAATGGACTTTCTGCTGCGCAAATAGAGAACCTGGTTAACGAAGCCATGCTCAACGCTTTAAAAACAAATCGAATGAAATTTACCATGAATGACATCGATATTGTTGTCAACCGTATGATGGTAGGATGGCAACCGAATGAACATCAATTCACTTCAAACATCATCGACAACATTGCAATACACGAAATGGGACATGCTATAGTAGGATTGCTTTCAAAACACCATTCAAAAATGACGAAAGTGGTTATCAATTTACAGGCACCACAATCCCCTGGATATACTGTGTTTGAAAGGTCCAGTTCTCCTATTTTCACGCGCGAGGCGCTCTTTGAACACCTTATGATTTTACTTGCAGGAAGAATTGCAGAAGAAATTGTATTCGATGTTTCCGTCACTACGGGTGCTATAGGTGATTTTGAAGAAGCCTTGAAATTAGCAGAGAAAATGATTGTTTATTATGGTATGGGTAAGAATGTTATTTATCCCAGTATGAGTGAAAAATACAAGGAGATGATTGACGAGGAGGTTGCGAAATTGATTCATGATGCTTATGGATATGCCGAATTCATATTGCGTAATTCGAAAGATTTGATGCAAGAGGGTGCTGAATTGTTGAAGCGCGATAAATTATTAAAAGCGGATACGCTGGTTGAATTGATGAATACAAAATACACGAGTGTATTGAGTCTTAAATACAATGGAAATAGATGAATATATAGAATGAAAGTATTATGTCAATATCCGGAAAATTTTGAATTACAAGATGTGAATCACATAGCAGGGTGTTTATTGTGAGTTTTCAATGGGTTGCTCGATAGTTGGTTCTTTTAGATCATCATCTAATGGGACTATTTCATTTGGGTCTTTTGCTTCTATGGCAATAATTTCTTCGACGTTTTGTGTTATAGGTTCATCATGTTCGGATTTTTCTATGTCTTCGTCTATGCTGGTAAACTCAATAAATTTATTTGGGTCCACATCATTGTATTGCACTTTTGTTTTCAAATACGCAGAATAAAAAATATTTTCATCACTGGTGGAATTACTGTATACATCATAAATTTTAGTGCTCATAAACAATATATTGGTAATATAGGTGCTAGTAGTTTGATTATCTAAATAATAATTATAAATAACAATCCCACTTAAAATAGTATTGGATACAAACATGACAACCGTGGTTTTGCCTATCATTTGATACATTTTATCCAAATACATGATCGATTTTCTTCTTTCTAAAGAAAGATGATTCAATGCCTGTCCAACCGAGTGATTATCAAAGGCTTTTTCTGTATTTACTTCCAAGTACGTAATCAATTTATTTTCGCGTTTAATTTCAACCGCATACAACATAGCGAAAACGAGCAGTGTAATAAAATTAATAATCAGTCCTCCTGTGTATAAATGGTTGTCCACGACCATATTCTCACTATACGTACATACATGGTCGTCGCATTTTTGTGGAACAAACAATATAAGCAAAGAGGATACCATAACTTTGTACAGCTCTATACAAACAGTAATGGTTGTATTCATTTTTTGATTGAAATCTTGGTCATTCAGTTTGTTTTTTATGGTTTCGGCGAAAGTCATAATATATTTATAATTATACAATTATTTGTAAAATTATAGAGATTTATTTTTTAGAAAGTCCCATGTTAGAAAGCTCGTCCGCACGTGCGTTTTTGTCTCGATAGACATGCATAAATTCTATTTTTTCGAAGTTTTTTTGTAATTCTTTTACCCGCGTGTATAGCGGTATCATTGCAGGGGATTTGACCTTGTATACCCCGTTTACTTGTTTTATCACCAGTTCACTATCCCCTTTTACACTGAGCTGTTTTATATTTTGACGAACTGCTTCTTCTAATCCACAAATAAGACCACTGTATTCAGCCACATTGTTCGTTTCGCGTTTTCCCACAAAAATTGCATCCGACCATATCTCTATATCATTGTGATATATGACTGCACCAGCCCCTGCTGGTCCTGGATTTCCCTTGCTGCAACCATCGAAAAAAAGTTGATATTCGAATTGTGTTATAGGTTGTATTTTTACTCGTCTGAGTGTAATGGGTGGTATTGTTTTCGTGGTAGAAGGAGAACCTAGAAAGGATGTTATTCTGGATTGCATATATAGTTGTCTAGTATATTTTTAATTTGTTTTCGCTATTTAGCAGTAGGTGATATAATTATTTAGTTATATAGGATTCAATAATTATATCTATATATATAAATGAAGTCGGCTAATAAGCCAGAAAAAACTAAGCCAGAAAAAACTGTCAACCCAAAACCTGTCAACCCAAAACCTGTCAACCCAAAACCTGTCAACCCAAAAACTGTCAACCCAAAACCTAATATAATAAGTACGAATCAAATTGCGAAAAAATATACTGCAAAAGAAGGGTGTGATAACGCAAGAAGTGACGCAAAACACGATTTCCATGATATTACTGCAATAAAAGCAGATATTCAATATTATGTTTCTGAAAATATACCTACTGTTGCAAACTGTGGTGATAATGTAATGAATGAAAACGCTTTTTTAGAAGAATATTTAATACAAAAAGGTAATATAAAAAAAATGCACGATTTATTAGAACATAAAGGAAAAGCGACTTTTAATACAAATATAGATCAAGATATTTTCAAAAAAAATATAACAGACAGATACAAAATAGTTAGTGTATCCAGACAGCAACATGATAATAGTATAACCGAATCATTAATTCAAAAAGCTTTGAATGAGATTGGTGTATTTGATGATATTTATTTTATATGTGACGTAGCATATGCAAATGTCCGTGAAGATTTAACTTATGTAGATAGAAGCAACAATCAATATTTTTATTGGGTTCAAAACTCGCAAACATTGTATGACCCAGCTGGAAAAACCGCATGGCATACTGGTGCTCAATATGGATTCAAAGATGATGAAAGTCGATTTTTATTTTGTTGGGAAAATTTAAATAAAAAAGCAATTACATATTATCCTAAATGGGATGACAATCTTCAAGAAGTAGATTGCAATAATGCGAATGAAAACAATAAAATGCTTTATACAAATAAAGATTTATATATGATTACAAAAGGAGATGATAATAATTTGAACGACTATAATAATCATGAGGCGATATTAATCATAACAGACCCGAAAAAACCTAGATATTTTGCATATGCTGATAAACATTATGCAGCAAAAGGTCCTGGCATTTTAAATAAATCTCAAATGTTATCTTATCGAGATAAAGGAAATTCATTGAAACGATTTGTAAAATTACTTAATACAGGTGCTCAAAAAGTGTTTTTAGATGAAATAATTGATTATTCTCCAACAACGCAAATTCTTGCAAAAAAAATTGGTGACGCAGCACAATCAGAATCGACCGTAATCCCGGTATTTGAATTGCAAAAATTCGAAACCCCATCGATTGGATACAAAGGAAAAATTACAGATTTTACATCAAACGGATATCATGCATTTGTGTCATTTGATAGAATTGCAGTTGGTACCGCTACTAATTACAATGCGCCCATTGTTATTCAAAACTCGCAAGATGGTATGATTATTTATATTCGAAACGATTTGATTAGTCTAGATAATCAATTACAAAAAGCATTCGAACCTATTTCTATTAAAGAAAATGAAATACCAAATATCGATGAATTCTATGGTGATAAAGACAAATTTATTGGTGATAAAGACCAATTTATTAAAAATCTTGAAGAAATTGAAGGAAAATTAGCTACAATTGCAGTGCCATCCAATGACAATGGATACAAATTATTATTAGCAAAGTATTTTTTGGCAGTGCCTTTTTTCTTATTAGTTAAAAGTATCCATCCAGATGTTATTTCAAAATCAAAAGATGATTTTTTAAAAAAATATATTGATAACACTAACGAGAAAACAATAGAACAATATACAAAAGATTTAATTGCACAATTAGATACTATTGAAAAACAACCCGCAAATAATGATGATGATAAACGGTCTAAAGTAATTAGCGGAAATAATATTCAACGTAGATTTTCGAGTATCAAAAATTATTACAAAGATATATCTACTTATAAACAAGTAATAAATAATTTATCAAGTATTTTTGTTGACATCGAAAAAACACTCGATTCTACAGACATCAATGAAATTTATAAAAAAATACCGAAAAAAATAATGGACAATATAAAATGTTGCAATCCATTTCAAAATGCATCTACCACAACAAGTGAACCTAGAAATCACAATGCATTCATAGAACGTTCTACGCAATATTTTGGAACAGGGACAGTTATCATACCAATATTCGATAGTTTGGAAAATAATATAAATAACGGTGCTCAGAAAAATTTTTCAGATAAAATAAAAGAAACTATTGCACAAGTAAAGACTGCAGCTGAAAAAAATCCATGTTTTTTGAAATTATTATATATAACCAATGAACAATTAATTGCATTGCAAAGTGTTAAAAATATTGAAATAACATATGTTCCAAATGAAAAAATAGAAATAGAAATAGGAAAACTTGAAAATCAAATAAAAGAACTCGAAAATGAGGCAAAACTGCAAGTAGAAGAAAATCCAAATGTAAAAGTTAAAATGGATATAAATACTAAAAAAGAGACGATGCAAAAAGAACAAGAAGAATTAATCAAAGTAAAATCAAAAAAGAATAATTATCAAGCATTATTCAAAAAATACAATTTATTAATACCTGATAATAAAATAAAATCGCATATCATTGTAAATGATTTTATTAATAATATAAGGCGTGAGTCATTTGTTGAAGATAATTTGCAATCTATAATGAACGATATCAATTTATCGAATTTATCGACAGAACAAGTGTCAATAATTAAAACTAGGTCACAAATTAACGCGGTTGTTGAACAATATACTGAAAATGCAAATGATATAGATGTTTTTTTAAAAGGATTTTTAGGTTGCATGACGTTTTTACAATATTATCAGGTCAATGACTGGAGAGTCCCTATTATATTCAAGCGAAATGACGAAAAACAAAAAGATTCGCAAAATGTTGTTGTTAAAAATTTCATTAATATCGCTGAAAAACTATTATTCAAATCAGATGATGAAGATAAATCAGATAATGAATTGAATACTGGAGACAAAGTGTTATTTTTTACTGAAAAAGATCCAAAAAACAGAGTAGGACATATTACTCGCGTTCGAGATGATGATACGTTTGACATAAGAAATGAAAATAATACAAAAGAACTAAATACAAAAGAACTAAATGTTTCTGGTAAGAACATAACAAAAATAATTGATTATTCTACTACTTCAACGTACAAAAAAAATAAAGAAGATGAATATAATTTTGATAAAGAATATGACGAAAATGCATTCAAAAAATTAATTGATATGAACGTTATTTCATTCAATTCAGCAAAATTAACAGATGAATTCGAAGGTTTCGATGCAAATCAATTTAATTTTAACAAAGTATTATTGCTATATTTAGAAGACCGTATCAATAAAATGAATGTAGAAGCGAACAAGCCAAAACCACCTACAAATTTACCAGAATTCGGTAGTTTATTCAAGCAATTATTTAAAAACACTGGAATTACAATTACTAGCGGTGGAGCTGGTGACGATACAGATTCAATATTTTTTCCAGAAAATATATCCTACATAGTAAATAGTTTTTTTAATAAAAACAATGTGTCCATTGATTCAAAAATAATACAATTCAAGAGAAATATGAATTTTGTTCTCAATACACCTACTGCAGAAGAAATAATAACTATAATACAAATACAAATGCAAAAAGAGCAGGAAAAATTGTTAATACAAGATAAAAACTTTGAGGAAAAATTTGAGAGAGCCCATCCAGATTTGTATAGGAAAATAAATTTGATTATAAATAAACAAGATGTAAGACAAGTGCAGAATATTCCCGTTAAAATAACAACGGGTATGAATGTAGCGAATACAAATAAAATTCCGAAGCGCCCATCCATAAAGGCCGGTGGTAATACTCGACGATGCAAAAAAATGACCAGAAATCATCGAATTAAAGCCAACAAAACAGTGCGAAAAAATCACAAAACAAAAAAAATATTTTCATGGTTTTAATTTGTATAAATGATGTCAATTTATTTTACACCGTTCTCGTTGAATGGTTACGAGTGATTAAATAGTTCAGCGTGGAATGGATTTGATAGAAATTCCATGACGAATGAATGACGAATATACGGTGTATAAATAGACTGTTAGTGTAACATATAATAAGGCAAATATTGTTATACTATCCATTTTACAAAGTACATAAATAATCTTTATATCATGTTATAAACTCTATTTAGGCAAAATGTAATTGGGTCTTTTCAGTTTATTTTGTAATAATTATATATATATGTCATCAAAAACAACCGCTCGTGTAAATAGAATATCATCTTCTGCGTCGCGTTCTTCTTCAAAAGGTTCTCAAAAAAAATCCAGAGGAAAAACCGCCAAGAAAAAACAAGCCAAAAAGACAACTCCGTCCGCATTAACCACTCATATAAGAATATGTTCTGAATTATATGGTGTAACATATGGTTTCGCAAGAAGTGATTATGAAATGAAAATGTTATATTACGACAAAACAAACCGCGACGAAGATGGTAATATTTTATATCCAAGAGTTTTTAAAAGATTAGGTGTTCCTTTGGATAAATTTTTAATCCGTAAACCATGGACCGGTGAAGCCATTCCTAATCCTGATGGTCCTTCTGCTAACGCCGTTTTAGTATAAAATATATTTGTATCATTTTTCAAATATATTTTTATAATATGATTTTACCTAAGCTATCCCTTCTATCACACCGCGGACATATAATATAACATGTTTTTGTGTGTTGCGCTTCGCAATCGTTGTGCAATAGTATATTGCATTGAACACATATTGTATATGTTTTTCCAGTTATTTGTTTTGAACACAGAAAACATAGTTTGTTTCTATTTTTGTCTGCATACATTGCGTGAGATGAAATAAAACTTCCCATGATTGTTGATTTCTACAGTATTGTTTGTTAAGGGTTGGTTTCAATTTTCTCTATACATGAGCGTTTTTGCATAATCGCTCTATGAATTTATCCTTGTCGCGTTCCTCATTCATGTAAATATTGATTATTTCCGCTGGGGAATAAAAATCGGGTTGTATGTTCTCGAGCTTGTGGGGTTCAATAGCCTCATT
>Ga0114979_10003857_pt1 | contig 10003 bp, 9 predicted proteins | sample S_140625_EF_Meta_FD_87315 | JGI IMG/M metagenome (GOLD analysis project Ga0114979, IMG submission 87315) | Freshwater microbial communities from Lake Simoncouche, Canada to study carbon cycling - S_140625_EF_MetaG | ecosystem: Environmental > Aquatic > Freshwater > Lake | place: Lake... | reverse complement strand
CCACCTTCGGGTGGTTTTTTTATTCAGCGTTACTTTAAGTAACGCTCGTTCACCAAAAAGTACTTTGGAGCAACGAGGTGAAGTAACGCTTAGGCATTGCACAGTTTATTACACAGTCCAGTTTTAACGCTGTAAGCCATTGAAATATATAGACATTCCAGCAGCCACGAATTCTTCTAAGGCGTAGGTCGCACGTTCGAATCGTGCTGGGCAGGCCAAAAACCTTAACTAATTCAAGCGGATACATCATCTATATTGCTGCTTTAGTCCATTGCACAGTTTGCTTTATAGGTTGCTGGCATAAAACACTAAGATTTTCATTTGGGTTTGGACGTCTTAATCATTTTTTATTTTTGGTTCGTATTTACACTTAGACTGTTATTGGCATCATCCTGGTAACTTTAAGAATAAAAATATCTTCACTCATTCACCTTCAAGCTTCTAATATTTTTTAATCAATGGCGCGCGCGCATCCTTTTCAAGCGCAGAAGTTAGCAAATCTAAGGTTTTTAGAAATTCCACTCCTTGCTTTGAAGTCAATGGAGCCATAATTCTTAAATAGGCTTTATTAACAGGAGATTTCGCCTTTTTTATCATTTCGAATCCATTATTCGTTAAGTTAATCGAAAACCTTTTCTTGTTACCGGCCAATCTAATTCGAGAAATTAATTTACGTTTTTCTAAATTACGAATAATGTGTAGAGTCGTTACTTTATCCATACCGATTAATTTTGCAAGGCTTGATTGATCTTGATCGGGAATCGAAGCGAGAACTCTTAAAACGCTATATTGGGGTGGCGAAAGGTTGATACTTTTGCATTCATCCTCAAAAATTCCTACGAATAATTGATGTATTCGTCGTATTAAAAATCCAGGGCGATGATATAGATCATTATCTAAACTTTTTTTAGGCATAAAAATTTAATAATATTAGTAATCATAAGTAATCTATAGAGATATTTTGCACTGCAATAGATTTATTCATAAAGGGTTTCTCCCAATACGTTGGCTTTATATATAGTTAGTACACTAGCTATATTAACTCAATTCCTAATATTTCCACAATTAGTTTTATTGGAGGGTTGTAAAAATGAATTTATTGAAACGCGATTTTGTGCTGCTCACACTGAGTTTATTGCTTGGGCTCACTTTTTCACAGAATGTAATCGCCCAGCCTTATCCAAATAAACCAATTAAATTAATTGCTCCTTTTTTGGCGGGAGGTCCTGCTGACAATATTGCTCGAGAGATCGCTAAATATTTGCGCGATAGCCTTGGACATCCAGTGGTTGTTGAGAATAAGACGGGTGCGGGCGGGATTATTGCAGCGACCTATGTGGCAAAATCTGCGCCAGATGGTTATATCTTAATGATTGGTTCTACTGGGGTACTGTCAGTAAATCAAAGTCTATATAAAACCCTGCCATATGATTCGGTAAATGATTTCACGCCCATATCACTGCTAGTAGCAATGCCAAGTTATTTAGTTGTAAATGAAAGTGTGCCAGCAAATTCAGTAAAAGAATTAATTGAGTTAACCAAAAAAAATCCAGGTAAGTACTCATACGGCACGGTCGGGAATGGCAGCTCTCACCATACTAATTTTGAGTTATTTAAGAGTATGGCAAATGTTTCTATAGTCCCTATCGCATATAAGGGTGACGCTGCTTTAATCCCTGATCTTGTTGGGGGCCATATCGAGATGGCTATGGGCTTAGGACCATCTATTTTGCCAATGGTAAAGAGTGGAAAACTCAAGGCTTTGGCGGTCACCACAGCAACCCGTTCATCACAAATGCCTAATGTTCCAACAATTGCTGAATCAGGCCTTCCGGGCTTTGACGCTTTTACATGGTTTGCATTATGTGGGCCTCCTGGCATGCCTCAGCCAATTGTTGCTCAGCTTGAGGCTGCAATGATAAAAGCCTTTGCTGATCCAATATTTAGGGCTAGATTTACCGAGATTGGTGTTGAGCCTATAGGCTCTTCCTCAGAAAAGTTTGCACAATTTCAAAAAAGTGAAATTCAAAAATGGGCTGTAGTAGTTAAAAAAGCAAACATGCAAGTTGAATAATTATTAATGAATATAACTGAGGAACCAAGTATGTTTTCTGACATTATTGTAGAGCGTCATGAGAGTTGGTTGGAGATTACGATTAATCGCCCAGAAAAATTAAATGCCATTCGTGAGCAGACTGCATCTGAACTGCTAACTGCGATTACCGATGCTGAAGCAGATGTAAGCATGAAGTTAATTCTCATCAAAGGCATGGAGAAAGCTTTTTGTACAGGGGTCGATACCAGTGAATTTAAGCAAGATCCTGAAGAAGTTTTTGAATTATGGCGTCGGCGCAAAAGAAGTAGAAAGGTTAATCAGCTCTTCCGGAATTTACCTGAGGTCAGTAAACCAGTGATTGCTGCTGTGGAAGGCTTTGCTCTTGGCGGCGGCTTTGAATTGGCGCTTCTATGCGATTTCATCATTGCAGGTGAGGGGGCAAAATTTGCTTTACCTGAAACAAAAATTGGCTTGATGCCAGGCGGAGCTGGAACGCAAACTTTGGCGCGCATTGTAGGCAAGCCATTAGCCAAAGAGTTAATTTGGACTGGTCGAAGATTGAGTGCTGCTGAGGCATTTAGCCTGCGGATCGTGAATCACGTTGCACCCACTGGCGAGGCTATTGTGAAAGCGCGTGAAATCGCGCAAGAGATTGCAAATAATGCGCCTTTATCGATCATGTTCTGCAAGCAGGCAATCGAGCGAGGTTTTGAGACAAGTCTTCCTGAAGGCATGATGGTTGAGGCCGATTCATTCTTTGCCTTGGCCTTTTCAAAAGACAAAGAAGAGGGTCTTGCTGCATTTCGCGAGAAACGGCCACCTCAATTTAAGGGTTTCTAAATTGAGAATGAATGATTACTTGCTGATGGCCGCTCTTAACTTATGAAGTTTTCTACCTACCTCGCCTTGCACGAAACTACTAGAGGTGATAAGTTGGCGATTTCGTGTGATCAGAAGCAGCTTAACTTTCGTGAGTTAAACCAATCCTCAACTCAATTAGCCAATGCCCTGCAACAGTTAGGAATCGCTGCTGGAGATCGCGTAGCCATCTATCTACATAACAGCGTTGAATTTGTGCAAGCCTTTTTGGCGGTGGTGAAAGCGGGCAGCATTGCCGTGCCGATTAACACTATGCTAGTCGCCAGTGAAATCGAAGTTATCTTGAATGATTGTACGCCCAAGGCAGCGTTTATTTCCGAGCGAACTAGAGAAGTGTTTTTAAATGCTTCAAAAGGTCTTTCTGGTGTTCAAAAAATATCCATTGATGGTGTTGTTGATGATGAGGCTGCATTTTCTACCTTGATTGCCTTCGGCGGTAAGGTATTGCCTGAGCTGCCTTATGATTTTGACGATTGTATGATTTGTTATACGTCTGGAACTACTGGTAGTCCTAAGGGCGCAATTTTGACTCAGGCTAATTTTATTGTTTTAAATAATTTCTTAAATTCTCAAATTTGGGGGCTTACGGATCAAGAGCGTCAGTTGGTTACCACGCCACTAGCCCATAGAACAGGCTTTGCTCGCGTCATGAATATGATTTTGCATGGTTGTAGCCTATTTGTAATGCCACGCTTTGATGCTGTATCGGCTAAAGCATTAACGCATGCCCATCAAATTACAGTGATTGGTTTGGTTCCAACTGTTGGCAGAATGTTATTGGATTGCATTGAATCTGATCCAGCATTATTTTCAAGTGTGCGAGTGATTTTGGCTACAGGCGAAGCATTTCCGCTTGACATTAAAAAAAGATTAAGCGTGGCATTGCCCAATGCACGCATCTACTCTTTTTATGCTATGACTGAAGCGGGGGGTATTGCCCACTTGGATCACGATGATCAACTTACGCATGCAGGATCAGTTGGTACGATAACTCCAGGCCTAGAGCTCAAGTTGGTTGACAAAGACGGCCAAGAGGTTGCCAATGGTGAGGTTGGAGAAATTGTTGTGAGAAGTGGTGTGCCTGGAAGCTTCTTGACAATGCGGGCTTATTTCAATAAGCCTCATGAAACTGCTGATGCCATTAAGCAGGGCTGGTTTTATACGGGGGACATGGGCAAGTTAGATGCCGACTCCTACCTGCATCTTGTTGATAGAAAAAAGGACATGGTTTTATCGGGCGGATACAACATCTATTCAAAAGAGGTTGAGCTAACCATCCTAAGATGCGAGGGCGTGAAAGATGTGGCTGTAATTGGAGTACCTGATTGTAATTTTGGTGAGGCGGTTGTTGCCGTAATAGAGCGCTCATCTAATGAAGAGATGAGTTCTGATGATGTAATTCAATTTTGTCGCATCAATCTAGCAAGTTACAAAAAACCCAAACATGTTTTCTTTTTGGATTCGCTTCCTAGAACATCAACAGGCAAGGTGCTAAAAGCAGAATTAAGAAAACAAGTGGGAATACTGTTAAGTGATCATCAATAAAATTAATTAACAATGAAAAAAAATAAAACTCCAATACCAGCGTATACATCACCTTGGATGAGTCCTGAGTTGGAGATGTTGCGTGAATCCGTTAAAAAATTCTTTCATGCTGAGTTTCTCCCACACGAAGAGCGTTGGTCCAAAAATGGCATGATGGATCGTGATGCTTGGCTAAAAGCTGGGGAAATGGGCTTATTATGTGCCAGCGTACCGGAGGAGTATGGCGGATCTGGAGGAACGCTTGCCCATGATGCGGTAATTTTTGGCGAACAAGCACGAGCGCTAGTCACTTCGTTTGGCAATATTCCTCATAGTGGCATCGTTGCGCAATATTTGATTAGTTACGGAACCGAGGCGCAGAAGAAGTATTACCTCCCTAAAATGATTAGCGGTGAAATGGTGGGCTCAATTGCGATGTCTGAGCCAGACGCTGGATCAGACTTACAGAGTATTCGATCTCGTGCCGTACTGCAAGGTGACCACTACCAAATTAACGGCTCTAAAATATTTATTACCAATGGCTTTCATGCAGACTTACTGTGCATGGCAGTTAAAACGTCCGATGAAGCTGGATATAAAGGCATCTCCATGATTTTGGTGGAGACGAAAGACCTAAAAGGGTTTAAGCGCGGACGCTTGCTCGATAAGATGGGATACAAAGGTACCGATACTGCAGAACTATTCTTTAGCGATGTGCTCATACCAAAACAGAATATTTTAGGCGGGGTTGAGGGTCAGGGCTTTTATCAGATGATGGGTCAATTGCCACAAGAAAGACTCTATATAGCGATTAATTTTCAAGCCCAAATGGAGAAGGCAATTGAAATTACGCTTGAGTATGTAGAAAACAGACTTGTTTTCGGACAAAAATTATCTGAATTGCAAAACACTCGCTTCAAACTGGCTGAATGTGCCACAGAGACGAAATTAGCCCGGTTATTTTTGGATCATTGCATTGTTTCTTATCTCAATGGCAGCTTTGATACCTCCACATCCGCTATGGCGAAATGGTGGATCACCCAAAAGGCCTATGAGGTAGTTGATACATGTCTGCAGTTGCATGGAGGTAATGGCTATATCTTGGATTACCCCATTGCCAAGATGTTTCAGAATGTCCGCCTTGGTAGGATCTACGGCGGTTCAAATGAAATTATGAAAGAAATTATTGCCCGCAGCATGTTTTCTTAAAAAAGATTGAGTCAAATTAAAACGGAGTAGAGATGGATAGAAATAAAGAAATCGGCATTGTTGCTTATGGCGAGACAAAAATTGATTTTAAAACTGGACGCTCTGCTTATGATTTGGCCTCGGAAGTATTTGAGCAAATTCTGAATAAGACAGGTCTGGAGCCAAAGGATATTGATGGCTTAGCTGTTTCTGAAACCATGAGTGAAACTAATAATCCTTTTTATTCTGTATATATGGCAGAAATGCTCGGAATTACTTCGCGTTGGAATCAGGTCACTGGTTTAGGCGGGGCATCGACCATTGCTAATATTGCTAGAGCGCATTCTGCAATTCGTGATGGTTATTGTGAAACTGTTTTTGTGGTTGCTGCGGATGCCCAGTCTTCAATGAAGGGTGGCGGCGCAGAGCAAGGGGCGCAACGATATGAGTTTCAATACCCTATTGGCCTGAGAGGTCCAGTTGGTGTGTTTGGTTTACTCACCCAGCGCTATAGACATTTATATAACTTAAAAGATGAGGCCTTGGCAAAGCTGGCAGTCACTCAGCGCAATCATGCTTTGTTAAATGAAAATGCCTATGAAAAATTACGTAAACCCATAACAGAGCAAGATTATTTAAACTCTAAAGTGATTTCTGATCCTTTAAGAATGCTCGATAGCGTGATGGTTTGTGATGGTGCAAATGGCACATTGGTCACTACCAAGAAAAATGCTAAAAGACTGGGTTTAGATAAGATAGTGTTTCCGGTAGCGTATTCGGAGATAAGCAATTACAAGGGTTCTGATTTCTCAGCGGAGATTACAGATACCGGTTTTGAGGTTGTTGGTCCTGAGGTCTTGAGCAAAGCTGGTATGACAGTAAAAGAAGTCAGAATGCTGCAGGCATACGATGATTTCTTTATTGCCTTGATGTTGGTGATGGAGGGCGTTGGCTTCTGTGCGCGGGGCTGTGCGTCTGACTTTATTCTTGCTAATGATTTTTCATATAACGGTACCTTGCCTCTCAATACGGGCGGCGGACAAATATCTTCTGGCCAGGCAGGATTGGCAGGTGGTGGTACCAATTTTGTAGAAGCAGTAAGGCAAATGTTTGAAGAGGGTGGCGCACGTCAAATTGCAAACCCCAGCAACGCTTTAGTTACCGGAATCGGAATGATCCCTTATGGCCGTAACTGGGGTGTATCAAATGCACTTATTTTGGAGGCTTAAATCATGAAAACATCTAAATCAGCACAAAGTAGTCCAAAGCTAGAAGTGATAAAGATCCCGCGCCCGATGCCACGCCCTAATATCTATATGAATACAGGCCCATTTTGGGAGGGATGCCAGGAGAAAAAATTATTGATACAGCAATGCCCCAAGACTGGTAAGTATCAATTTTTCCCGCGCCCCGCAAGTTTATTTACCGGTAAACGGGATACGGTATGGAAAGAGGTTTCAGGTAATGGCGTTGTTTATTCATGGACCAATACCTTTTCTGCCTGGCCTGGTCATGAGGAGCGATTACCTTATATCTGCGCCTATGTAGAGTTGCTAGAGGGCGTACGGATTTTATGTAATATCTTTAATTGTAGTAGTGCAGATATCTACATCGGAATGCCTGTCAAAGTTTATTGGGAGGCATTAGAAAACAATACCCTCTATCCGGCGTTCCAACCATCATGAAAAAAATAACTCAATTATTCCTAGGATTGACACTATCACTGCTTCTTAGTGCAGTTTGGGCTCAGTCAGGTAATACGAATCAATATCCCAATAAGCCAGTACGTCTCATTGTGCCATTTCCACCAGGCGGTGCAGCTGACCTGATTGGCCGCGCCGTTGGGAATAGCTTGCAAGCTCTTTGGGGTCAACCTGTGGTTGTTGAGAATCGACCTGGTGCTGGCGGAATGGTAGGCGCTGAATTGGTTGCGCGAGAAAAAGGCGATCCCTATGTATTGTTTTTAGGTTCGATCGGAATTATGTCTGTCAATCAAAGTCTTTATAAGACGATGAAATATGATGCAGCCCGAGACTTTACGCCAATTTCGATGTTGGTAAAAACGCCTAGCTATTTGGTTATTAATTCAACTATCCCTGTTAATAATGTAAAAGAATTTGTAAGTTATGCGCGCAACAATCCAGGCAAGCTGAATTTTGGCTCTGCAGGTAATGGTACAACGGAGCATACCAATGCAGTTATGCTTGCTCGGATGACAAATTTAGATATGATCCACGTTCCCTACAAGGGAATTTCTCCTGCAATGGTTGATTTTTTAGGGGGTCAGATCAATTTCATTGTTGAGCAAGGCGTTGCAATATTGCCGTATATACAATCTGGGAAGGTTAAGGTCTTAGCAACTACTGGGATTCAGCGCTCTGCTGTGCTGCCAGATGTGCCGACTCTCAATGAGACTGTGGCTCCTGGTTTTGATGCTTATGCTTGGTATGCACTATATGCGCCAGCTGGAATATCACCTGCTATACAAAAACAGTTAAATGCTGATGTGAATAAAAGCTTCACGACTCCAGAAATTAAAAAACGTTTTTTAGATATTGGCGCTGAGGTTGCAGTTTCCACATCAAATGAGTTAGCAGATTTTCAGAAAAATGAGACTGTTAAATGGGGAACAATCGTCAGGAATGCTGGTATTCAGCCTGATTAATATACAAAATATAAAGCTGAGTCACTAATGCGTGTAGCTGATTTTTTTGATGCCGCAGTCGAACGATATCAGGATAAAACTTGTCTCATTTTTGGTAAAGATGCGCTAAGCTATAAAGAAGTTCAATCGCTCTCCAGTCGGGCGGCCAAGGGCTGGCAATCCATTGGAGTGAAAACTGGTGATCGAGTGATGATTTGGAGCCCAAATAGCGCGCTTGCCTATATTGGAATTTTATCGCTCCAGAGGATAGGGGTGGTTATCGTTCCTCAGAATCCACGTACAACGCTAGCTCAAATACATAATATTGCTCTTCGGTTTAATTGTAATTTTCTGCTAGTTGATCAATCGTTAATAGCTGATCTCACAGAAGTTCAAACCTCTCTCCCTATGATGCGTTCGATCGTATTAATAGAGGGATCTAGCGGGAATGTGATAAGCCTACGTAAGTGGTTTTCGGAGTTTGATGAGTCCTATGCGCAAATTTTACCAGACAGCGATCGCATAGTCCGTATTAGCACGACGAGTGGCACTTCTGGTGAGCCCAAAGGGATCGTGACAACTGAGTTATCTCATGAGACTGTTGTCGCTACTATCCTAACATCGCTTCAATATAATGCGGCACCTGTATATCTTGTAGCTGCACCACTCTCGCATGTTGCAGGCCATTTAATTATGGCGCATTTAGTTTTAGGTGGCACTATTGTTTTTATTGAGCGCGCTGATCCTGATGCGCTAATTAAGGCAATTGCAGAACATGCTGTAACAACTGTTTTTATTCCACCAACAGTGCTATATCGATTGCTGGCTAAGCCGGATCTTCAAAGAGAGAGTTTTGTATCGATGCGTTATATGATCATCGGCGGCGCACCTTCGGCAGTAAGTAAATTGGCCGATGCGATTTATCGAATAGGACCAATCATCGCTCAGTTTTATGCTCAAGGTGAGGCGCCTGCAGTAGTTACCTTGATGACTTCGCGTGATTATTTGGATAGTAGTGGTCGTGTTGATGAGGCTCGTCTAGCGAGTTGCGGTAGGGATACGCTATTTATGCGTACAACAATATTAGATGACGAAGGGTGCTCCCTAGAAGCGGGTGAAGTAGGTGAAATTGCTGTCCGTGGCAATAATTTAATGAAAGGCTACTTGGACGCAGGTCAGATTAATCCTCTTGACCGTGTTGATGGGTGGCAGCGTACTGGCGACGTTGGCTATAAAGACAAAGATGGCTTTCTGTTTGTTGTAGATCGCAAGAAAGACATGATTATTTCTGGGGGTTTCAATGTATTTCCAGCTGAAGTAGAGGCGGTCGTACTTGGCCATCCAGATGTAGAGGAATGCGCAGTTATTGGAATTCCGGACGATGAGTGGGGCGAGACTGTTAAGGCTGTAGTGCAATGTAAGCTTACTATGAAAATTTCCGAATCAGAATTGACAGAGCAATTGATTTCGCAATGTCGATTAGTGCTGGGCCCAATAAAATCCCCTAAATCAGTAGAGTGTTGGGCTGAAATTCCGCGCAGCCCAGTTGGCAAGGTACTTAGGCGGCAAGTGCGAGATCATTTTTGGTGCGATGCTGCGAAGAAGATATGACTTCATTACATAAAGAAAAGTGGTTACAGCTCAAACTGCCAGTCATTTGCGCGCCGATGTTTCGCATATCTGGCATTGACTTGGTGATAGGGGCTTGCCGT
>Ga0114979_10003854_pt1 | contig 10005 bp, 7 predicted proteins | sample S_140625_EF_Meta_FD_87315 | JGI IMG/M metagenome (GOLD analysis project Ga0114979, IMG submission 87315) | Freshwater microbial communities from Lake Simoncouche, Canada to study carbon cycling - S_140625_EF_MetaG | ecosystem: Environmental > Aquatic > Freshwater > Lake | place: Lake... | reverse complement strand
ATCTTGATGGATGAGCCGTTCTCGGCGCTTGATATTCAAACTCGGCAGTTGATGGAAAACGAAGTGCTTGAGTTATGGATGGCCAAGCGCAAAGCCGTGCTGTTTATCACTCACGACTTGGATGAGGCGATTGCGATGAGCGATCGGGTAGTGGTCTTATCTGCAGGGCCTGGCACGCACCCGATCGGTGAGTTTGTGATTGACTTGCCGCGCCCGCGTGATGTCGCAGAGGTGCGTATGCAACCGCGGTTTATTGAACTGCACGGCGCGATCTGGGCAGTGTTGCGCGATGAGGTCCTCAAGGGCTACGCCCAGCAAAAGCGAGCTTGATATGTTGAACTTTTTAAAACCCACCTCGAAGTTATCGTTGCGTGTGTGGCAAGTCGGTATTTTGATTTTGATTATCGGTAGCTGGCAACTGGCCTCTGCTGATCCAAAAATCGCCTTCTTTTTTGGTAAGCCCCTTGGTGTTGCGGGCAGGATTTGGGACTGGTTTGTCGCGAACGGCGACATCTATTCACACTTAGGCATTACCTTAACTGAAACAATGTTGGCGTTCTTTATCGGCACGACCTCGGGCCTAGGAATGGGTTTATGGTTGGGCTTGTCGCCAATGGCCAGCAATATCCTTGATCCTTACATCAAGGCCCTGAATTCAATGCCTCGTGTGATTTTGGCGCCGATTTTTGCGATGTGGTTTGGTTTGGGGATTTGGTCAAAAGTTGCGCTGGCGGTCACGCTGGTGTTTTTTATTGTGTTCTTTAACGTCTACCAGGGCGTGCGCGAAGTCAGCCCAACCTTGCTGGATAACGCGCGCATGTTGGGTGCTGATCGCAAACAGTTGCTGCGGCAAGTGTATTTGCCCAGTGCGACAAGCTGGGTCTTTTCGAGCTTGCACACCTCGGTCGGTTTAGCCTTTGTGGGCGCGGTGGTGGGTGAGTATTTGGGCTCTGCGGCCGGCGTTGGTTATCTGATCTTGCAAGCCGAGGGTACGCTTGATGTGAACACGGTGATTGCTGGTATTTTTGTGTTGACAGCGTGCGCACTGATCTTGGATTCGATCGTCGGTGTGATCGAAAAACGCCTCATGCGCTGGCAGCCTAAATCGGGTGAAACTGAAAAATTGTGACGTTTAGCGCTGAGCGTCGATCAATACATCCAGCTTGCGCGCATCAGCGACAAACGCACGAATCCCTTCAGACAATTTCTCAGTTGCCATCGCGTCTTCGTTTAGCAAAAAGCGAAAGGCTTGCTCGCCCGAAGGTAAGCGTTCTAGTGGGTTGGCTTTTGCGTCAGCCGCGTTTAGGCAAGGGCTGACTTCTCCTTGCGTATCACTGAGGTTCGCCAAGAGATCTGGGCTAATCGTTAGTAAGTCGCAGCCGGCAAGTGCCAAAATCTGCCCAGTGTTTCTGAAGCTTGCGCCCATGATTTCAGTGGCAACGCCAAAATTTTTGTAGTAACTGTAGATTTTCGAGACCGACAACACGCCGGGGTCGCTGACGCCGCTGTTTGCGGCTTCGTTCCAGGCGTTGCCTTGCTGTTTTTTGTGCCAGTCGTAGATGCGGCCAACAAAAGGTGAAATCAACTGTACGCGCGCATCGGCGCACTCAACCGCTTGCACCAGCGAGAACAACAAAGTCAGGTTGCAGTGAATGCCTTCAGCCTCTAGCACGCGCGCTGCCTGGATGCCTTCGTAGGTGGCGGCAATTTTGATCAGAATGCGTTCGCGACCAAAGCCAGCATCTTGATAAAGAGCAATCAGTTGGCGGGCGCGCGCAATGGTGGCGCGGGTGTCGAACGATAAACGCGCATCCACCTCTGTTGAAACTCTGCCAGGCACAATATTAAGGATTTCTTTCCCAAAAGAGACGAGCAACTGGTCAACCAGGTCACTTGTTGCCGCCTTGGGATTGGCTTTCACGCAGCGCTCTAGCATGGGCCGATAGGCCTCTTGCTGCACTGCTTTGAGTATCAAAGAGGGGTTGGTGGTCGCATCGGTGGGTAGATAGCGCCGCATGCTCTCAAAGTCGCCGGTATCGGCAACAACGGTGGTTTGGGTACGAAGGGAGTCAAGAAGGCTGGCCATCAGTTATACTTCCAAGGTTTGCTTACTAATTTTTAACGCTGGGGTTGATTGTGCTGCCGAATATATTTGATGAACTACGAGCCAAGCAAAACGCCCCCCAGTCAAAGCGTGCTGTTGCAATTTTAGCGCTCGCCGATGGAACCATCTTTAAAGGTGTTTCAATAGGGGCTGACGGTCACACTGTGGCCGAGGTCGTATTCAATACGGCCATGACAGGTTACCAAGAAATACTGACAGATCCTAGCTATAGCGGCCAGATTGTTACCTTAACGTATCCGCATATTGGCAATACAGGGGTCAATCTCGAAGACGTCGAATCCACAAAAATTCACGCGGCCGGCCTGATTGTGCGCAATTGCCCCGAGCAATTATCCAATTTTCGGTCAACTCAGTCGTTGCCTGATTATCTAAAAGCGCAAGGTATTGTTGCGATCGCCGAAATCGATACCCGCAAGCTCACCCGCATTTTGCGAGAAGGCGGCGCCCAGGGTGGCTGTATTTTGGTGGGTGATGACGCTGAGCAAGCCTTAACACTTGCTGCTAAGTTTCCGGGGATGTCGGGTCAGGATTTGGCCAAGGTCGTGTCTGCCACTAAGCAGGCTAGTTGGACAGAATCCACTTGGCAACTTGGTCATGGTTATGGCAAAAACGATAGCCAATTACCGCATGTGGTGGCTTACGATTTTGGCGTCAAGTCCAATATCCTGCGCCTGTTAGCCGAGCGCGGTTGCCGGATCACTGTGGTGCCTGCACAGAGCACGGCCGAAGATGTTCTCAAACTCAAGCCTGATGGCGTGTTTTTATCCAATGGCCCTGGCGACCCTGACCCTTGCGATTACGCGATTGCGGCGACAAAAGTATTTCTTGAGCGTAAGTTGCCCACCTTTGGTATCTGCTTAGGGCATCAGATTATGGGCTTGGCCGTTGGTGCCAAGACGATCAAGATGAAAACCGGTCACCACGGCTCAAATCACCCGGTGCAGCATCTGGCGTCGGGCCGTGTATTTATTACCGCTCAAAACCATGGTTTTGCAGTTGACGCGCAAACCCTACCAGCCAATGCGCGCGCGACCCACGTGTCGTTGTTTGACGGCACCTTGCAGGGGTTTGAGTTAACCGATCGCCCTGCGTTTTGTTTTCAAGGGCACCCCGAAGCGAGTCCCGGGCCACATGACATCGTTGTCTTGTTCGATCAATTCATGAGCCTGATGGCCAGCAACAAATAAAGAGTCACCATGCCCAAGCGTACCGACCTAAAAACTATTCTGATTATTGGCGCTGGCCCCATTGTGATTGGGCAAGCGTGCGAGTTTGATTACTCAGGCGCACAAGCCTGCAAAGCCCTCAAAGCAGAGGGTTATCGCACAGTGCTGGTCAACAGCAATCCTGCCACTATCATGACCGACCCAGAAACGGCCGATGTCACCTACATCGAGCCCATTACCTGGCAAGTCGTCGAAAAAATCATTGAAAAAGAACGCCCCGATGCTGTGCTGCCTACGATGGGTGGTCAAACGGCCTTGAATTGTGCGCTTGATCTCGACAAGCATGGCGTCCTTAAAAAGTACAACGTTGAGTTGATCGGCGCTAACGCGCACGCGATCGAAAAAGCCGAAGACCGTCAAAAATTTAAAGTCGCTATGACTGCGATCGGTCTTGAGTCTGCCAAGTCGGGTGTTGCGCACTCGCTCGAAGAGGCCTGGGAAGTACAACGCCGCATCGGCATTGAACTCGGCACCTCAGGGTTTCCGGCGGTGATTCGCCCCAGCTTTACGCTCGGTGGTAGCGGCGGCGGTATCGCGTATAACGCTGAAGAGTTTGAAACGATTTGTCGTCGCGGCCTTGAAGCCTCGCCGACTAGCGAGCTCTTAATCGAAGAGTCATTGCTAGGCTGGAAAGAATTTGAAATGGAAGTCGTGCGCGATAGCGCCGACAACTGCATTATCGTTTGCTCGATCGAAAACTTAGATCCAATGGGTGTGCATACCGGTGACTCGATCACGGTGGCGCCGGCTCAAACGCTGACTGATAAAGAATATCAAATCATGCGTAACGCTTCGATCGCGGTCTTACGCGAGATCGGCGTCGATACTGGTGGTTCAAACGTGCAGTTCGCCGTCAATCCGCTCAATGGTCGGATGATTGTCATTGAGATGAATCCGCGTGTGTCGCGCTCATCTGCCTTGGCATCAAAAGCCACTGGCTTTCCGATCGCGAAGGTTGCCGCACGCTTGGCCGTGGGGTACACCTTAGACGAACTTAAAAATGAGATCACGGGTGGAGCAACGCCTGCCTCGTTTGAACCAACCATCGATTACGTCGTCACCAAGGTGCCACGTTTTGCGTTCGAAAAATTTCCGACAGCTGATGCCCGCTTAACGACGCAAATGAAGTCTGTCGGTGAAGTCATGGCCATTGGCCGCACCTTTCAAGAATCTTTTCAAAAAGCGCTGCGCGGCTTAGAAGTCGGCGTAGATGGCTTGAACCAAAAAACGACCGATCGCGAAAAGATTCAAATCGAATTGGGCGAACCTGGCCCTGAGCGGATCTGGTACGTGGGCGATGCCTTTGCTCAAGGTTTCACGATGGATGAAGTGCATCAACTCACCAAGATTGATCCTTGGTTTTTGGCGCAGATTAAAGAAATTGTTGATATTGAGTTGGCGCTTGAGCAACGTACCCTCGCTGACCTCGATTACGAAACGCTCTGGCAATTGAAGCGCCGCGGTTTCTCTGACCGTCGCTTAGCCTTTTTGTTGGATACTGTTGAAGGCGAGGTGCGTAAGCTGCGCCAACAACTGAATGTGCGCCCAGTGTTTAAAAGAGTGGATACCTGCGCGGCAGAGTTTGCGACCAATACGGCTTATTTGTATTCAACCTACGAGCAAGAGTGCGAAGCTAAACCCACTGCTCGTAAAAAGATTATTGTGCTGGGCGGGGGGCCTAACCGCATCGGCCAAGGGATTGAGTTTGATTATTGCTGCGTGCACGCTGCGTTGGCGTTAAGCGAAGATGGCTTTGAAACCATCATGATCAATTGCAATCCTGAAACCGTTTCAACCGATTACGACACCTCAGATCGCTTGTACTTTGAGCCAGTCACTCTCGAAGATGTACTTGAAATCGTACATATTGAAAAGCCTGTGGGTGTGATTGTGCAGTATGGTGGTCAAACGCCGCTCAAGCTTGCACGTGCGCTTGAAGCCAACGGCGTGCCGATCATTGGCACAAGCCCCGAGTCAATCGACGTGGCTGAAGACCGCGAGCGCTTTCAAAAGTTATTAACCAAGCTCAATCTTCGCCAACCGCCTAACCGCACTGCGCGTACTGAAAGTGAGGCCTTGGCGCATGCTCAAGAAATCGGTTATCCCCTGGTGGTGCGCCCAAGTTATGTGCTGGGTGGCCGGGCCATGGAAATCGTACATGAGCAAGGTGACCTCGAACGCTACATGCGCGAGGCTGTGAAAGTTAGCAATGATTCGCCAGTGTTGCTCGATCGCTTTTTGAATGACGCCATTGAGATTGATGTCGATTGCTTGTGTGATGGGCAACAGGTGTTTATTGGTGGTGTGATGGAACACATCGAGCAAGCGGGTGTGCATTCGGGCGACTCGGCTTGCAGCTTGCCACCGTTTTCGTTGTCAGACGAAATGACAACTGAAATCAAACGCCAAACCGCCTTGATGGCGCGCGCACTCAATGTGTCGGGTTTGATGAACGTACAGTTTGCCGTGCAAAAAGGTGACGTCTATGTGCTTGAAGTGAACCCCCGCGCTTCGCGCACGGTTCCGTTTGTGTCCAAAGCAACAGGCTTGCAATTGGCAAAGATAGCCGCACGCGTCATGGCTGGTAAAACTTTGGCGGCGCAAGGAATTTCCAAAGAGGTGGTTCCGCATTATTTCTCAGTGAAAGAGGCGGTGTTTCCGTTTGTGAAGTTTCCAGGCGTTGACACAATTCTTGGTCCTGAAATGAAATCAACCGGCGAGGTCATGGGTGTTGGCGTGACCTTTGGTGAAGCCTTTGTGAAGTCGCAAATGGCCGCAAGTGTGAACTTGCCCGAATCAGGCACAGTGTTCATTAGCGTCAAAAATCAAGATAAGCCCAAAGCAGTTGAAGTTGCCCATGGCTTACATGGTTTGGGTTTTAAAGTGGTCGCAACACGCGGTACTGCCGCCGCGATCAAAGCAGCAGGCATCCCAGTCACGATCGTGAATAAGGTGGCAGAGGGTCGTCCGCATATTGTAGATATGCTTAAAAATGGCGAAGTGTCGCTAGTGATTAATTCGGTCGAAGAGCGCCGCAACGCCATCACTGATTCGCGTGCGATTCGCACACAAGCCTTGGCAGCCAGGGTCACCTACTACACGACCATCGCAGGCGCACGTGCCGCTGTTGAAGGCATGCAGTATTTGCGCGAAGGGCTTGGGATTAAGGTGTATTCGTTGCAAGAACTACATCAGTCGTTGGCGCTATGACACCAAATCCGCTCCCTTATTCTGGCCTGCGAGTACTCGACATCAGCCAGGGCATCGCTGGCCCTTATTGTGCCCACATACTCTGGCAGCAGGGCGCTCACGTCTTAAAGGTCGAGCCCCCCGCAGGCGACTGGATTCGTTTTGTTGGTGTCGCCAAGGGTGATTTGAGCGCGCTGGCGATCCAGTTCAATGCGGGTAAGCAAGCGTTGGCGCTAGATGCGCGCACCGAGGCAGGTAAAAAGATTCTGTTTGACCTCGCCATGCAAGCCGATGTCATCGTGCAAAATTTTCGACCAGGTGTTGCAGATCGTTTAGGCGTTGGCTATTCAGCACTGTCAAAAATCAAACCTGAGCTGGTTTATGTATCGGTCAGTGGCTATGGGCAAACGGGCCCGTATGCCGATGCACCCGCAACCGATTCTGTGATGCAAGCTGACAGTGGCTTAATGTTCTCAAATCAAGATGAGCATGGCACGCCCAGACGTGTCGGGCTGTTGGCCGCCGACGTGATGACAGGCTTGTATGCCTCGCAGGGCGCTGCAACAGCGCTGTATCAGCGTCTGGCGCATAAGTTGGGTACGCACGTGCAAGTGAGCCTGTTTGAGGCCTGTGCGGCGTTTCAGGGGGCTTGTTTTATCGAGCAGGCAATCGCTGGCAAGCGACCCTTTGGCGCAGTGAGTGCGCCCAATGCGGTCTTTGCAACCTCAGACGGTACAGTCTCTGTTGTCACCGTGAATACCGAGCATTTTCATCGTGTTTGTCAGGCACTCAGCCGCGAAGAGTGGATCACCGATCCTCGCTATCTTGAAAACGCGATTCGTTTTGAAAATCGTGCAATCTTGCATGCCGACATGGCTCAAATCCTCAAACAAAACACGACCGCGCATTGGGTGGCCTTGCTACAAAAACATGATGTGTTGCATGCACAAGTGCGCAATTACACTGAGGTGCTTGAGCACCCCCAGGCCTTGCACTTAAACTTGGCGCAACAACTCGAGCAGGCAGGGGTTGGCAAGCTGCCCTATATTGGTCTGCCCTCGCATCCGCTGCATCGCCCGGTGTCCAGCGCCCCGCGTATTGGTGAACACTCAATTCAAGCGCTGACTGAGGCCGGCCTAAGTGCCGAGTCGATTCAACAACTGCTTAAAGCGGGTGTCGTGACTCAGGCACCGGCGCTAGCTTCTTAACCATCAACCATTTGAAAAGCAGCGTCTCTATGTTCAGTTTAAAGTTTGTCTTGCGACTACTTTGTGTCGCTAGTATCGCTAGTATCGCCGGCGCACCAGTCGCGTTCGCGCAAGCCAATACTTATCCAAACAAAGCAATTCGTATGGTCGTGCCATACCCACCTGGTGGTCCAACGGATTTGACGGCCCGTGTAGTCGCTGCCGAAATGAGCAAAATACTAGGCCAGTCGATCATTGTTGATAACAAGCCGGGCGCAAGCGGCATGATCGGTGCTGAGTTGGTGGCGCGCGCTGAACCTGATGGTTACACCTTTTTAGCAAATGCGTCGTTGCACGTGATCAATCCGCATTTGTATCCAGACATGCGATTTGATGCATTGAAAGATTTTGTGCCAATCACGCAATTGGCTGCTGTGCCTTTGGTGCTGGTGGTGCCCAATAGCTTGCCCGTGCATTCGCTTAAAGACTTAGTTGAGTACGGCAAAAAAAATCCGGGCAAACTTAATTTTGCGTCATCGGGTAATGCCTCGGCGCAACACCTGGCAGGCGAATCGTTCAAGGTCGCGGCAGGTATTGAGATGCAGCACATCCCTTACAAAGGTAGTTCACCCGCCTTAGCTGATTTGGTGGGCGGGCAAGTACAGCTGATGTTTGACTCAATGCCTTCTGCTATGCCATTCATCAAAGCAGGTAAGTTGCGAGCGATCGCTGTGACGACGCTTAAGCGTGCACAAGCGCTACCTGAACTCCCTACCGTTGCCGAGTCAGGGTACGCGGGTTTTGATATCGCAACGTGGTACGGATACTGGGCTCCCAAGGGCACGCCAATGGCGATCGTCAATCAGTTATCCCAAGCGGCGAGTCAAGCCCTAAAGTTGCAATCGGTGCAAGACCAGTATGCCGGCATGGGCGCTGAACCGGTGGGGTCAAGCTCAGCCGAGTTTGCCAAGTACAACGAAACTGAGCTCGCCAAGTGGGAGAAAATTGTCCGCGCTTCAGGTGCAAAGGCCAATTAAGTGGCGGTCTTTATTACGGGTGCGAGCAGCGGCTTAGGCGCGGCGCTCGCCCAGCAATATGCAGCGCAAGGCCATACACTTGGCTTACTGGCGCGCCGGCGCGATCGTTTGCATGAACTCGCTTCGAGTTTGCCGGGTCGCCACTACTTGTATGTGGTCGATGTGCAAGATCGCGACGAACTTCACGCCGCTGCACATAACTTTATCGAACAAGTGGGTGAGGTGGATGTGGTGATCGCCTGCGCGGGTATCAGTGCAGGCACGCTGACCGAAGAAGCCGATGATTTCGCTGTATTCAAAGCGATCTTTGAAACCAATGTCATGGCAACGGTGTCGACGTTTGAGCCCTTTGTGCCGCAAATGATTAAGCGTCGAGCCGGCACGCTTGTGGGGATTGCGAGTGTGGCAGGTGTAAGAGGATTGCCGGGTGCAGGGGCTTACAGCGCTTCAAAGTCGGCCGTGACCACCTATTGCGAAAGCTTGCGCTTAGAGCTCAAGCCGCACAATGTTGGAGTCGTGACGATTGCGCCTGGCTTTATTCGTACAGAGATGACTGCAAAGAATCCTTATCACATGCCGTTCTTGATGGATGCCCAGGTGTTTGCAGTGAAGGCGCTCAAGGCGATACAACAAAAAAAATCTTACGTTGTGATCCCGTGGCAGATGGGGGTGGTGGGTAAGCTGATGCGCCTGATGCCTAATTGGCTTTACGACAGGTTGGCGGTGAATGGACCTCGTAAACCTAGGCAAGCAGGCTGATTATCAGTAGCCAATTTGCCACGAGAGTCATGTAAATATCATGATAACGATAAGGCTCAAAAAAGCGAAAGCGCAGTAGGTGAGCGAAACGACGCACATTGTTGTTCTTGCTTTTTCTGCGTCACTGAATCGGTATGTGATGTACTTCAACATAGAAATCCCTCTGATAAAAAACTTAAGTAACAAAATGCAGAATGCATGCCAATATGGCGGTTAAGAAACTGATGCCGATCGAAGTGACCAAGGTTTTGTAGTGGCTGAGCCACTGTTTGAGAGAGTATGGTTTTGCTAGGTAGGGGGTGTTGAACACGGCACCCCCAGCGGCCAAACCGACTGATAAAAACGTTGTCAAACCAAGTAAAAATAAAAATAAACTATCGCGAGAAAAAGTTGAGGAGCTGAGGCGCTGTGTGTTTAAGTATTCAAACACCGTTGATACGCTCAACGCAATGGCAGTCCAGCACCACTGCCCATCTTTTATT
>Ga0114979_10003853_pt1 | contig 10006 bp, 10 predicted proteins | sample S_140625_EF_Meta_FD_87315 | JGI IMG/M metagenome (GOLD analysis project Ga0114979, IMG submission 87315) | Freshwater microbial communities from Lake Simoncouche, Canada to study carbon cycling - S_140625_EF_MetaG | ecosystem: Environmental > Aquatic > Freshwater > Lake | place: Lake... | reverse complement strand
TGCGGATGTAAGACCCGATATTTTTAATCTATCAACCGTTCCAACTTGAAATATTGGATTATTACTATTATCTAAAACCTCCAATAGGGTTCCTGCGTTTGTATCAACAACAGAAAATAAACCACCATTTGTTCCTGATACAGAGACAACAGTTCCACCACTTGTATTACCTGTGAATGTTGTTGTTCCACCTGTTGATACAATAACCCTATTTTTTCCATCTGTAGATAGAATAAGTCCTCTTGTTTGATTATAATTTATTCCGTTTGTTGTTGCCATTTTTTTATAATTTTTTTTTAATCACAACCATTATCACTTATTATTGTATTTCCTGATAATACATAATAACCGACAGCTACTGGGTCACTAATAGCACTATAAGTAGTTGGTATAGTTAAACCGTTTTCTGTATATAAAGTAGAACCTATACCAAGAACCGCTGATGATGAATAAACAGTTACTGTATCAAATCTATTGCTACATACATCTCCATTAATAAATACATTAAAGGAATAAGATACTACAGGTGCTGCACCATATCTACCAACAACGGTTCTTGAACTAATTTTAGTATTTCCTTTTATTGTTATTGCCATTTTATATTATTTGAATCCAACCAAATGATTTATTTATATATAATCCTTCATCACCATCGGTTTGATAAACCATTAGACCTGTTGCTGGACTTGTTATTGCTATTCTTTGTGCCTCCGTCATTCTTGGTGGTAAAAACCCTTGTGTTGTTGACGAAACCTCTAACGCCGCTGAAGAATTAATTGAACCTGAACCCGCTAATATTGTGTTTCCTGTTAATCCGTTTGTAAAATTTGTCGGACCTGTAACAGTACCACCACTTTTATCAAACTTATTTGAAATATCTGTATTAATTGTTTGAATTATACTACACCCACTTAAAGTTTCGCAAGTTAACCCTTGTTGAGTTGGTATTGTTGAAACAACATATGAATAATGTTGAGAACCTTCTGTGACTAATGTTATAGTATGTGACTGATTACTAGTATTAGTTGCTTTAACTACCGCAACCACACCATCACTAACATTCAATGAAGTTCCACTAAAATAACCATCAGTAAGTTGCATTGATGGGTTAGGTGAGTTTGTTGTTACGGGTGCTGGGTCTGTGGCAAATAATAATGTTTGACTACCCCCACTTGTTATTTTATATACTTCAACAAATATATTAAAAGATGAGTTATTATTTTGTTTATATGAATGTAAATAAAAGCTCCAAATACCACCAGGTATTAGTGATATGTTTAATGGTGTTGTTTGAAAAGATGCGATTGAACCCGTAACACTACTACCAATCGTAACACCACTTGTTTGTTCAGAGGCGGTACTGGCGGTCGTACTCAAAAATCTATTCCCGTTTTGTGATTGTGATAAGTTTAAATAAAATATTTGACCTCCACCTCCACCTATCGCAAATCCTGTCACATTAAATGTTCCACCTGTGTTATTTGTGAACGTTGCGGTACCATTTGTATATGTACCCCCTGTAACTCTAATATCCGTAGGTAGATTAAAATAAGTTGTTGCAGATATGGTTGCTGCGGTTAATCCCGATAATAAAGTATTACCGGTTACGTTTAATGTATTTGCGGTTAATCCGTTTGTAAAATTAGTTGACCCACTTACAGTTCCTCCCGTAAACCCATTACTTAATGAACCATCACCCATAACATATTGTAACGATGTTCCACCTTGTGTTATGAATTTATCGGCATTTATAAATTGGAAATAATCGATTGAGTTAGTACTAATTCCTGTAAAAGTTGAACTTGGTTTATCGTAAACAGTATTAAATATTGAATAGATACCTGCTACACTAATTGGGGCTACGTTATTACCCGCTTGAACAAGTACTTGACTATTAGCCAAAGTTAAATTTGTTAAAGCACCTGTAATAGTTATAGCATTTCCTCCTAAAGCGGTAACAACACAATCAACTATTGCTAAATTACCTGCACTAGCTGAAGGTGTAACAACACTATTACATCCTTTTATAATAACCTGTGCTGATGCGTTACTAACTGATACACCAACATTTTTATTACCATTAATAATAGTAATTCCACTACCTGAAATTTGAATACCTGAAATACATTGCATTTCTGTATTAATAATCTCTACATAACCACTAGATGATTTGGTTACGTTAGTATCTACAGTACAGTTGCTTATATAAGCTTGAGCTGTTCCACTAATAACAAGATTAGACATCTTCAAACCTGAAATACGAGCACCTGTTCCTGCTGTATTAATAGTTAACGTTCCATAAAGAACAGTATTAGCTCCTGTTAACTCAGATGTTGCAATTGTAGTATTACCACTTGCAACAGTAACATTTTCTGCATACCCACCTGGATGAACAATAATTGTTTTACGAGACCCGGTTAGTAAAGTTAATGCTTTAGTAATAGTTGCTACAGGATTAAGTAAAGTACCATTACCAGTGGTATCACTTCCATCTACTTGACTTACGTGTATCTCGTATTGGAAATTTGGCGACACATTAAAATAAGTTGTTGCGGATATTGTATTAGCGGTTAAACCCGATTGAAATATCGTATCTCCCGTTACAGTTCCACCACTTAATGGGAGATAATCACCCGATGATGATGGTGTATTGCCGGTTAATCCTGATATTGGATATGTGTGAACCACACCATTTGTATCAACACTTAATAAGTTTGTATCTGATAAATTTTCAGTTAAACCGGTAATAGTTAAGGTCGTTGCAGTAACACCTCCATCAACAATAATATTGTTAAAATTTCCATACTCGTTTAACTGTGGAAACCCATACGGTTGATTTGCCTTATCTAATGTTATTATTGTTTTCATATATTAATTATGAGAATTTACCACCCCTCCATTTATCACCTATTGCAACAAATTGATATTGGTTACTGCTATCAAAACGTGTTAATTGTGTATTGGTACCCCTATCATATGGTTGAAAGGTGTTATTAACTGGGTATGCATTAAAACCGGAATCACTATTTATTATTGTGATTGTTTGTCCTGTAAAATTTATTGGGTCCGGAAATTCTAATTGATTAATAGAAGCATTAGTTATTTCATAAATACCCCCACCCGATATAGTATAATTACCGGTAGATAAATTAATATCAGGATATGTTGGTGATGCTGTTGTAAATGTTGGAAATGATGAACTTCCTGTATTGTCGGTTACCACCAACTGACCTAATGAATTGAGAGAAATTATTAATTTGCTCACATCTGATGATGCTGGGACGCTTGCGTTTTTATCTAATTCTATGTAACTTGGCATATATTTTAATTTTTGTTTTTATTCTATTATTCCTGAACCTGTTATGGCACCACTATTATAAATAACTCCACCGACCTTTAAAGTCCCATTAACAATGGTAGTACCACTATTATAAAAATCACCCAATACGTAGTAGTCGGCGTTTGTATCAACTATAAATACACTTGTACTTAATACCGTTAAATCGGAAGGATTAAAAATTGATTGATTGATTGTTATTGTATCGGTTGAAGATGGATTAGTTTCGTTTCTTAAAAACAGAATTGGTGTTTTATGAACCACACCATTTCCATCTATCGTAACAACATTACTATCTGTCGCAGATGTTAATCCTGTAATTGTTAACGTATTTGCAGTTAACCCATATTCAAATATGGTATCTCCCGTTACAGTACCTCCACTTAATGGGAGATAATCTAAGGGAATAGTTATTGTACCACCAGTATCTGCAAAATAGTTATTTACTGATAATGGAATAGTTCCTGTGGCATTAGGTATAGTTACAACACCATTTGTATTAATAGTACTAAAATTTAATGCTTGGGTTGTTGCAACAGAACCAATATTAACTAAACGAATAATTTGATTTGTACCTAATGACGTAATATCATCAGTACTTCCATTTTCTATTATTACCTCTGTTGATGTTAATTTACCTCTATAATCACCATCTAAAGATATTAATTCGTTAGTTGTTGTATTACCTGATGGCTGGTCTGTTACTTGCTGTAATGTAGGTATTGGTATATTTTCATATGTTGTTGCCGATATTGTTGTTGAGGTTAACCCTGATTGGAATATGGTTATCCCTGTCACAGTTCCCCCACTTAAAGCTAAATAAGGAAATGATGTTTGCCCTGTAAAACTAACACCAAAGTCAGGATATACCCCCGTTATCTCTATATTTGTCCCACCTGTAATTGTAACTGTTTGGTCAGGTGCGGTATTAATTAATGTAATTGCACCTGTAGTAGAATTACCACTAAGACCCGTACTTGCGGTGATTGAATTAACAACATTCGTTAAATTCGCCCCATTACCATAAATGGTACCTCCGCTTATCGTATTTGCCGTTAGTCCTGATTGAAATATTGTAGCTCCCGTTACAGTCCCTCCACTTAATGGTAGATACTTTCCGGTTACGTTATCAGGTAAATTGTAATATGTTGTTGCACTTATTGTATTTGCGGTTAAACCATTTGTAAAATTTGTAGCACCACTTACAGTACCCCCCGTAAATGCGGATGATGTTTGTCCTGTAAAATTAATTCCGAAATTTGGATAATCACTGATTACCTGTATATTAGTTCCTCCGGTAATAACAACCGTTTTGTCAGGGGCTGAATTTGTTATTGTAAAATTAGGATAAGTACCACCTGTTGATATTCCAGTACCTCCACTTATCGTAACAGTTTGGTCAGGAGCCGTATTAATTAATGTAATTGCACCTGTGGTAGAATTACCTGATAAACCTGTACTCGCCGTTACCGAAGCCACCGATGCACCTGAAACTGTTGCCCACCTAGCATTACCACTACCATCACTTGTTAATACATAACCATTAGATTGGTTACCATCAACAAATGTAAAAGCACTGAATACAGTTAAACCTGAAGAAAAAATTGGATTAACGGGAACATTACCGTTTACACGATAAACATACCCCGTACTTGTATCTGCTTGTAGTATGTAACTGTACGAGTCCTTTATTAATTGACCTGAAATATCTGACATATTGTAATTTTACGAATATTTGGTTATATGTAAATCAATCATTATCATTGTAGATTGACTTTCAATTTATAAATATCCAATTGTTTAATATATTTAAGGTATGAGTACTATTTGTTATAGTTGGAACGATGCCCCTTATAAGTGGTCGGAAGCTCCGTTTACATGGAAAGAAGGTTGTGTAATTGAGAAACTAATTAGTGGCCCTGTTGCTGGTGGTTCTTCTTATATTAAGAAAAGAAGAATTAATAAATTAAATGATGAGGAAAAAGAAACACTCATTAATCTTTTTGTGAGATTAGAAGTGGATGAAATTGTTATTGAGAAAAGAATTAACAAACATAAAAATAGTCAAGTCAAGATAAGATTAAAAGATGTTGAGATTTTAATGAAGGAACAAAAAAATATTAAAGTGAATATAAAAATTAACGAATAACATGATATTTATTTGATATGGCGTACAATTTATATACCGACAAACCAAATAAGTTCAATTGTAATATTGACGTAGAAGGAACTTCCTTATCAAACTCTAAAGTTAGATTGGTTATTGAAACCAATGAAATGTCTTACATGTTTAACGGACATATTGAAAACACAGGTGTTTGTGAAGTTAACATCCCCAAAACTAAAAACTTTTTACCTGAAGGAACCAAAGGTAATATTAAATTAGAAGTTATCGCTGATGACGTATATTTTGAGCCATGGAATTCTGACTTCAATGTTAAAACATCCAAAAAAGTTAATGTAGTTGTTGCTGAACAAGTTGACGAAAAACCAAAACTTAAGGTTCAAGTATTTGAGCAACCAAAAGAAACACCAAAACCAAAAATTGTTGAGAATAAGGTGAAAAAACCTGTTGGTGTTAAAATGACAAAAGAGGAACTTTTTAAGAGAATGTTTAGAAATAAATAATTACTTGTTCCAATATCCACTCATTCCTCCTGATTGTATGTACTCCCATTCTGTAGTATAAAGATATAATTTCTTTTCATCAGTATCGTACACCACCATCCCTTCAGTCGTTGTCATACCCGTTCTCTGTACTGTTGTCATTCTTGGAAATAAAACCCCCTTTGTTGTTGATGATATATCTAATATTGCATTATCATCAGGTGTTCCCGTTCCCACCGCAACAGACCCACCACTTAATACCAATAAATTAGCCTCAGTTTCTGATGAATAAGTTAATGAAAACCCACTTATTCCAACCGACCTATTTGTTGTTATTGAGCCGTTAGACGTATATATGTTTGAGTTTCCAACCAAATAGACCTTCCACTTCGCATTTTCTCTAGTTTCTCCTGAAACACCCTCAACAGTTGTCGCCGTCCAAGCATTAACAAATGCAACCCCTTCAGGTGTATCATCAGTCGCAATATACCCCGAACCAATATTAATAATAGAACCAACTAATTCCGCATCATTCCAAAGTGTCGTATAATTAGACATTAAAAACTGATAAACCGTATCTGTTTCATACACATATACCAACATACCCAATCTTCTTCTACCTGAAGAAATTAAATCGTTATTAATGTTAAGTTGATTAGGTAAAGAATATGGTACATTGTAATTAAATGAAATAGGAATTGAATTACCCGAATATAACACTTGTCCCCCATCAATTAAAATATCATTAGGTATCGTCCAAATTAAATCAGAAGTTTTATAAACTTCCATGTAACCACCAATCGACTCAATGCTAAAGTTAGTACCGGTATCGTTCTGTCTTGTAACAGAAACAGGCCCATTTAAGATGGTAGAAGATGTTGGATTTTTATAATCAAAGCTCATCATATATTAAATATATTAAGGTATTAAACTACCCCCCTTGAAGTAGATATTATTTCCTAAATTCTGAATTCTAAAGTCAGTGTTACCGTATGTAGAATAAACACGATAAACTCCCGCAGGTATACCAGTAGAACCTGTATAGTCAACCGTTAAATCATAGTAAGTACTATTCATTACTCTATTTGTTAATGATAACGGATTACCATTTATATTATTACCTATCAACTGATACTTCATTCCATTTGTAGAACCTGTTGGAACTATCCATGTATACCACGCAAATTCATTACTATCAATAACAGATGAAGGCACTTGATGCGTCTTAAACGTATAAGCAATTATTGGATTACCATAACTGTCGAATCCTCCCGAAATTGTCGGTACTTCCTCAGTTCTAATCGCTGGCATATTAACACTCCAACCCGAATATTGAATATAAGCATTCATTTGAGATTCAAATGTTGATTGAGAAATTGAAGGAGCATTAATATTATATCCTCTAAATGAACTACCTTGCGCCAACATCCAACTATTCATTTGTGTTCTTGCACTATAAACCTCAATAAATAAATAAGCATAGTTAACGGTTGGAGGTGTTTGCGTTTGTGTCGGAGTAGGCGTTGGTGATTGTCCCCTAGTCGGTGTTGGAGTTTTTGTACTTGTTGGTGTTGGAGTATGAGTCGGTGTTTGAGTACGAGTAGGTGTTATTGTTTTTGTTATTGTAGGCGTTGGGGTCGGTGTTGGTGTTTGAGTACTTGTTGGTGTTGGTGATGCCTCAACTAATGAAAAATCAACAACCAAACAACTAGGTACTTGAGACGCTCCCGCAACAAATATCCCACTATTATCAATAAATGTAGTATTATATATTCCACCAACAGGAGAGCTATTAATACTATAAATCTCACCAATTCGTGTTGTACCTCTACCAAGATAAATTATACCACTATCTTCAAAAATACCAAAACAATTACTAAGTGTTGGCCCTAATGGTATTTCAACATCAAGTAATCGTGTCGTATAATCGTATTGATGCACAAAATTTTGAGCAGTTCCTGATATAGTAGTAACCGTAGCAATGAATTTATCACCAGTTGTTTTGAAGAAATCACCGGTAATCCTTCTATTACTAATCATTGAGAATTGAGTATTCATTACCGCACCAGCACCTGAAACATCAATTTCAACAACACTATGGGGAGTCGTTAATGAATTTACCGCCAAAATGGTTGTATCATCTATCGCACCCAATCCATTAGATGCCCTATATCCAGCAGGATACGTTATTGTACGATTAAATGTTGCAGTAAATGGTGATAAAGTAATATCCCACTCAACAAATTGTCCTAATGTTGTACTACCTGAAGGTATCCAAAGTTTGTTCGTTGTATGGGCAATATCCGTAGCAAAGAAAGTAAGTGAAGGTACGTTTAGTAGTATTGATGTATTTGTTGACACATCATAAGAATAAACCTTACCATCGTCACCATTTACAAATAAAACTCTACAAGTAGGAATTGAAATTGACGAAACTGTCGGAGTTACTGTCGGTGTGACTGTCATAGTATTAGTAACCGTAGGTGTTGGCGTCGGTGTCACCGGTGTGTTTGTAGGAGTCGGTGTAACAGTTGGTGTTATAGGTGTTGAAGTAACTGTAGGCGTGACCGTATTTGTTGGTGTTTGCGTCGGAGTCCTTGTCGGAGTTGGGTCAATACAATAATACAATGTCGATGTCTCACAACCAAGAGAATCTATAATTTTAATTGTAACCACAGGAGCATACATAAATGCCGCAGGTAAATTATAATAAACTGCTGGCGGTACAGGACCAGTTACAGTATCAATTAACTGACATTGATTACCATAATAATCACAAACCCAAATCTGAAATGGTGAGGTTCCCGAGATACTCGATATTTCTATATACATTAAACGGTATTATTATTTATAAATACCTTACAATAGTATTATATCATGCATAAAAAAAAAGGGTAAATAAAATATTCACCCTTTTTAGGACTGACCGATTTAGGGTCAATTCTCCACCATCCGACTTAAGGAGCCGGAACCTATCTTCTTGGTATATTATAGTAAAGTTCATTGACTTCGTCAATACTAGCCCAACCCAAAACATCATCACCTCTTTTAGAATATGCACCAGTCACAAAATCACCTGTTGTTGAATCTATTAATGCAACCTCAAAAGTATTCTTAAAATCACCATACAGTCCTGTTCCTCCACCAACTATGGAAAGGATGTAATCGCCAATTTCTTCTCTGTAGATTCTCGCATCACCCTCTCTCACAATTGCAGTTGGGTGTGGTTCTGAATTTTTAATAATGTGTTCTGCAGTTAATGGTCTCATGCTGGTTGTTCTATTTTTGATTTGTTAATAATATGGTCTGTCAATGTATACGGATTAGAACCTGTAGTTATAATACAATCCCTTAATATCTTATTAGGTATATTCACCATGAAGTCCTCACCATTAAAGAATGTTAAAGGTTCCTTACATGTTAAACATCCGTTAACCAATTTAAGAAATAACTTAAACTGAACGGGATTAACAAAGGATTCATTTAAGAGAACTCCTAATGTTTCGTGTTGTATTTTAATGGATTGTGTTGGTATGTTCATATCTATCGTTGTTTGGATAACAAAGATATGAAATAGTATTTAATAAACAAAATTATTTTTTAATAAATCACAATAAGTAAACAATAAAAGGTGGTTTTTCCACTATTTAATTCTTTAACTCCACCTAAAAATTCTACACTAGGATTTTCTTTACTTACTTTTTGATAAACTAAATTTAACTCGTCTCTTGATACATTACTCCATATTACCGATAAATTCTTTATTTTTTCATCCCCCTTTTTGAAGGTAACAGTTAAATTATTAGCATCTAAATTAGCCGATTCCGTATCTATTGATAATCCTTCTGTTTGACTTTTAACTTTAGTTCTTAAATCGCCTAAACTACTACCTTTAATACTTACCTGTTCGTTATTAGTTGTTTGAGTATTTGTTGGTTGAGTCTTTGCTTTTTGTTGTTGACCTCCTTTAGGTGGGTTACTTTTTGGTTTTGTGTATCTATAAAAAACTTGTCTAAAAGAATTTTTACCTCCATTATATAAGTAATCATTAACCATCTCTAT
>Ga0114979_10003852_pt1 | contig 10007 bp, 10 predicted proteins | sample S_140625_EF_Meta_FD_87315 | JGI IMG/M metagenome (GOLD analysis project Ga0114979, IMG submission 87315) | Freshwater microbial communities from Lake Simoncouche, Canada to study carbon cycling - S_140625_EF_MetaG | ecosystem: Environmental > Aquatic > Freshwater > Lake | place: Lake... | reverse complement strand
GCCGTGCTCCACCTGCTTCTGGCCCTGGCCAGCGTCGGAGTCATCGATGAAGCGGCGCAGCTGGGGCACATCGCCGGCCCCATGCACCATCCAGGCCACCGCCGGCAGGCCGTCCCGGCCGGCCCGGCCCGTTTCCTGGTAGTAGGCCTCCAGGCTCTTGGGTAGATCCACGTGGGCAACAAAGCGCACATCGGGTTTGTCGATCCCCATGCCGAAGGCGATCGTGGCCACCACGACCACGCCGCTTTCGCGGCGGAAGCGGTTGAGGGCTGAGCTCCGCGTCTCGGCGCTGAGGCCCGCGTGGTAAGCCACCGCATCAAACCCGGCAGTCCTCAGGTCGGCGGCGAAGCGATCCACCCGGCTGCGGGAGCGGGCGTACACGATGCCGGCCTCACCGCGGCGTTCCGCCAGGAAGGTCAGCAACTGGCTGCGGGCCTCGTCCTTGTCGCGCAGCAGATAGCGGATGTTGGGGCGATCGAAGCTGGCCAGGAACACCCGTCCCTGTTGCAGTTGCAGCCGCTCCCGGATCTCTTCACGGGTGCGGGGATCGGCGGTTGCGGTCAGGGCGAGTCGGGGGATGGCGCTGAAGCGCTCCGCCAGCACCGCCAACTGCAGGTATTCGGGCCGGAAATCGTGGCCCCACTGGGAGACGCAGTGGGCCTCATCGATGGCGAACAGCGCCAACGGGATGGAGGCCAGGCGATCGAGGAAGCCAGGGCTCAGCAGGCGTTCCGGTGAGACGTAGAGGAGATCGAGCTCGCCCTGCTCCAGGGCCTGCCACACGGCAGAGGCCTCCGAGGCCTCAAGCGAGGAGTTGAGGGCGGCGGCCCGGACGCCCGCCTGGCGGAGTCCCTCCACCTGGTCCTGCATCAGGGCGATCAGGGGGGAGACCACCAGGCCCACCCCGCTACGGCAGAGCGACGGAATCTGATAGCAGAGGGATTTGCCACCACCGGTGGGCATCAGCACCAGGGCGGAACCGCCGGCCACCACGTGGGCCACGATCTCGGCCTGGGGGCCGCGGAAGGCGTCATAGCCGAACACCCGGCGCAGGACCTGTTGCGGATCGGGCCCGGGCGAGGGCCCTACCCCAGGGGCGTTGGGATGGCCTGGAGCGCTGGGGGCCGGAGGGGCCCCGGCACTGGAGGGATCGACGGGTGGGATGGCAGCCTCCGGGATGGGTTCACCATCACAGCAGTTCCACCCGGTGGCTCCTTCACAATGGGCCCCATGCCCGATGCCTCCAGCTCCCGCCCCACCCCAGCCACGGCCACGGCCTGGGGTTTCCTGGCGCCGGCCCTGCTGCTTTTGGCGCTTTCGGTGCTGATCCCCGGGGCGATGGCCCTGCTGATCAGCTTCACCCGCAGTGGGCTGGATGTGGGTGAGCCGCTGCATTTCATTGGCCTGGCCAACTTTCGGCGCCTGCTGGCCGACCCGATGCTGCTGAAGGTGACGGGCACCACCTTTCTCTATCTCATCGGTGTGGTGCCCCCGGTCCTGCTGGGATCCCTCGCCCTGGCCCTGCTGGTGAACCGCCAGCTGCCTGCCATCGCCTGGTTCCGGGCAGCCTTCTACACCCCGGTGCTGGTGTCGTTGGTGGTGGCGGCGATCGCGTTCCGCTGGCTCTACGCCGAGAACGGTCTAATCAATGGCTGGCTGACGGCCCTCTTCGCCTCGGTGGGCTTCCGCCCGATTGGCTTCCTCACCAACCCGGTTCTGGCGCTTCCTTCGGTGATGCTCGTGACCCTCTGGAAGGGGCTTGGCTACTACATGGTGATCTTCCTGGGGGGCCTGCAGGGCATCTCGCCGGAGCTCTATGAAGCGGCGGCGCTCGATGGCAGCACCGGCTTGCGCCGCCACCTGGACATCACCCTGCCGCTTCTGCGCCCCTACATCACCCTGGTGGCGGTGATCTCGGCGATCGGCGCCACCAAGGTGTTTGAGGAGGTTTTTCTGATGACCCAGGGCGGCCCCGCCGATGCCACCCGCACGCTGGTGTACTACGTCTACGACCAGGCCTTCTCCGAACTGGAGATCAGCTATGCCTGCAGCGTGGGCCTGGCCCTTTTCCTGATCGTGCTTCTGCTCAGCTTGATTCGCTTCGTCTTCGCGGCCGATCAGCCCTTGACTTGAGCCTTCGGCAGGCGGCAGCCCCAAAGCCCCGTGGCCCCAGGGCGCGTCCGGGTTCAACCGCGGCGCAGAGGTCTGCACCGATCCAGTGCCAATCTGGGAGGTCCAGCGGCCGTTGCGTTGCCCGTGCCTTTCCAGCCCCTCTCCTCGATCGGCATCGTGGGCGGCGGCCAGCTCGCCCTGATGCTGGCGGAGGCGGCAGCCGAGCTCGGTGTCAGCGTCCACGTCCAGACGCCGGGGAGCGCCGATCCTGCCGTTTCAAGGGCGACCAGCGTGGTGCACGCCCCCCTCGACGATGAGCAGGCCACCGCTCTCCTGGCCGATCGTTGTGGGGCGATCAGTTTCGAAAACGAGTGGATGCCGCTGGAGCGCCTCCTCCCTCTGGCCCAGGAGGGGGTGATCTTCCTTCCTGGTCTCGATGCCCTGGCACCGCTGGTTACCAAGCGGGGCCAGCTCCAGTTGCTGAACGAGCTCCATCTCCCCTGTCCGCGCTGGTGTGATCTCGACCAGGTGTACGCCCCGCCAGCGCCAAGCCCTCTGGCAGCCATCAACCCCCCGGATCGATCGCCCTCCCCGCTCCGGTTAGGCCAGCGTCCGTTTCGCCCGCCCGAAGGGCAGCAACGCCCCACCCTGCCGCCCGGTTTCCGCTTTCCGGTGATGGCTAAGGCCAGCCGCGGCGGCTACGACGGCAAGGGCACCGTGCCCGTGCCGGATCAACAAGCCCTGGAAGGTCTACTGGACCATGTGCTCGTCTCCGACTGGATCCTGGAGGAGATGGTGCCGTTCGAGCAGGAGCTCGCGCTGATCGCCTGTCGGGATCGGGAGGGAAACGTGGCCTGCTGGCCCCTGGTGCAGACCCATCAGCATCGGCAGATCTGCGACTGGGTCTTGTTGCCGGCCCCGGTGAACCATGCCGTTCAGGCCTATGCCCGCAATGTGGCCGCCTCCCTGCTCACGGGTCTCGACTACGTGGGTGTGCTGGCGATTGAGTTCTTCTATGGACCGGGAGGCCTTCTGGTCAACGAAATCGCACCGCGCACCCACAATTCCGGCCACGCCACGATCGAGGCTTGCCACTGCAGTCAGTTCGCCCAGCAGGTGCGGGTTGTGGCGGGCCTGCCGATGGCCAGCACCGAAGCCTTGGTGCCTGGGGCCCTGATGGTGAATCTCCTGGGCCCCGAACAGCCGCTTTCGGAGCAGGACCAGCGCGACCGGCTGGCGGCCCTGACGGCCCTGCCCGGGGCCCATTTGCACTGGTACGGCAAGGTCCAATCGGCGCCGGGTCGCAAGCTTGGCCATCTCACCCTGCTGCTGGAAGGAAACAGCTCCCCCGACCGGGAGGGTGAGCGGCAACGGCTGCTGGCGGAGGTCCGGCGGATCTGGCCCCTGCCGGAGGCGGTCGTTCCTCCGAAAAACGCCGTAGAGTGATCTCGGACTGCCGTGTTGGTGACTGCCTTTCACTGTTTTCTGATCTGACTCCCTCTTCGACACGGGGGGTCTTCAGCGACGGCAACGTAGGCCGGCCCCGTAGCCGGAAACGGCGCCCCGCCCTTGACCCCTCTTCTGGTTCATCCAGGTCGAAAACCGGGGCAAGACGGCACAGTGGTCCACCCTTTTCTTCGGTTCCCACCTGCGACCAGCGGGCGAGAATTTTGCGCTTGCCCTGAACCCAGGGGGAGCCATGCTGGATCAGCGCTGAGCCGCTGCCTTGACCACTCCCTTCCTGCAGGCCTTCGAACGGCTGCTCAGCCGGGCACCTGGCCCGGTGTTCCCCCGGGCGCGCCACCTTTACCTCCGCAAATACAGCCTGGAAGCCGATGCGGGCTCCCCATTCCGCACCTTTCTGCTGGAGGAGGAGATCCAGGAGAGTGTCGGTGGGGCGGTGCGGATCCGGGCCATCGCCTTCGCGGTGGTGCATTGGCATGGTTCCCAGCTGGAGCGCCATCGCTATGCCGCCTATCTGGCCGACCAGTGGCACCTCCATCCCGACGACCTCACCGTGATCACTTCAGACTCCTGGTTCCGGGATGGGGGCGCCTGGGCCCGTTTCAGTGCGCCGGCGGTGTACGAGCGGGCCACACCCACCACCCTGGTCAGTTCGTTAGTCGATCCAGGTGCTCCTGGAGCCTCTGGCGTTCCCAATTCGTGACCACGAAGACCTCCTGGGCCGACGCTCCCCGACGGGCCACCAGCTTGAATCCACCGGTGATCGGGGTGGAGATCCGCAGGCGCAGCCCCACGCACCGGCCCCTGACCCGGCAAATCACCGCAGGGGTCACCGTCTCGATGCCCACCTCCTCGACCAGGCGTTTCAGCAGCGGGATCAGCCCTTCGAGATAGGTGCTGTGGGTGATGACCAGCCGGCCCATACGGCTGCCTCAGGCCCGTTCCAACGGCGCCATGGTGAGGCCTTCGCTGCGCAGCTGTTGGTGGTGAAGCTCCGCCTGCTCCTGCGGCCCGGACCACACCACCGCGGAACCTTCTCCATCAATCCTGTGGGCCAGCTCCCAGGCCCGTTCAGACAACATGCCGGGGATGTGCCGCACCAGGCTTTCCACCACGTGCTGAAAGGTGTTCACATCGTCGTCGAGCACGATCACGCGGCAATGGGGATAGGGGAGCCGCACCTGGCTGCGCTCCTGAACCGCGGCGGGCGATGTTGCTCCGGCTGTCGTGGCCGCCATCGCTGCCCCCGTCGTGGAGAAATCGGACCCAGCGTGCATGGCTCCAGAGGCACAAGGGCCCCAAGCCTAGGTAACATGCGCCCATTCGCAGTTGTCCGAACCGATGCTGATCACCCTGGGTTGGGCCTCCCTCGCCGCCATCTTCAGTTTCTCGATTGCCATGGTGGTGTGGGGCCGCAACGGCGACAACAGCATCGGTTTCTGAACTCCCCCTGACTGGTTCGGCAGCAGGCCATGGTTGCTTTTCTTTTCGCCGATACCGCCACCCCTTCACCGGGGACCCTTGGGATTACCTCACTCACGCTGGGCAATGTGCTGGCTGTGGTGGCCACGGCTTTGTTGGTCTTCGTGAGTGTGGGGGTGATCTATCTCTCCACGGTTGAATGGCGGGACCGGCGCCGCCGGGGTAGCCCTTCGGTTCGCTCCTGAGCGGCCGCAACCGTGTCGTTTCCCAACGCCGTGGCCGCCCTGCGTCTACCTAACCCGTCGTCACTGCGCCTGCCCTCAATCCAGGGCCTCAAGGTTCCGCTCCGATGGCCCCTGCTGCGGCTGCCGCCGAAGTTGCCCTCCGCTCCAGGGCCTTCGCGGCTTCCAATGCCATTGCCCGTCAGCACCGCCGTTGTGGTGCTGCTCCTGGTGGTGCCCTCCGTTCTGCTCAGCCGCTGGAGCCGACCTAGGGCAGAGGGTGTGGAGCAGCTCATGGGGGCGGCAAGCCTGCTCCAGAGCTTTCCCGCCACCCCCGATCGGCCGATCCCAGAGCTCTGGATCGAAAGGCTGGGCCCTGAAGCCGCCCGCGATCGTTGGCGGTCGCAGCGGAAGGTGTGGTGGCAGTTTTGGGCCACCAATTCCGAATCGGCTCCCTTTCTGGCGTTTCCGATCGATTCCACCAGAACTAGTAGCGCCGCCTTGCCTCCGAATGCCCTGAGGGTGGGGGATCTGCTGGTCTTCGCGGAAAACCCCACGGCCCGCCAGCAGTTGCTCACGTCCCTCCGCCCCCTCCAACGCCGCAGCCAGGGGCTCACCCTCCGCTGCCGCCAACGACTCCAGGCCGGTCAGGCGGTGTTCTGGCAGGCCGACGCCCTCGGCAGCCTTCTCGGTCCAATCGCCCCCCTTCTAGAGCGCTACCAGGTGGGCTGTCTCACGCTTGCCTTGGAGGATCGGGGCATCCGCTGGCAGGGAGAGGCGGCGGCTGAATCCAGTGGTTTTCAGTCCATCAAACGGTCGCCTTCCCAAGCCGCAGGCACCCCAACCGAGGTCGCGGTTCTAGGGATTGTTGGTAACGGTGACCTCACCGAGGTCTCCGCCCTGCCGGAGCAGCCACCCCTTCCGGATGATCTGCTGCTCGAGTTTCAGGGATCGTCCCTCGACCAGCTGTTGGAGGGCCTGCTGGCTCGCCAGATCATTCGGGATCCCTTAGCGAGTCGTTATGGCCTTGAGGGACCCCGGCTGGCCGTCACAAGGCAGGCACCGTTCCGGTTGCGTCTCCATCCCCTGCCCGAGGGCCCATTTCTGGCTTCCCTCGACCTGTTAGTGCGCGTGGATGGCGCCCGCAGCGCCTGGAGCGCCCTGCTGGAGCGGGTCAAAACCAACTTGTTGGCTCAGGGGTTTGTGGCAGCCGTCGATCCATCGCTTCCGCTGGCGGGCACTCCGTCATCCCAGCCGAAATCCGAGCCCTCGCCCGTTGCTGTGGCGCCCCCGGCGGGGGCCTCCGCGACGGTGTGGAAACGCGCCGACGGTACGACAGTGGGTGGTTGGCGCTGGCTTCAGGGAAGCGACGGCCAACCCCAGCTGCTGCTCTTTCTTGGACCACCACCGCCAACCGTCCTGCCCATGGTGGTGGTGCCGGCCCAGCAGGTCCAACCCTCCCAGCTGGCCCTGCGCGTACGACCCGCAGCCCTCGACGCGCTGGGTCTGCTTCCCGAGGAGATGCCGGCCTTGGCGCGCCGGGCCTCCCAGGTCTGGATGGACAGCGACCCCGGTGACCCGGCCCGCCCCCGGGCTCCGATCAGCCTCCTGACGGGGCGGCTTCAGGTTCAGCGCTGACCCTTTCCTCGCCCTGGCGCTCCCGACGGCGCCGCTCAGCGGCGAGGGTTTCTTCCACCAGCTCGACGGCCTGGGCCATCTTCTCGAGATTGCCGGCGTAAAGACTCAGATCCTTCTCGAGGCGGTCCTTGATCAGACCCATGGACTCACCGAGTTCATGGGAATAGGCGCGCAGGGTCGTGGCATCAAGATCCTGCGCACCCTGGGCCTTCTCCAGCAGGGTCAGGAGACCGACCGCCACCAGGCGTGAGTAATGAAAATCGGCCCGGCGGACCTGACTCAGGGCATGGGCCACGGGCTCGGGAGCGCCGCTGCCGCCAGCATTGATCCAGCCCTTGACCTCCTCCACGCTGTGGGCACCAACGGCCGCGAGGGACGCATCGCTCAAACGGCGCAGTTCGCTGGCATCGAAACCCGTGGCCTGGCAAAGGGCATCAAACAGTGGCCCGCGGTGCTGCTCGGGCCTGTAGCCCCGGGCGAATGCCTCGAACACCTGCACCGCGCCAACGGCGAAGAGGGGGTCGGTTTGGAAACCCCGCTGGTGACTGAGCAGATGCAGTTCCACCAGCAACTCATCCACCATGCGCCGGTAAAGCGGCCCGATCACATGGGGGAAAGCGGCGTGGAAGGCACGCTTGCTGTCGGCAACGGTCTGGGGGGCGCTCACGCAGCAGGGCAGACGAATCAAGCGACCCTAGCGCCGCCGGCGGTTCAGTCAGCGGCTCGGTAGAATCGGGGATCCGGCGAGGACGAGCCATGATCCCGATTGTGATTGAAGAGTCGGGGCGTGGAGAAAGGGCTTTTGATATCTATTCGCGTCTCTTGCGTGAACGGATCATCTTTCTCGGCGAGCCGGTCACGTCTGAATCCGCCAACCGCGTGGTAGCCCAGCTCCTCTTCCTGGAGGCGGAGGATCCCGACAAGGATATTTTCCTCTACATCAACTCTCCCGGTGGATCCGTCTATGACGGCCTCGGTATTTTTGACACCATGCAGCACATTAAGCCTGATGTGCAGACGGTGTGTGTTGGCCTGGCAGCGTCGATGGGTGCCTTTTTGCTTTGCGCCGGAACCAAGGGCAAACGCAGCAGCCTCACCCACTCCCGCATCATGATTCACCAACCCCTGGGAGGGGCCCGTGGCCAGGCCAGCGACATCCGCATCCAGGCCGATGAAATTCTCTATCTGAAGCAGAAGCTCAACACTGAACTCGCCGATCGCACCGGCCAGCCTCTGGATCGAATTCAGGAGGACACCGATCGTGATTTCTTTATGTCACCCGCTGAAGCGGTGGCCTATGGGCTGATTGATAAGGTGATCGATAAGCGTCCAGTTCGTCCGGTCTGATCAGACTAGATTCAGGCTATTGAGATCCAAACCCGCTGGATCCAATGCAAAAAAAAGACCCATCCATGGGATGGGTCTTTGCATGTCTTGATCACTCAGGCTGGCGTGTTGGTGGCCGGTTCGGCCACCAGTAGGGGCGAAAAGCGTTCCTTCTCAGGGATGGCGGTGAACTCGGCCACCACGGCCCGCAGTTCATCGCCATTCAGGGTCTCCTTCTCGATCAGCATCTCCACCAGGCGGTCCATGCAGGAGCGATTCGCTGCCACCAGTTCCACGGTGTCGCGGTAGCAGCTCTGCACGATGGCGCGAACGGCTTCATCGATGCGGTGGGCTAGGGCATCGGATCCGTCGCTCCTGGTCATCAGGTCGCGGCCAAGAAACACTTCCTGGTTGCCAGCTTCCAGGGAAAGCTGGCCCAGATCGCTCATGCCGAAGCGGGTGACCATCTGGCGGGCAATCGAAGCGACCTGTTGGATGTCACCACCCGCCCCTGTGGTGACCTCGGCATGGCCGAACACCACATCCTCGGCTGCGCGGCCGCCTAGGGCCCCCATGATGCGAGCGCGGAGTTGGGCCTTGCTCACCAACATCTGCTCCTCGTCGGGGGCGAACCAGGTGAGTCCCTGGGCCTGCCCCCTAGGCACGAGGGTGACTTTCTGGACGGGGTCATGGGCCTTGACGAGCGTTCCGACCAGGGCGTGGCCCACCTCGTGATACGCGATCAGGCGCTTGCTGCGGCCATCGGTGAGCGGCTTACCCTCCATACCGGCAATCACCCTGTCCACAGCATCATCGATCTCGGCGAGCGTGGTGGCTTCCTTGCGGCGACGGGCCGTGAGAATGGCCGCTTCGTTGAGAAGGTTGGCAAGATCGGCACCCGTAAAACCTGGGGTGCGGCGGGCGATCGATTCGAGGCTCACGTCCGGAGCCAGTTTCTTGTTGCGGGTGTGCACCTTGAGGATGGAGAGCCGGCCCTTGATATCGGGGGCATCCACCTGAACCTGGCGGTCGAAACGGCCTGGACGCATCAGGGCCGAATCGAGCACATCGGGACGGTTCGTGGCGGCGATGATGATGATGCCGCTGTTGCCCTCGAAACCATCCATTTCGGTGAGCAGCTGGTTGAGGGTCTGCTCGCGTTCGTCATTGCCTCCACCGATGCCGGCGCCTCGCTGGCGACCCACAGCATCGATCTCATCGATGAAAATCAGGCAAGGGCTGTTTTCCTTGGCCCGCTTGAATAGATCGCGCACTCGGCTGGCGCCGACCCCCACGAACATCTCCACGAATTCTGAACCGGAAAGCGAGAAGAAAGGCACCCCGGCCTCGCCGGCAATCGCTTTGGCAAGCAGGGTCTTACCGGTGCCCGGGGGACCCACCAGCAAAACACCCTTGGGAATCTTCGCCCCCACCGAGGTGAAGCGCTCAGGGGTCTTCAGGAAGGTCACCACCTCTTGGAGATCCTGCTTGGCTTCTTCAACTCCGGCGACATCGTCGAACTTCACGCCGGTTTCAGCCTCCATCGCGAAGCGGGCCTTTGTTTTGCCGAACTGCATCGCTTGGCCGGGCCCACCGGGCATGCCATTGCCGCGGCGGGCGAGAAACACCAGCGAACCAATCAGCAGGAGGGGGAACAACAGGTTGCCGAGCAATCCGAGGGCAGGGGATGCGGGCTTGGGGGGATGGATGTCGAAGCTGATCCCTTGATCCTTCAGCTTGTTGACCAGCTCAGGAGCCAGGCCCGGCAGGTCGACCCGAAGCCGTTGGACCCGGTTGTCGAGGTCGGGATCCACCGCCTCAATC
>Ga0114979_10003847_pt1 | contig 10011 bp, 10 predicted proteins | sample S_140625_EF_Meta_FD_87315 | JGI IMG/M metagenome (GOLD analysis project Ga0114979, IMG submission 87315) | Freshwater microbial communities from Lake Simoncouche, Canada to study carbon cycling - S_140625_EF_MetaG | ecosystem: Environmental > Aquatic > Freshwater > Lake | place: Lake... | reverse complement strand
TCGAGTTTTGCAAGCGCAATGGGCACGAGGTTTTGGTAATTGCCCCGGAGAGTGAAGACGCTCCTAAGGATTATTTAGGATTCAAAATTAAATATGTCCCAAGTATTGCGATGAAGAAGTTAATTCCTATGGGACTTCCTAAAAAATACTTAGAGCCATTTATTGAAGGTTTCAATCCTGATGTAATTCACCTTGCATCACCAATTTTCTTAGGCCACTACGTCGCGCGCCTAGCCCGCAAAGCAAATATCCCAACTGTTTCGGTATATCAAACAGACATTGCAGGATTTGCTAGACATTACGGTTTAACTGTTGCGCACAACACCTTAAAGCGATGGGTCGCGCGAATACATTCTGCGACTGATTTAACTCTTGCACCATCTGGTTGGGCTTGCCGTGACTTAGAAAAATCTGGCGTGACTAATGTGAAGCTCTGGCAGCGCGGCGTAGATTTAATTAACTTTACTCCAGAGAAGCGAAATGAATTTTTAAGAAATGATTTCTTAAATAAGCGTGGTGCAAAATACGTTGTTGGCTATGTTGGGCGCCTGGCTAATGAGAAGCGGATTGATGATTTAGCTATTTTAGATAGCCAACCTAATATCCAGTTGGTAATAGTTGGACACGGTCCCGCCGAAGCGCGCTTAAAGCGTGAACTTACAAATGCGATCTTTGTTGGTTACAAATCAGGTCCTGAACTTGCCGAACACGTCGCATCCTTTGATGCATTTGTGCACACTGGCAAACACGAGACTTTCTGCCAAGCAATTCAGGAATCACTTGCTTCAGGAACAGTCGTGGTTGGCCCGGATACTGGCGGCCCGACTGATCTAATCGAACACGGCAAAACTGGGCTGCTGATTGATACCGCTGATTCACACCTGCTTCTTCACTCGATATATACGCTACTTGAACATCCATCGCTGGATCTAATGCAAATAGCTGCACGAAAATCAGTAGAACACCGAACCTGGGACTATATAAACGAGAGCCTTATCGAGCATTACCGCGACGTAATCGAATTTGTGGCTTCGCGAAAAGAGTTGGTCGCATGAAAATCATTCACGTCGCCAATTTCTATGGCCCAAAATCTGGTGGGATAAAGACAACACTTCATAATTTAGGTACTGGATATACCAATCGGGGACACGACTTCACATATATCGTTCCGGGCGTTGGTTTTTACCAGGAGAAAACGCCACACGGCAATCGCATAACAGTTCCATCTTGGTCAATTCCTCTAAGTGGTGGCTACCGAGTAATTAGATCTAATCGCCAAATTAAAAGTATCTTGCTCGCCTTGGCACCTGATCGGTTAGAGATATCAGATCGATTTACCTTATCTGGCGTTGGCAGATGGGCGCGTTCTCATAAAATACCAACTCTAGTATTTAGCCACGAAACGCTACGTGGGCTCATCAAGAGCTACCAGCCCTTGTCTCTAAATAAATTTGTCCGTTGGCATAACACACGACTAGCAGCAAGTTTTGATCACGTGGTAACCACAACAAACTTTGCCTCATCAGAATTTCGCGAGATCGGTATCGATAACTTAATTCAAATCCCACTTGGCGTAGACCTGGCGACTTTTTCTCCAAAGAATAGAGATGAAGAACTTCGCACTAAATTGCTAAAGAACGGTGATGTCCTGCTTGTGCATTGCGGACGCCTTTCGCCAGAGAAGAAGCCTGAGAGATCGATTGAAGCGCTCCGTGAATTACTAAAGCAAGGAATTAACGCTCGCCTGATTTACGTCGGCACTGGACCGCTTCATAAGAAGTTATACGAAAATTCCAAAGATATTCCAGTCACCTTCCTTGGCTACATCTCTGACAAGAAATATCTGGCCCGAATCATTGCTTCTGCCGATATCTCAATTGCACCTGGTCCAATTGAAACATTTTGCTTAGCCGCACTGGAATCTCTTGCCAGCGGTACCCCGGTTGTCTGTTCTGAAACCAGCGCAGTTGGTGAATTCTTACTCCTGCAAAGCAATGAATCTGTCGGATTTGCCGCCGCCAATAACGGGCTAGCTTTTGCTGAAGCGATTAAAACCTTGCTGGCTCGCTTGGACTCAGAACAAACTCTGCGATCTCGCTGCCATCACCAGGCGGAGAACTTTCCATGGTCTTCCACAATCTCCCAGATGCTCTCACTCTCTCCGCAGAGAACGCTACGGGTGGCTTAAATGTTTACTCCAATTACCTTTGCTGTAGTTGGCGATAGCGCAGCATCTGGCGTTGGTGACTCAGATGACCAAGGTAATTACTTTGGTTGGACCTACCATCTCGCAAAAGCCTTTCAAGAACCGTTGGTCTATATAAATGCATCACGTCCCGGCGCTCGTTCGGGAGAAGTTTTAAATGTGCAATTGCCAAAGGTCCTTGATCACTCACCCGAACTTGCTGCGGTAATAGTCGGTGGTAATGATTTACTGCGCAGCACCTTTTCGCCAGATACCTTCGAAAAGAATTTGCGACAGACTATGGTCGATCTAGTCTCCAATGGATCAACAATTATGTTGCTTGAACTACACGATCCAACTGTCATAGTCCCAATGCCTTACTTGGTTGGGCGTATTTGCCGTAGACGAGTAAGAGCAATTAACGAAGCCACCCATAGGCTCAGTAAAGAGTTTGGCGCAGTAACCTTGCCAACGCGAACACTTTCAGGAATCTACGAGCGTGAAAAGTGGCACGTCGATCGAATGCATCCCAGCAAATTCGGCCATCAATTTATCGCTCAGCAATTTGCAGTCTTATTACGCGAGCGTGGCTATTTCATTGGTGAGGTTCAGATTGATCCGATCAACAATAGAAGCAGAAAAGATTCAATCCTCTGGATGTTACGAAATGGAACTCCATGGTTTCTAAAGCGCAGCGTAGATCTCTTTCCTGGCCTAATTTGGCTAAGCGGCGCTGAGTTGATCTATATTTTGCGTCAGAAATATTCGCAATTTAAATTCGGAGTTGAAAACTTGCAGAAACACCCCACAAGAATTTCTCTCGCCGAGGAAAGACAAAATCATCACAATAATGCGTATACGCGTCAGTTAGCCCGCAACTTTCGCTAGATCACACAGGCGCAGTACTAGGTAGTAATTGCTTAATTAACCTAAAATCACAGATATGCTCGCATTCATCGCACCTGGGCAAGGAGCACAAACTCCTGGGATGCTCGCGCCTTGGATTGCAGATCCCGCTGCCAAACTTTTACTTTCTCAGTGGTCGCACGAAATTGAGTTGGATTTATTAAGGCTGGGTACAACGGCTGATGCTGATGAAATTAAAGATACCGCCAACGCGCAACCACTAATAGTTGCCGCTGGTTTACTGGGCGCTCACGCACTAGGAAAGGCCAGAATCGCAATTGTTGCCGGACATTCTGTCGGTGAAATTACTGCAGCTGCAATCTCCGGCGTAATTGATGATGTTGATGCGATGAAATTAGTTCGTGCACGCGGAGTTGAGATGGCCAAGGCCGCCGCACTCAAACCTGCAGGAATGGCCGCGGTGCTTGGTGGTGATCGCGAAGTTGTACTACGTGCCATATCTGATCTGGGGTTGGTTGCAGCAAATGACAATGGTGGTGGACAGATTGTCGCGGCTGGTGATTTAGATGCGCTGGCAAAGTTGGCACCAGAAGGTGCGCGAGTTCGTGCGCTCGCAGTTGCGGGAGCATTTCATACCTCTTATATGCAATCTGCTGTTGCGCCTCTGCAAGAGATCGCTGCAAAGATTTCAGTTCACGCAGCCAGTTGCCCAGTGATCTCCAATAAAGATGGTGCGGTATTACACGATGGACGTGAAATTTTAGATCGGATAGTCGTGCAGATTTCTAACCCGGTGCGGTGGGATTTGTGTATGACAACGCTGGCTAGCCATGTTTCTGGCGCTATTGAAATTCCACCAGCTGGAACACTTGTAGGATTACTAAAGCGCGCCGTGCCAATTATTGAAACATTTGCCCTGAAAAGCGTGGAAGATGTCACACTTGCCAAGGAATTTATTCTGCGCCATCAAGACGAGAAGAACGTTGAGGAGGAGTAATGGCTATCAAAGCAAAGGTCGGTAGCGAAAGCTCGATACTTTCCGTTGGCGCATATCGTCCATCTCACTTGGTACCTAACTCAGAAATTGTCGATGCAATTGATTCCAGCGATGAATGGATTGTGCAACGTACCGGAATTGAATCACGCCGCTTTGCTGGTCCCGATGAATCAGTTGTGGATATGGCGATCGGCGCTGCGGAGCAAGCGCTAGTACGCGCTAAATTAACTATTAAAGATATTGATTCCGTAATCGTGGCGACTATTACCTACCCACATCAAGCACCATCTGCAGCTACTGCGCTAATTCAAAGAATGGGTAATCCGACAGCTGCCGCCTTAGACATAAGTGCTGCTTGCGCTGGATTTTGTTATGGCGTTGCGATGGCCCACGATTTTGTTCGTGCAGGTAGCGCCAAGAAGGTGTTGGTTGTTGGTGTTGAAAAACTCTCAGATTTCACAGATCCGACAGACCGTGCAACTGCCTTTATCTTCGCCGATGGCGCAGGCGCTGTTGTAATAGGTGAAAGTATTGACGCGGGTATTGGCCCCGTTGAGTGGGGTTCTGATTCAGAAAATCGCGAGGCGATTTTGATGAATCCATCTTGGATAGATGTGCGTAACGCCGAAACACAGTTAACTAAGGCCGATATTAAGTGGCCCAACATCACACAAGAGGGCCAGAAAGTATTTCGCTGGGCGGTATTTTCAATGAGCAAGGCGGCGCTGAAAGCGCTGGATTCAGCCGGGCTAAGTGTTGACCAGATCGATGCCTTTATTCCACATCAAGCAAATGTGCGAATTATTGAAACTATGGCCAAGGAGATGAAGTTACCTGATTCTGTAGCCATCGCCGATGACATCAGAACAAATGGAAATACATCAGCGGCATCAATTCCACTCGCAATGGATGCGCTATTAGCAAAACATCCTGAGCTGCATGGAAAGTTAGCCTTGCTGATTGGATATGGCGCAGGTCTCGTTTATGCCGGCCAAGTTGTGAAATTGCCACCCAAACCATAATTTTTCGCTCTTAACCTCCGAATTACTAGGAAGTAAGGGCTTTATCGGGGAGAATTACTTCTTATTCACAACTATTCACCACTATTCACAATGTAATCAGAAAAGGATCTATCAAAATGGCACTAACAGCTGCAGATGTACTAGCAGGAATCAAAGAAATCGTTGAAGAAGTAGCTGGTATTCCAGCAGCATCAATCGAGCTAGATAAGAACTTCACTGATGATCTAGAAGTTGATTCTTTAAGCATGGTTGAAGTTGTCGTTGCCTGCGAAGAGCGTTTTGGTGTAAAGATCCCAGATGAGAAAGTAACTGATCTCGCAACAGTAGGAGATGCAGTTAACTTCATCGTTAACGCTGCCGCATAAGTAATTTCATGTCACAACGTCGCGTAGTCGTTACCGGGCTAGGTGCAACCACTCCACTTGGTGGAGATGTTGCCAGTACCTGGGCTGCGCTACTTGCCGGCAAGAGCGGTGTGCGTCTCTTAACTGAAGATTGGCGCGAACTTTTGCCAGTGCACTTTGCCGCGCGCGTTGATATAGAACCAGCAGATCAGATGGAGCGCGTAGAAATGCGTCGCTTAGATCGTTCTGAACAATTCGCTTTAGTTGCATCACGCGAAGCTTGGAAAGATGCAGGCTCGCCTGGTCTTGATAAGGAGCGCTTGGGCGTTGTGATCGCTTCTGGAATTGGCGGCGTAATCACTTTGCTCGACCAATTTGATAATTTAAACGAGAAGGGTGCGCGCGGTGTAAGCCCGCATACCGTTCCGATGTTGATGCCAAATGGTCCGGCTGCAAATGTTGGGTTAGAACTTCAAGCCAAAGCGGGAGTTCACACACCAGTAAGTGCCTGCGCATCTGGCGCTGAAGCAATTGGTTATGCACTTGAGATGATTCGCAATAATCGCGCCGACGTTGTCGTTAGTGGCGGCGTGGAAGCGGCTATCCATCAATTGCCGATGGCTGGTTTTGCAGCGATGAAAGCATTATCAACCCGTAACGATGCGCCAGAGCGCGCATCCCGGCCTTACGATGCCGATCGCGATGGCTTTGTACTCGGCGAAGGCGGCGGAATATTAATTCTTGAAGAGTACGAACACGCTAAGGCACGTGGTGCCAAGATTTACTGTGAGTTAGTCGGTCAAGGTCTTTCCTCAGATGGCTATCACATCGCCGCGCCTGATCCTGATGGAGCCGGTGTGCAGCGTGCAATTAAATTTGCTTTAGCCGATGCCAAACTTTCTACCAAAGATATTGTTCACTTAAATGCCCACGCCACATCAACTCCAGCAGGTGATGTTGCAGAAGCAAATGCACTTCGCTTAGCCCTTGGTAAAGATTCTGATCACGTTGCAGTATCTGCCACAAAATCAATGACAGGCCATTTACTAGGTGGCGCAGGTGCAATTGAATCTGTCTTTATTGTTAAAGCACTGCAAGAGCGCTTGGCTCCCCCAACAATCAATATTGAAAAGTTAGATCCTGCTGTGACGATCGATGTCGTGCGCGATCAGCCGCGTCAATTGCCCGCCGGACAAATTGCCGCGCTCAATGACTCCTTTGGTTTTGGCGGTCATAACGTTGTGTTGGCTTTCGCAACTCTATAAACTCAATTTTATGGAGTCTAAAGAAGTCGACCCGCGCGATCCGCAATTAAGGATCCAACGACTGCTAGATCCAGGTACTGATTCATTATTAGTCGAACGCACAGATTGCGGAATGGTTGCAGCAACCGGTGCGATAAAAGGAAACCGCGTAGTTGTATTTGCATCTGATGCCACAATTAAAAGTGGCGCACTTGGCGTAGATGGATCCCACGTAATTGTTCGCGCATATAAAGAAGCGATGGCGAAGCAGCTACCGATCATTGGTATCTGGCACTCAGGTGGTGCGCGGTTAAGCGATGGTGTCTCATCGCTAAACGCTTTTGGTGAAGTCTTTCAAGCAATGATTATGGCTAGTGGCCGAATTCCGCAATTATCTCTTGTCCTGGGACCAACTGCAGGTGGCGGCGCTTATGGTCCTGCTTTAACTGACATTGTTGTTCTTGCGCCAGAAGGTCGCATCTTTGTCACAGGTCCCGATGTTGTTAAATCAGTAACTGGTGAAGATGTTGATATGGCATCCCTTGGTGGACCAGAGGCGCATAGTAAAAATAGCGGAGTTGCACATGTCATCGCTTCCACCGAACAAGAGGCCTTTGATGAAATTCGAGATGTCACCGCGCTCTTTGCCAACCAAGGCCATATGGATACAGATCTTAAAGATTTAGATCTCTCGATTTTTGTTCCTGCGGTAGGTAAGCGAAGTTATGAAGTACATCCGCTGATTGATGCGATATTAGATACAGATGGTGAAAAATTAGAACTACTACCTGTATGGGCTGAAAATATGATAACGGTGCTGGGGCGTTTTGGTGGTCGCACAGTTGGTGTTATCGCCAATAATCCAGCGCATATCGGTGGCGTCTTGGATTCGGCAGCTGGTGAAAAAGCGGCGCGCTTTGTGCGCACTTGTGATGCCTTTGGGATTCCCTTGATTGTCATTGCAGATGTGACCGGCTTTTTGCCAGGTGTTGGTCAAGAGTGGGAAGGCGCTGTTCGTCGCGGTGCGAAGTTATTGCACGCCTTCGGTGAAGCTGTTGTACCGCGGGTTACATTGATTACTCGCCGTGCCTACGGCGGCGCTTTTGTGGCGATGAATGCTAAATCTCTTGGTGCAACACGAGTATTTGCTTGGCCTACCGCCGAAGTTTCGGTGATGGGCGCTGTCGCTGCCGTGCGTGTCTTGCACCGCAGATTACTTGCCGATCTCTCACCTGAACTTCGCGAGGGTATGGAGTTAGAACTTGCGGCAGAACATGACAAGGTTTCGGGCGGCGTTGCTAGAGCCGTTGAAATTGGTGCAGTCGATGAGATCGTTGAGCCCTCTCACACACGCACCGCACTTGCGCGCGCTTTAGCTGCTGCCCCACATCGCCGGGGTGCACACGGCAACATTCCACTTTAACTAACCCTTAAAGCGCTCATTTACGTAATCATTAGGCAGATCTGTTTCGTGTCCGTCAGGGACACCCATTCGCTCAATAATTTCTTCGTAACCTTTATATTTTCCGCGCAACTCCGCTTTAGGTACCCCGCGAAAACAAGAAGCGATGAAACCAGGTGACATAGTGCAAGCAAAGAGCGCCCATTGTCCACCAGGTGCAACTTCTCCGGCCTGAATTACGCCAGCTTTAATCGTGTGCTGCATAACTTGGCCGGCAGCGATATCCCTGCCTAAAGTAATTGTGCGAGCAGTGCCATCGGTGTGAAATTCATATAAAGCGATTGGATCGCCTTCATAAAAATGCCAGACTTCATCAAATTCCAGAACATGTGTTGTCGATGCGCTGATTGGATCGCTTTTATATAAGCCAAGTCCTGCAGTCCCCGCGGGACCACCGGCAGCAGTCTTGCTCTCCGAAATATAGGTATTTATAAAGTAGGTGCCTTCAACCGGCAGAGGTTTCATCCCAAAATAGGCGATTAACTCCTGCGCGCGTGACATCTTTAAATAGCTAGTTCTTTACAGTGAAGGTAACTGAAACAGTGGATGTGACAGTCTTCTTGATCGTTGTAGTGTCATAAGCGCCACCATCAGATGTCATTGTTGAATCTGGAGTTGTCACTTGGAAAACTCCGCTTTTAACACTGGTTACAGCCCCAACGCTTCCGCCAACTGCTTTAGTGATTGCTTCTGCACGGACCTTGGCATCTTTCATAGCTTCTTCAAGTAACTGCGGGCGAAGTTCTGCCAGCGTTGAGATGTAGTACTGCGGACCGTAATTATTTACTGAGACACCAGATTGAAGAATCGATCCGATACCTTGCGAAAGTTTAGAAACTAATTCAACATCCTTGGTGCGAACTGTGACATCGCGGCTAGCGCGATAGTTCAAAATGCGACCAGTTGGATTTCCATTGACATATTCTTCCTGACCGTATGTAGAAACTGGTCCAAGGGTTAGCGCCTCAGCAGGGATTCCACCATCTGCTAAATACTTGGTAACTGCTGCAACATCACTTCCGACTTTGGTTATCGCGTCGGAGACGCTCGGGCGAGATAGAGATACAGATAAAGTCCAGACGGCATTATCTGCAACCGCTTCGGTACGGGCAGACCCAGTAACCACAATTCCGTTATCAGATCGACTGGCAAAGCCTGCTCCAACTTTTACCAAACCGCCACCTATTGCCAAGGCAAGGATAAGTGCGGGGATGAAAAGCGAGTTCGATCTAGAAATTTGCGTAAAACTCTTTGGGCTCTCTGGTGTTGTCATATCTTTATCTTAACTTATTAAATCGCGCGAAGTTGCATAACTTTATCGATTTCCACTTCTCTAAACGGGGATAACTCTTCATCCCAGCTATTTCCCAGCACTTGGTCGATCGCCTCACGTATGGAAATCTCATCAAAACTCTTAGCGAGGGCATCCATTATTTGATGCTCGGTTACGACGATATTTCCCAACCCATCAATACTCGCGCGATGAATACCAAGCTCGGGGGTTGCGCGATAGAACTCTCCCCCGAGTTCAGATTCTTCGCGAACTTCAAATCTCAAGTAGTGCCAGCCACGAAGTGCAGATGCAATCTTCGCGGCGCTTCCTCGCACATCTCGAAATTCAATTGTTGCGCGATAAGTTCCACCAGCACAAGGTTGATCAAACCAATTGACTGTTAACCAAGTACCAAGGATCGATTGCAAGCCCCATTCAATATGTGGGCGCAGCGCGCTAGGTGCGCTATGTATGACAAGTAAACCGGTAACAGATTCTTTAAGTCGATCTCTGTTCTGGCCTGATGGATTTAGCTCTTGCATGTGCTGCTCCTAGAAAGTACTTAGCAAGACCGCGCTATGCGACCTTCCCCAGCGGCATAAACGCTTGCTATTACT
>Ga0114979_10003846_pt1 | contig 10012 bp, 6 predicted proteins | sample S_140625_EF_Meta_FD_87315 | JGI IMG/M metagenome (GOLD analysis project Ga0114979, IMG submission 87315) | Freshwater microbial communities from Lake Simoncouche, Canada to study carbon cycling - S_140625_EF_MetaG | ecosystem: Environmental > Aquatic > Freshwater > Lake | place: Lake... | reverse complement strand
TGACCTTATTTTTACTGATGACGTCATACATCACGATAATATTTTTACTACACCTAAACTACCTCTTGATTTCAAATTAATACTTACTGAACAAATCGATTTTATTGATATTTAATTTTATTTTTATTAATCAATAGAAACAATATAAAAAACTAATACCTTAAATAAACAATGCTTTTCAAAAATATACTAATAACTTTTTTTCTAATACCTTATAAAGTATTAGCATACAAAAATTTGAAAATGTCAATTGATGACTCGAAATTGGTTTTTAAAAATAAAAACTTTTTGAGGGAAGTGTCATACAACAAATTAATTAAAGAAATGGAAAACAATGAAATTTCAAAAATTTATTTTTCACCTACATATGACAATGTATTTGCAGAAGATAAAACAAAAATCGGAAATCCAATGATAGATTATTCAGTGACTCCAATATCTCCACTAATTACAAGTAACTTAGTAGAAAAATCGGTAAAAAATAATATTGAAACCGTTTTCACGCAAATAGAAAAACCATCACAAGTTCAACAATTGGTAGTTGAATCACTATCAGTATTCGTTAATTACTTAGTGCCATTTTTTTTATTTTCCTTGTTCATATCATTTATTCGTAATTTACAAATGGGAAATATGAATCGTGGCGGCGGCATGGGAAATGGTTTTCCAAATATGGGAGTATCAAAAATAGATATGAAAAAAGACAAAGAAAACATGAAGAATGCAAACATTACAATCAATAGTTTCGCAGGAAGTCAAGAAATATTTGAAGAATGCACAGAAGTAGTATCTTATTTAAAAAATGGTACATTGTATAAAAATGCGGGTGCAGAAATTCCAAAAGGCATATTATTAGAAGGTCCACCAGGCACAGGTAAGACATTATTAGCAAAAGCAATAGCAAGCGAAGCAGATGCAAATTTTGTTTCTATTTCAGCAAGTGAATTTGTTGAAGTTTTCGTTGGGGTTGGTGCGGCAAAAATAAGGTCATTATTTCAGCAAGCGAGAGAAAATAAACCATGTATTATATTTATTGACGAAATTGATTCAGTAGGTAGACAACGTGGCGCAGGAATAAATATGGCAAATGATGAACGAGAACAAACACTAAATCAATTGTTAGCAGAAATGGATGGTTTTGTAAACAATGAAGGTGTATTAGTAATAGCAGCAACAAATCGCAAAGACGTGTTAGATGCAGCATTACTAAGACCTGGAAGATTCGATAGAATCATAACTGTGGCATTGCCTGATAAGAATTCAAGGAAAGATATATTGAAAGTTCATGCAAAAAACAAACAACTAGAACAAAATATAAATCTAGAGCTTGTTGCAGAATTGACATCCGGGTTTTCAGGTGCACAATTAAAAAATCTATTAAACGAAGCAGCAATTAATGCTGCTAGAAATGGAGAAATAATAATAACAGAAACCAATATAATAGAGGCTTTAGATAAATTGGTAGTCGGTTTAATAAGAAAAACAGATACGCGCAGCGAAGATGCAAGACGACGTGTATCAATACATGAAACTGGGCATGCATTCTTGTGTAATTATTTCAATGATTATTTCGAATTAAAAAAGGTAACAATACAAAGCACTTATAATGGCGCAGGCGGATACACACTATTTAATGAATATCAAAACATAACTGAAAGTGGATTATATACTAAAAATCTATTAAAAAAACGACTAATAATTGCTATGGGAGGAAAAGCAGCAGAAAATATGTATTACGGTGAAGAGTATGTATCGGTTGGTGCTATACAAGATTTGAAACAAGCGAATTCAATGGCACAAAGAATGATTGGCAATTACGGAATGGGTAAATTATTAGAAACATTTTATAATGAAAACGTAGATAGTGAACGTAATCCATTTTTAGGAAGGAATTTTGGTAGTGGTGACAAATATTCAGAAAAAACCAAAGAAATAATGGATAGTGAATCATTGGAATTAGTTAGAAATGCATATGATGAAGCAAAACGAATATTAAGCGAAAATCGTGAAAACATGGATATTATAATAAATAAATTACTAGAAAAAAATACGATTTATGGTAAAGAATTAAGCGAATTGATATTATAATTTTTGCACATTTACATGATGAGTTTAAAAATAGAATATATTGTATTTCAATAATGTATAATATATTCATTATTATGGCAGAGTATTTAGAAAATGAATTAGATTTAGCTGATTTATTCAATAAATATGGTAGTGACAAAGACAGAAATGGTTATTCTCATTTATATTCTTGTTTATTTGATGATATAAAAGACAAAAACTTAAATATTTTAGAAATAGGCATTGGCACCATGGTTGAAAAAGCATGCTCTTCTATGAAGGGTTACATGCCTGATACATACAAACCTGGTGCTTCTTTAAGAGCATGGAATGATTATTTCAAAAATAGTAATATTTACGGCATGGATATACAAGAAGATACTCAATTCAAAGAAGATAGAATCGTAACATACATTTGCGATTCTACAAGTGAAGAATCTGTTAATAATGTAATGAATAATTTAAATATAAAATTTGATATTATTATAGATGATGGGTGGCATTATGATGAAGCACAAAAGAATACATTAAAAAATTTTTTTCCATATTTAAATGATGGTGGAATTTACGTAATAGAGGATATTTATCCAGAAAGTAGAATATCAAAAAGTCCAAATATTATAAAAGAAATAGTAGGAAAAAATAAATTCTTTTTTGTAGGATTAAAAAATAATCAATGTGTAATTCAAAAAAAAACTATTAATGCTAATGGGTTTTGTTAATAAGACACAAAATTACATTTAGTAAATTGCGTAATTTAAAAATATATTTATTGTAATGACAAATATATATATTTAGAAATGAAAAAATATCAACAATTTGTTTGTATGAGTGGATTGCCCCGGTCTGGTTCTACTCTTTTATCTGCTATTTTATGTCAAAATCCCAAAATACATTCAGAAGGAAATTCAGCAGTATGTCAATTAATGTGGGATATGCAGCAATCATTAACAAAAAACTGTAACGAGCAAATAGCCGCAAATGAACGCAAAAATACGATGGATGAATTGATATCAATAATTCCTGAAATATATTATAATAACATAGAAGAAAATGAAAAAATAATAATAGACAAATGCCGTTCATGGACAATACCAGACAATATAAATTTATTGAAAAAATATATTGATAATGATATAAAAATAATCGTATTAGAACGTCCGGTTTTGAATATAGTAAATTCATTTCAAAAATTGTATACAAAAAACAACAAAACAATTGATATAACTTCATTATTGAATCCAAATAGCGAACCACTAATGCGTTCATTAAATGGATTGATGCATGCAAAAAAAAATAATGAAGACAATACCTTTTTATTTATAAATTATAATGATTTAACAGAAAAACCTGAAGAAACTATTAAAAAAATATATGATTTTTGTAATTGGGATTATTTTGAACATGATTTCAATAATATTCAGGCAAAGTATCTAGAAAATGATGAGGTATATGGTTTGAAAGGTTTTCATGATGTTCATCCAACAATCAGAAAATCAGACGAAGATATAGTATTATTAGATGACCTTCGGACAAAATGCATGGAAATTGATAATATACTCAACAACACCGAGTCGATATAATAAATAATGCAAAAAACCAATATACTTTATAGATAATATTTTTCTCTATAAAGTATCAAAAAATTTATTTTCGAATTACCATTTCAAATTGTATCTCCCATTGTTCCAATAATTTCAAAGGAATATCAGGTAAAAGAGGATGCGCTTCCCAAAAATACCTACAAAATGCCCATTCAAATTCATATTCATTCGGATATAATTCCGAATAATTTGTTTTTAGAAACATGCAAATATTTTTTGGTAGTAATTCTAAATTTGATTTTGGCATAACATAAGACAACTGCGCTAGTTTAGAAAACGGTTTATTTTTATTGGTTTTATTATTGATATCAAAAAAGTCCATTTCAAAATGAGGAACAAATTTACATAAATCACTAAAAAGTGGAGGATAATGATAATTGTATTTCCACCTCCAATTGCTACACCCATTAGTATAATATTTGAAAACCCATTCCAAACCTTCCAAATAATTGTTACAAAGGGTTTTTATATTTTCATTGTTTTTTGTAAAATCAAAAAGTGATTTGTAATATCGATTTTCCCAACCAATTTCTTGTGGACAAATATATTTTTCATTTTGCCTATAAATAATCGGAACTGTATTGACAATTTCATCTTTTTCTTCTGGAGTGGTTTCCAAAAAATGCCGTTTATCGAATTTATCTCTAAGAAAGTACTCATTCAATAGCAATTCATGTTCTGATTTTGCTATTTCATTCAGAAATATACCTACATTTTTCCATTGTATTTGTTCGTTAACAATAAAAAATCGGTCTGAATAGTTGCCAATACATAATCTATAAACATCTAACAAACCTTGGATTCCATGTGTCCGAATATTCATAGCTGGAAAATGTGGCAAAAAATCGTTTCCTAAAAAGAAACACAAAAATACGTAATCATATATTCTACGATTATCACTAAATTTACAAGACATTTCATTCAAAATACACGAAGCCAAATGTTCAATATCTAAAAAATAAGGTTCATTATTTTGTCCGAGAATTTCAATCGGAATAGAACATTTCAAAAATTCAGGTGCTTCACGGAATACAAATACATTTTGACAATATTTCAAATGAAATATTGAAAGCATTATCAAGTCAGCATCTAACCCATAAACGCCAACATTATCATTTTTGAAATCATTGATTCGCAAATGATTGAATAATTTATGTTCGCCTTCGCCGACCTCATTAGAGCAAGAAACAATTATATTATCACAATGATATTTTTTTTCAGTATATTTGAATTCATATTCAATTCGTTTCGATAATTTTTCCATGAATTCGGTGCCAGGAGTAATTGCAGCAGTATTCCAAAGATTTGTATTGTTGTTCGAAATATTATTTTTGACAAAAGAATTTTGATTTGAAAAGAGAGATTTATATCTACGTGTACGTTGTTGGTCCATTTTTGCAAAAGGTGCAACGCCGTCAAATGCAATAAAAATTGTCTTCGATGGACGAATAATATCAATATACATTTTAATATTTTTGATAACAATTTCAATAACTTCGTTTTCAAAACCAATAAAATCAAAATCGGATTGATTCAACGAATAAACAGCATCATAAATAATAGAATTACAATCCATATACAAATGATGCATTGTTTTATCATTAAAATATTTCAAATTTCTTATAATATTAGGATAATTCTTAATAATATATGAAAAATAGCTTGGTATACCCATTACAATACTAATATACTAACGCAAAATACATTTATATTATTTTTTATATTATAAAATTTTTTCTCCATATTAATACCTATTTATTTTATAAATAAAACAAAAGAAATGAGTCAAATAGAAAAAAATATTGAAAATAAATCGGAAATAACTAAATTTATAAAAGAAAAAACGAAAAAAATACAAGAAATAATAAGAAATACTATTATTTCAATAAAAAAAAACACATATAATGAAATATTTAGTAATAATGATGCAAATTTATCAATAAAAGTATTAAACGACATTTACATAAAATCGAAAGAAATCATCAATATAATCAACAACAAAAATATTATTCTAGATTCTGACAAATTGATAGATTCACTACAAAAAATCATAGACAAATTATCCATGCTTATTTGTGGTTTTGGTACAAAAAAAATAGAAGATTTATTATTTATCAGTTTTGGTTCAGATTTTGTAAATATGAAAATAAAAGACCAAAAAATGCAATCAAAGTATAGTTTGATATGTGAATATATACAACCCACGGGATATAAAGTTATAAATTGGAAGCAATTAAAAATAAACAACAAAAAAGAAGAATTATGTTGTAACAAAATAACAGATGATATTATCAAATTAGAAGATGCAAACATGTTTGAATGTTTCGATATTGAAAAAACAAATGAAAACTTTTATCAAAATATATATGGAATTCGCGTAATAATACAAAATGAAAAACAGAAAAAAACATTAGTAATAAATGGTATTATAGAAGATGTAGACATTGATTGTTTTTCAAATTTGTATATCGATGAACGTATAAAGGAATTGAATCATATTACAGAATCCTACCAAGACAATGAAAAGAATATTTTATCAAGAATTATAGATACATTTTCATTAAAGGATATACTTGTGCATGGTAATAATGATATACAAAAAAAAATTATAGCAGTTATAACAGAAATAAATTGCATCAAACAATCTAAAATTGATTTAACAGTTAAAAAATTCTTAGAATTGGCGCCGTATTATCAACGTGATATGCTAATCAATTTATTATTATGTAATAACGACGATGAAATATTATATGTATGTTATTTATTATATGATTTAATAACGGCAAATTCAGTAGATAACATTGAAAAAAACGAGCAAAAATATATTTATAATAGTCTACCATGGAAAATAAAAGAATATTTCAAGGATGTTGTAAAATATACAATAAAATATACGAATGATATTATACAAAAATATGATGTAAACAAAATAACATTAGAGCAACAAATTTATTTATTGAAAGCAAACGACAATATAAAAGAGAAGGCAATGGCTAAATTGAAAGAGATTAAAGGTAACAGTAATGAGAATGGAATGAAAGCAAAACAATACTTAGAAGGTTTGATAAAAATACCTTTTGGAATATACAAAGAAGAACCTATTTTGAAAAAGATAAAGAATATAAACGCAACCTTCATAAAAATAAACCCACTTGTAAATTATTTTTTTCCGAATATACAATTATCAAAAAAGGAAAAATATACAATAGTAGAAATATTAGAATTCTGTAGAAACTTGGAAACATATATTACGAAAAATATTCAAAAAATCATAGAAAAAAATTTGATAAACTTACCAAATCGAGAACTTATGAATATAGTTCAATATGTAAACATAATAAAGCGAAATAATAAACAACATAAAATTCCAATAACAAATCAAAGCAAATCGCTCATTATAAACAAAGTTTTACACTTTATTAATGATAATCAAAAGACTATGTTCTCAAATATAATAGAAATATTCGATAAAACTAATCCAAAATACAAATTTTCATTATCAAAAACTATAAACGAAGTCAATAAAATAAAAACGGAGATAAATGAAATGGAAAATTCTATGAAAAAAATAAATGAAGTGCTAGATGAATCTATATACAGTCATTCTCATGCAAAAAATCAAATAATGAAAATAGTCGCACAGTGGATTAATGGAGAACAGACAGGTTATTGTTTCGGTTTCGAAGGTTCTCCAGGAATAGGAAAAACATCTTTGGCAAAAAAAGGGTTGTCAAATTGTTTAACCGATGAGAATGGAGTTGCAAGACCATTCGCATTTATAGCATTAGGTGGGTCATCCAATGGCTCAACACTAGAAGGACATGGATATACATACATAAATTCATCATGGGGGAAAATAGTAGATATATTGATGGAAACAAAATGTATGAATCCGATAATATATGTAGACGAATTAGACAAAGTAAGTAAAACAGAACATGGAAGAGAAATTATAAGTATATTTACACATTTAATAGATTCGACACAAAATGATATATTTCAAGATAAATATTTCAATGGTATCAACATAGATTTATCAAAAGCTCTTTTTATATTTTCATACAATGACCCTGAACAAATAGATAAAATATTATTAGATAGAATTCATAGAATAAAATTCGAGAATCTATCTTCAAATGACAAATTAGAAATAGTAAAAAAATTTATATTACCAGAAATAAACAAAAAAATGGGTTTTGAAAACGTCGTTTCAATGAATGATGACATAATAGAATATATAATAGAAACTTATACAGTAGAACCCGGTGTAAGAAAATTAAAAGAAATTTTATTTGATTTGCATGGTGAAATCAATTTAGAATTATTAAAAAATAATAACAATAATATTATGCTACCGCTTCAAATAACAAAAGAAAATATAGAAACTAAATATTTGACAAAATATCAAACGATTCAACATATAAAAACTCACAATAAGTCAAAAATAGGGATAGTAAACGGATTGTGGGCAAATTCTTTAGGAAGAGGAGGCATTATTCCTATACAAACGCTTTTTTTTCCATCTTCAGCATTTCTAGACTTACAATTAACTGGACTACAAGGTGATGTTATGAAAGAAAGTATGAATGTTGCAAAAACACTAGCATGGAATTTAACAAATAATGAAACAAAAAAAAAATTATTAAAACATTTTGAAGAAACAAAATGTCAAGGACTTCATATACATTGTCCAGAGGGCGCTATATCTAAAGACGGTCCTTCTGCGGGAGCAGCAATAACCACAGCAATTTATAGTTTATTTAATGAAATTCAAATAAGAAATGATATAGCAATTACTGGTGAAATTAGTTTGAGTGGTGAAATAACCGCAATTGGTAGTTTAGATATAAAAATATTAGGTGGCGTGAGAGCAGGAATAAAAACATTTCTATATCCAAAAACAAATTCTCGAGATTTCAATGAATGGAAAAATAAATATCAAAACCAAGAACATTATAAAGAAATCGAATTTTTTGAAGTATCGAATATACAAGAAGTTTTTGATTATGCTTTTGTATAAAAGTATTGTCTAATTATAATATAATATAAATAAATTTAGATGGATTTGAATATTGTAACGATATCATATTTGTTTTTACGTTTAGCACCTTTTGTTTTAGTTTGTTTCTTTTCATTGTCTTCATTTTTGAATCAGGATTTAAAAGGATTAGTATATTTGATTGGATTAATTTTTTCATGTTTCGGAACAATGTTTTTTGGAAATATATTAACTTTTTTAAGTAAATATGACCCAGATAAGAGGCCGGAGATATGTAATATATTTTCAGTAAATCAACAAAGTGAAATATCAAAACTACCATTAGGACAATCAATATTCGGATTTACACTTTTTTACTTGTTGTATCCAATGATTAAAAATAACTACGTGATGAACAATATTCCAACAATTGTATTTTTCCCAGCATTAATAATTTTCGATATGGTATGGAACATACAAAATACTTGTTATACATTTCAACAATTATTTGTTTCATTAATTTTAGGAACTATTTTTGGCACTTTATGGGCATATATAATAAGTAAAACATATAATCCTAGTTTACAATATTTAGCTAGTTCTAGTAATAATGAAGTTTGTAGCAAACCATCAAAACAAACATTTACCTGTAAAGTTTACAAAAATGGACAATTGTTAGGAACAACTTAAATAATAATAATAATAATATCTATAATAAAAATATTATTATAATTCGAAATATTGCAAATTATTATTAAACCATAATTTTAATTGTTCAGTAATTCTAGAGCGATATAAATCATTTGCAATCATACGAATACTATGATGTTTATCTTGAAAGTGTATAATAAAATTTTGTATAATATTTACTGTATTTGCATTAAAATATTTTGAATCCAGATTATCAAATGGAAACAATGGAAAATTTTTTTTTTGATTTACAACATTATGGAATTGAAAAAGCATAAGTTTCAAGTCTTGTTTTGTTCTTATAGATGCTGGATTTATTTTTTTCATATAATCAGTAGCATGATTAGCACAATCAGGACATGGAAGATTACTACATATTATAGTAATTAGATTTATTAAGTCCAATCGAATACTTTGAAAGTTATTTTCTTTCACTTTTTCCGCAAGTGTATGAAACAAAAACCATGTAGGTTCTCCCCATTTCATTTTTTTAGGTGGATTTAATTTTTGAGCAGTTGGTTGAACATTTATATTATTTATTACAAAAGATGATTGTTTACTCTGATTATTTTGTATTGTTCGTCTATAAGATGCAGAAAACGGCATAATATCTTTCTCATTATTAGGTTTTTGTCTTTGATAATAATTAGTATTTGATATATTACTAACAAAT
>Ga0114979_10003837_pt1 | contig 10017 bp, 7 predicted proteins | sample S_140625_EF_Meta_FD_87315 | JGI IMG/M metagenome (GOLD analysis project Ga0114979, IMG submission 87315) | Freshwater microbial communities from Lake Simoncouche, Canada to study carbon cycling - S_140625_EF_MetaG | ecosystem: Environmental > Aquatic > Freshwater > Lake | place: Lake... | reverse complement strand
GAAGGCTGCTGATTTACGGGGAATTTTGACCTACATTCCCAGTTTTCGGGATAAGCTCTTTGTCCTCAGTGTGGATAGTGCGGTACTGGAGGATGAAAGAGCTGCGAGTTTATTTTTGGATATCTCAGTTTTGCGGAGCTTGAACATTCGGGTGGTGTTAGTGCACGGGGCGAGCGCGAGAATTAAAAAGATAGCTGGAGAGATGAAGGTGAAGGTTTCCAACTTAGATGGGTTAGGGGTAACGGATGAGGCCACTTTGCGAGTGGCGGCGAGAGCCGCGAATTCGTATAGCCATGATATTTTGCAAAACTTGGCAGATGCTGATTTGCGGGGGGCAGTGACGAATGCGGTGATCGCGCATCCAGCTGGAATTCTGGGTGGAGTGGATCAGCAGTGGACGGGCCGAGTGGAGCGGGTGGATACACGATTTCTGGAGACGCTGTTAGAAAATGGGATCATTCCTGTGATTCCTCCCATGGGGGTCGATGGGGATGGGCGGACGTATCGGGTAAATTCTGACGGGGTAGCTTTAGAGGTGGCGGAGGCTTTGAAAGCGGAGAAGCTCATTTTCCTAACGGGAAGTGGATCGTTGCCGATGAGCGGGAAGAAGCCGGCTCAGTTATCGGTCGAGGAGGCGACGGAGTGGCTAAAGAAAAAGAGGGGTGAGTTGAGTGGGGAGATTGCCTCGAAGTTAGAGCATGGGTTGAGGGCGTGTAAGGAGGGGGTAAGTCGGGCGCATATTTTGGATGGGTTGGCGGACGATGCTTTGTTGGAGGAGTTATTTTCGAGTGAAGGTGTAGGGACGATGGTGTATGCGGACGAGTACACAGAGATCCGAAAAGCGCTGAAGAAGGACGTGCGGTCGATCATGAGGTTGATAGGGAGTTCGGTGGCGGCTGAAGAGCTGGTGAAGCGGACGCGGACGGAAGTTGCGGCGGCGATTGGGGATTACAGCATATTTGAGATTGATGGAAACATGGTGGGTTGTGTGGCGGTGCATTCTTTGGAAGGAAAAGTAGCAGAAATGGGATGTTTATTTGTAGCGTCGGGGCATGAGAACAGTGGAATTGGCCGGAAGTTGATGTTGTATGCAGAGAGTCGGGCCAAGGAAATGGGGATGAAAAAGCTTTTAGCGCTTTCGACTCAAGCGTTTAACTATTTGCAAAGTAAGGGTGGATTTACAGAGGGGACAGTGGATGTTTTGCCTCCGGAGCGAAAAGCATCGTATGAAGTGAGTGGGCGGAATTCGAAAATACTGCAAAAGGATCTGTAGGTAATTTTTAGCCTGGGGGCCAACTCATGGGGCGCCCCCCCAGCAGATGAAGATGGAGGTGGGGCACGGTTTCTCCTCCGTCGGCGCCATTATTCATGACGAGGCGGTAACCGGTTTTGTCTAAGCCCGTTTGGCGGGCGACGCGTTGGGCGGCGGCAAAAAGGTGGGTGAATATGATATGATCCTCTGCGGGAACAGCTCCATGGCGGGAGTGATGTTTTTTGGGGATGAGAAGGATGTGGGTCGGGGCTTGGGGAGCAAGGTCTTGGAATGCAAGAATGTGATCGTCTTCGTAGAGGATGTCGGCCTGAGCTTCGCGGTCGACGATCTTTTCGAAGATCGTTTTGGCCATATTCGTTACCAGATGGTGAGTTCGAGGAGTGAAGGACTGAGAGTACGTGCGCGGGCGCGGATAAAGTGGACGATTTCGTCGCTTAAGCGTTGGCAGGAGTTACGCCAAGACGAGGATCCGGTGAGTGAGAGGACGCAGGAGCGAAGGCCTTCCAAGCGCAGGGCGGAGGCAAGAGAGGAGACTTTTTCATCCACGAGGGAGGCTAGCTGTTGAAAGAAGAGAATTTCGAAAGGGGCCTGTTGGGCCAAGGTGGCCAGGTTGATCGAGGGGGCGGAAGAGATGAGTTCGAAGTGTCGGGCGATCGCTGGGCAGCCGATTCCTGTCAATGAGCGGCGGAGGATGAGTTCCAGAGTTTCGCGTTCGATTTTAGGCCGGCGGAAGTCATGGCTGAGGTAGTGGAGGACGGCACGAGCGACCTCAGTGGCGAGAGGCCATGCGTCATGGCCGGCGAGAGCGGCAGCCTTCTCGATAGATAGGATGAGCCAGTTTTCGCTTAGGCGCGCGGGAGAGCCCCCTGGGATAGCGACCAGGGGGAGGGCGGCAGGGATGGGTTTTTTAGCGGGCACCGAGATTTTTTACTTCGCTAACAAAGTCGCGGGCATCACGGAATTGGCGATACACCGAGGCGAAGCGGACGTAGGCAACATCATCCATTTTTTTGAGGCATTCCATGATTTTTTCGCCGATGGCTGTGGTGGGAATCTCTCTACCGTATTTCTGTTCGAGGTCTTCCAGCACCTTATCGACGGTTTTTTCGATCAGTTCAGGGCTGACCGGGCGTTTTTCGCACGCCTTTTGGAAGCCGAGGACGAGTTTGCGGCGATCAAAGGGCTCATAGCGTCCGTCGCGTTTGACGGCTCGAAGGTCTTCGCGTTCAATCTCTTCGTACGTGGTGAATCGATAGTTACATGAGAGGCACTCCCTGCGGCGCCGAACAACGGCACCATCTTTCCAGGGGCGCGAATCGATCACTTTATCTTCTTCGGTATTACATTTTGGGCATTTCATACTACTCCTTGTGTTGGGCCGACACTACAAGTAGGTGGTATGGGGTCAATTAAATTTTATATGTAAAAACGTTATTTTATGTGTAAAGGCGAAATCTCGATATTGCACAAAGTGTTGATGGGTAAATATCGATTAACTTATATGCAAACCCTTGGCAGGGGTGATTGAGTAACTTGGATTTGGATTTCCAAGCTAAATGACCGAGCGAGAGCCTAGTGGTGGTTGGTTTGATTATCCTGAGGGGTTGAGCGGCTGTGGCGAATACCTTCGGTGACGATCAACCAGATCACGATGCCGCCACAAAGTGCAAAGGCGGCGAGTAAGAATATGAGGCCCAAACCCGTGTGTCCTTCGTCCATCATTTGAATATAACGAGTTCGGATGATTTTGTCAGCCCTTGAATATGGATGGAATCAAGGAAAGCGTGCATGGTTTGTCTGAGGGTTGAGTTTGGGGCATGCTCGTTCTATGAATTCTCTACAAGAAAAGTTTCTGGATCTTAAGCGAGATCGAAAGGCGGTGGTGTTGGCGCATAACTATCAGCCCAAGGAGATTCAGGAGGTGGCGGACTATGTAGGAGATTCCCTGGGCCTGAGTTACGAGGCACAAAAGGCGAAAGGGGAGTGTATCCTTTTTTGTGGAGTTCACTTTATGGCCGAAACGGCAAAAATCGTGAACCCGGAGAAGAAGGTTTTAATGCCCGATCTCAATGCTGGATGTTCCTTAGCGGACTCTTGTCCTGCGGATGAGCTGCAGGCTTATCGAAATCAGAATCCGGGACTTTATATTGTTTCCTATGTGAACTGCACGGCGGCGGTGAAGGCGCAGAGTGATGTGATCTGTACGTCTGGGAATGCGGAGAGGATCGTGCAAAGAGTTCCAAAGGATCGGGAGATACTTTTTTTACCAGATCGAAATCTGGGTGATTGGGTTATGCAAAAAACGGGGCGAAAGATGCGGTTGTGGGATGGTGACTGTTATGTGCACATGGAATTTACGGCTTCCTCGATCGACCGGATTCGGCGGGAGCATCCGGAGGCGCGAGTGGTGGCGCATCCGGAGTGTACGAGAGCTGTGCGGGCTTTAGCGGACGAGGTGTGCTCGACAGAAAAAATGGTGGGCTACTGTAAAAATTCATCGGCTCGGACTTTTATCGTCGTGACCGAGGAGGGGATGCTGCATCGATTGCGTCGCGAGATGCCGGATCGGGAATTCATAGCAGGGCCTACGGATCGCTGTGCTTGTGGGGAGTGTCGGTATATGAAGATGAACACCCTTGAGAAGGCATATGGAGCGCTGGAAAGCATGTCTTCCGAGTTGCTCTTGAGTCAGGAGGTAATCGAGAAGGCAAAGGCCCCGATCGAGAGAATGTTGGATTGGAGTCGCAACTAGCTAAATAATAATGAATTACATGTAGTTTTCTTGCAGATTTTGGGGGCAAATGATTTGACTAGGCAGAAGCCATAGATTCGCTAGAACTTTTTACGCAATCCTATGCAAATAAACGATTCATGGAAGGTGTTGCTTTGTGCCTTGGTGGCCTTTGAAGGGTCCCTTGGGGTGGCATTGTCGCAGACCCAAGAGGCGCCTGAAAGTGTGGAGCCACCTTTGCAGATCACTTCGGATGGTGCGAATCGATATGAGGGTGGGATTTACTACGCAAAAGATAATGTGGTGGTGACGTATGGGGGGGACGTTTTGATGGCGGATGAGGTTCATTTTAACCCTCAAAGCAAGGAGGCGACAGCGAAAGGAAACGTGCGGCTCTATATGTTGGGGCAGATTTATCGGGGGGATCTGTTGACCTACAATTTCCGAACGAAAAAAATGTTGTCGGAGAAGTTTCGATTTTTAGATGGAAAGATGATGGTGGAGGGGGAGTCGATCGACAGTCCGGAGCTTGGGCATTACGACATTGCTGGGGGAGACTATTCTACGGATGATCGCGAAACCCCTGGATGGAAAACCAAGGCCTCCTCCGTTTCGATTTATCCTGGGGACAAGACAATTGTAGAAAACTCTGTCGGGTACTTTGGCGATGTGCCCTTTTTCTATTTTCCGCAGCTCAGCCTTTACGAGCGGGATATGGGGTCGTCTCCTGACATTAGTTTTGGATCGGTGTCACGGCTCGGTATGTACGCTTTAGGAACGTATCGTTTTGCCGTGACGGATAAGGTTAAGGCGGAGGTAAACTTAGACTATTATGGTCGACGCGGATGGGCAGGTGGAGCCGCCGCATCCTACGTTACTCCTGGGAAAAATTCCGACCACCCGCTGACTGAGGTTTCTTTGCGAGGATGGTATATTAATGATCGCGGGTATCAGATTTATGATGGCGATACCGAGCGTCCTGCAGACGCCGCACCTCCACGAGGTCGGTATTGGGTCCCGTACAAGCACAACACAACGATTATGAAGGGAGGAAATCCGGTGGATGTAGATCGCGCTCCTCCATTTGATGCTCCTTCGCTGAGCTCCCGCTCTCAACTCAACGTTCTTAGTGATGCTTATGTCACACAAGATTTCTTTGCGGACGATTATATTCGAGACCAACAGCCCAACAGTTATGTGGATGTGATGTATCAGGACCCTAACTTTACCGTGACTGGAAATGCCAGGACCCAGATTAACAATCTTTTTCAAACTCAGCAGCAGAAGCCTTCGGCGAAGATCGAGTTTAAAAGGCAATATATTCCTGGAACTTACGATCGTGAGGACCTGCTGAAGAATCCCGATGGAAATCCGGGCTTGGCGTATGAGGGAGAGTCCAGCGTGGATAATCTAGGCACGCAGTGGAGTCAGGTCGCGAATCAAAAGGATTACTCTGCCCTTCGCTATGACACCTATCATCAGCTACTTTACCCCCGGCAGTATTTTAACTGGCTGAATTTGGCTCCTCGAGCCGGCGTACGGGGGACGGTTTATACTCGGAGTAATCTAACAACAAACAATGTGGCACAAACGACAGCAAGCGGTGCGGCAGGAAACAATTATTCCAACACGAACAGCTTAAGCGACACCTCGCTTTTTCGGTATGTGTTCAATTTCGGAATTGATGCTTCAGCGAAAGCGTACGCCACCTACAGCGACGTTAAGAACAAGGCTTGGGCCATTGATGGAGTCAGACACGTTTTTGAGCCTTTTCTTCAGGCCAGTTATATTCCGCAACCCAATGTCAGGCCGACTCAGTTCGCGGGTTATGACAATCGAATCAACACCACGGAGTCGCGACCCCTGAACTCGACGTTGTACAATTCGGTCGACTCGATCGATAAGCTTCTGATTGTTCGGCCCGGAATGATGAATCGCGTCCTTACCAAGCGGGATGGAGCTCCTTATGAGTTGGCCAACTGGAAAATCTATACCGACTACCAGCCTATCCGTCCGGATCTAACCAGTTTAAATTTTAGCACCGTGCAGGCGCCTGAAACGGTGTCCTCCTCAATCCCCGAGCTGTATAATACACTGAACTTTATGCCCGTACCTTGGTGGACGGGGACTGTGGGGGCGACGACAGCGATTAGTGGGAATGGATTCAATTCGTTGAACTTAGGTAGTCGTTGGCAGGTCGTTCCCGCCTTGGAGATCGGTTTAGGGTACTCCTACCTAAATGGATTCAACTACTTGGACGCATTAAATAACACGGACGTAACAACCACGGGTGCGGCTCAAACCAGCTTGATCAACGGATCTGCTAGTTACCGATTAAATGAAAGCTGGTTTGCGAACGCAGGGGTGACTTACTCGGTAAGTCCTTCTCTTTTGCAGCAGGTCAATGTGGGGGTTTACCGAGACATTGGGGCATGGATTCTAGGGGGGCAGTTGGGGAATCGGCAGAATAATGGGGCTCCCTCTGAATTTGTGGCTCTAGCGACGCTCACTTTGAAGGCTTTTCCTGATCTGCCATTAGGATTCAACCAGAACCCGACGAGTTCGGGGGTAGGTCTTGGGGGTGTGCAGCAAACGGCGGGAACGAGTTCGCCCTAGCGGGGACAGGCACTGTTCCTTTAGAGTCCCTCGGATGAAATTATCGATTATAGGATCTGGCTATGTCGGTTTGGTTACTGGGACGTGTTTGGCAGAGGCAGGGCATACGGTGATCTGTGTGGATAACAACGAAGCGAAGGTTCAGGAGTTGAAGGCGGGAAAGATTCCGATTTACGAGCCGGGATTAGAGGAGCTGATTCACAAAAACGTTAAGCTGAAACGGCTTTCCTTCACGGCGTCGACCCAAGAGGCAGTTGCAAATTCGGAGGTTATATTTATCGCGGTTCCTACTCCACCGCAGGAGGACGGCTCGGTGGATCTGAGTTATGTGGAGGGGGTGGCTCGGGAAATCGCTGAAGCGCTACCTGCATATCGAATTATTGTGGATAAGAGTACGGTTCCGGTGAAGACGGGTGAAAAAGTGGCAGAAACGATTCGCCGATATGGGCCGAAGGGGGTGGACTTTGATGTGGTGAGCAATCCAGAGTTTTTGCGGGAGGGCAGTGCAGTTGCAGATCTCCAAAAACCGGACCGAATCGTGGTGGGGGTGGCTTCCGAGAGACCTGTCGCGGCGATGAGGGCGGTTTATGAGCCGTTTCATGCGCCGATCCTCATTACCGACTTGAACAGTGCAGAATTGATCAAGCATGCGGCCAATAGCTTTCTGGCTTTAAAGATTACTTATATCAATTTAGTGGCCGCAGTTTGTGAGGCGAGTCATGCCGATGTTACGCAAGTGGCGGAGGGAATGGGTTCGGATGCGCGAATTGGTCGGGCGTTCCTTCAAGCGGGTTTAGGGTACGGGGGTTCTTGTTTTCCAAAGGACGTGAGCGCATTTATTCGTATTGCAGAGGAGTTGGGGGTGGGATTTGGGTTGATGAGGGAAGTGGAGAAAATCAATGCAGCGATTCCTGAAAAGTTTTTAAAAAAGATCCGAACTTCGCTTTGGACCATGAAGGATAAAAAGGTCGGGCAGCTGGGCCTCACCTTTAAGGCGAACACGGATGATGTGCGATGCAGTGTGGCGATTGAAATAGCACGGCGGATGGCGGAGGAGGGGGCCAAGCTACGTTGCCATGATCCCAAGGGAGGGGAGAAGGCTCGGGAGTTGTTGCCGGCCAGTATTGAGATTGTTGGGCGTGCAGAGGAGGTGGCGGTGGGGGCGGATGTTCTTATTGTGGCGACAGAGTGGCCTGAATATCGTTTACTCGACTGGAACAAAATTAAGAGCCTCATGAGAACCCCTAGAATCTTTGATGGTCGAAACCTGTTGAATCCTGCCGAGATGAAATCGCTGGGATTCGAATATACGAGCGTCGGACGTTGAAATCGCGAGTCACAATCGTTCTCGGACTCCAGTGGGGGGACGAAGGCAAGGGGAAGATCCTAGATGTGATGGCGGCGGAAGCCGATTGGGTCTTGCGGGCGCAAGGGGGAAACAACGCGGGACATACGGTGGAAATTGGGACTGAAAAATATGTGCTTCACCTCGTGCCCTCGGGAATCCTGCGATCCAAGGTATCTTGTTTAATTGCGGGGGGTGCAGTGGTGGATCCGGCTGGGTTAGTGAAGGAGATTGAGGGCCTGACACTCCGCAAGATTCGGACTCGCGGTCGTTTGCACTTGGCCGCTCAAGCACATCTGGTTCTTCCCCATCATCGGGCGGTGGATCAGGGTTCGGAGAAGAAGCGTGGTCATGGAAAAATTGGGACAACAGGTCGGGGGATTGGTCCTGCTTATTCGGATAAAGCGACGCGGGTCGGGTTGCGGGCTGGAGAGTTGGCTCTTCCCTCAGCGGAGTTGGGAAAGCGGTTGCGGGAGAGAGTGGCGGCCCATAATCGCGTAGCGGGAAGTCAGGGATGGGAAAAGATTTCGGCGACTCAAACGGTGAGGGAGATGGAAAAGGCGGCACGGTTTCTCCGCCCTTATTTGGCGGATGGGGTGACATTGGCGCATCGCGCGGTTGCGGCGGGGAAGCGAATCTTGATTGAGGGAGCTCAGGGAACATTTTTGGATGTGGACCACGGAACCTATCCGTTTGTGACCAGTTCGCACTGCACAGCGGGGGGGGCTTGTACGGGAACGGGGGTTCCGCCAACTGCGATTCAGCGGGTGGTCGGCGTTCTCAAGGCGTATACCACGCGTGTCGGGGGTGGACCTTTTGTGACGGAGGATGGATCTCTGGGTCATCTTTTGCATGGAATGGGGCGAGAGTTTGGATCGACCACAGGTCGGGCGCGTCGATGTGGCTGGTTTGATGCAGTGCTGGTTCGCCGGGCGGTGCAGTTGAACGGTGTTACGGAGATGGCGATCACCAATCTGGATGGCCTAGATGGGTTAGAAAAAATACCTGTATGCGTTGGGTATCGCTTGAAAGGGAGAGTTTTGCATGAGCCGCCTGTAGAGGCTTCGGACTGGGCACGGTGCCGTCCTGTCTACCGTGTTTTTGAGGGATGGTGTGAACCCACGACGGAAGCGAGGCACTGGAAAGATTTGCCTAGGAAGGCTCGGACTTATCTTTCGGCCATCTCTGAGCTGGTAGGGGCTCCGCTAGGAATTATTTCTGTGGGTGCGGGTCGGGAGCAAACCTTTCGGCATGGCTAAAGAAAAGCCAGCCTCGGCTATTCCCCAGCACGTGGCCATCATCATGGATGGCAATGGGCGTTGGGCTCAGAAGCATCATTTGCCAAGGCTCAGTGGGCATGAGGCGGGTCGGAAATCGGTAAAGCGAGTGGTTCAGGCCGCGATGGATCATGGGGTTCGCTTCTTAACACTTTATGCTTTTTCGGTCGAAAATTGGCAGCGGCCGAGAGAAGAGGTTCAGGGTTTAATGGGGTTGCTCCGCGGGGTGATTCGGGAGGAGCTGAGTGAGATGGGGAAAGAGGGAATTCGTTTGCGAACAATCGGGCGTCGGCAAGATTTGCCTGAAGCGGTTCGGGAGGAGTTGGAGCGAGCGATTGAGGAGACGAAGGCAAATACTCGGCTCGATCTTATCCTAGCTTTGAGTTACGGCTCACGTGTCGAAATCACAGAAGCTGTGCAAGCCGTGGGGCGTGAGGTGAAGGCAGGAAGGTTGGATCCGGATAAGATTCAAGAGGAGACGATTGCATCGCATCTCTATACCCATGGGATTCCGGATCCTGATTTTTTAATTCGGACAAGTGGGGAGATGCGGGTGAGCAATTTTATGTTATGGCAGATTTCGTATGCAGAGATTTACGTGACTCCTGTTCTTTGGCCTGATTTTGGGAAAGAGGATTTCTCTGCGGCGTTGGCGGATTATGCGGGGCGCGACCGCCGATTTGGAGGGATTTAGCATGCTCGGAGCCCGACTTTTTTCATCACTTCTGCTCTGGGGCATCATTTTGGCCTTGGTAACCCTTCGTTACACCAATGG
>Ga0114979_10003835_pt1 | contig 10021 bp, 8 predicted proteins | sample S_140625_EF_Meta_FD_87315 | JGI IMG/M metagenome (GOLD analysis project Ga0114979, IMG submission 87315) | Freshwater microbial communities from Lake Simoncouche, Canada to study carbon cycling - S_140625_EF_MetaG | ecosystem: Environmental > Aquatic > Freshwater > Lake | place: Lake... | reverse complement strand
GACTCAGGCTAAATACGCAACGATTGAGCAGCTCGGGCGGGCCACTTTGCACCCGACCCACCGAGGCATAGCCATACTTGACCGGAAAGGGAAAATCTCCGCCCATAAATGGTGCGCGCATACGCTTAAATTCAGCCTCTGGGACTTTGCCAGCAAACACTAAGGACTCGGTCCCTCGGCTCAGTGCGCTAAAGAGCGTGCGGACCCTGACCTGCCCCGCCTGTGGTGCAGGCAACGGCTCAGCGCGCAGTTCTGCGACGCCGGCAGCCACGTACCATAGGGCCTGCGCCTGGCCTGATAATGAAGCATCAAAGGCTGAGCTTGACACGTAAAATCCTTGATTATGATGACTGTGACTCGAACGCAGAGAAGTTTCAGGGGTCTTGTTAACACCCTGAGCGCTCTGCCCTATACTGCGCGAGCCTTTGCAAACAGTATAAGTGAGTCAAAGACCTTGATTCTGAAATATCAACACCCGTTTTCCCAACCCATATGCTAACAGTCAGAAGAATTATATTTGGATCCCTTGCCATACTGAGCTTTGTGGCGATGCTTGGCCTCATGCATGCTGCGCTAAGCCCCGAGTTGAGCGCGTGGGGTTCCTATAGCCTACTGGCGCTGTTTGCCGTGACGCTGCCCTGGACCGTCGTCGGCTTCTGGAATTCGAGCATTGGGTTTTTAGTTGGTGTACTCGCTCGCGATCCCTTGGCCGTCCTCCTACCGCTCAGCGCGCGCGCAAGCATGACCGACCCGATCACCTCGTCTACCGCAGTTGTACTGTGCATCCGAAACGAAACCCCCACACGCCTTGAACGCAATCTTGAAGCGATGATGCAAAGCTTGGCCGCCACGGGCTTTGGTCAACAATTACATATCTACGTACTGAGCGATACCAATGATGAGGTCATCGCGCAACAAGAGCAACAATGCTTCGCTGCGATGACCGAACGCTGGGCATCACGCCTCGCACTCACGTATCGGCGACGCGAGGACAACAAAGGGTATAAAGCGGGCAATATCGAAGATTTTTGTACGCGCTGGGGGCACCTGCATGAGTTTGTGGTGACGTTAGATGCGGATAGCTTCATGACGGGACGCGCTATTTTGCGTTTAGTGCGCATCATGCAGGCCAACCCAACGCTTGGAATTTTGCAGGGTCTAGTTGTCGGTTTGCCCTCTACCAGCGGCTTCACCCGGCTATTTCAATTTGGTATGCGCTTAGGCATGCGCTCGTACACCATGGGCTCAGCCTGGTGGCAGGCAGACTGTGGGCCCTACTGGGGGCACAACGCCGCGATTCGGATCAAGCCCTTTATTGAACATTGCGAGTTGCCCCGTTTACCAGATCACAAGGGCACACCCAGACATATCCTGAGTCACGACCAGGTCGAGGCCGTGCTCATGCGGCGTGCGGGCTTCGAGGTACGGGTGATCCCACAAGAAGATGAGAGTTGGGAAGAGAATCCACCGACCTTAATCGAATACATTCGCCGAGACTTGCGTTGGTGCGAGGGCAATCTGCAATACGTCCACTTATTAAGTCTGCCAGGTCTAAAGTTCTTAAGCCGCTATCAATTGTGTATCGCCATATTGATGTTCTTAAGCTCTCCTGCCTGGATCGCTTTGTTATTACTCTCAATGATATTGTTGTGCTTAGCACCCTCCCCAGCCGCGTTTATGCATGGTGGGCTTGGCCTCACCCTGCTAAGCGCAACCCTGCTCATGTGGTACCTGCCTAAAATTGCTGGTGCAGTTGATGTGCTGCTAAGCGCGAGCGAGCGGAAGTCTTTTGGTGGCGGTCTGCGCTTTGCTTTTAACTTCACCTTCGAAATGATTTTTTCGCTGTTAATGACCCCCATCACCTGGTTGAATCACACCATTTTTATCATTGGTCTGCTTTTCGGAAAAAAATCAGGCTGGACCGGCCAAGCTCGCGACGATCATTCAGTGCCACTCGCCATTGCCTTACGGCAATTTTGGCCCCACACCCTTTCAGGCCTCGTGCTCGCCATTGCAGTGTGGCATACCCATCCAACCACCCTACCCTACGCTCTGATCATGCTCAGCGGCTTGCTCTTATCGATTCCGATCACTGTGCTGACCTCTTGGCCAAGTTTTGGACGCATGCTGATTCGATGGAAATTAGTCAGCTTGCCAGAAGAAATTAATCCGCCCGCAGCGCTAAAACCTCTTGACCTTGAGGTCTTAAAGATGTCGCGCAAGCCTCACGACAGTCGCCAAGCATGACCAATCCTGATCAAGGGCACCACCCACTCAGTTTCATCGCGCTGTATACCCGCGTATTAAAAATGCTGGGCTCAGATCGCAAGCTCGGTTGGACGCTGGCCGGCGCAAACGTCGTACTCGCGATGGCCATGTTTGGCGAACCTATTTTATTTGGTCTGGTCATCGATACGCTCTCGCGCGCTTCACTAAACGACCCAGCAGGCATCTGGCCCTCGCTGTGGCCTTTGTTGTTGACCTGGGTTGGTTTTGGTTTATTCACAATTTCTTGTGGCGCGGTGATCGCACTCTTGGCGGATCGCCTGTCGCATCGACGCAGGCACCTCGTATTGCGTGACTATTTCGAACACGTGCTGCAATTGCCACTTGCGCAACAAGCCGACACGCACTCTGGTCGTCTGATGAAAACAATGCTGCAAGGGACAGATGCCCTTTGGTGGCTGTGGTTAAGTTTTTTTAGAGATCACCTGGCCGCGGTGGTTGCGCTCATTGTTTTGGTGCCTGTCGCGCTTTATATCAATTGGCGGCTCGCCCTCGTGCTCATCATTTTGTGCATTGTGTTTGTGTGGCTGACGCATTTTATTTTGCGTAAAACACAAACTCTGCAACAGCAAGTTGAAGGCCATCACTCAGATTTAGCTGAGCAGGCGTCTGACACCTTAGGCAATATCGCCCTAGTGCAAAGCTTTGCTCGTATCGAACACGAGGTCAGCGCACTCAAAGATATCAGTCAGCGCGTCTTGGGTGCTCAGATGCCTGTGCTGTCTTGGTGGGCGCTAGTCAACGTACTTACTCGCTCGGCGACCACTTTAAGTATTTTGTGCATCGTCGCCTTGGGCGCATGGTTATTTACTAAGGGCCAGACAAGTGTTGGCGCCATCGTCACCTTCATCTCTTTTTCAGGGATGGTGATTTTGCGGCTTGAGCAGATTGTCGGATTTGTGCATCGCTTGGCGATGGAGGCGCCTCGCCTTCAAGAATTTTTTCATGTTCTGGATACCGAGCCATCGATACATGACTCACCCCACGCCATCGACCTAGGGCGGGCCCGAGGCGCGATTGCCTTTGAAAACGTCACCTTTGCGTATGATAAAAAAAATCCAGCCGTCAAAGGCCTGAGCTTTACCCTCAAACCAGGCACAACGATCGCCTTAGTCGGTGCCTCGGGTGCAGGCAAGTCGACTGCCTTGAGCCTTTTATACCGCGCCTTTGATCCACAGTCAGGTCGCATCACGGTGGATGGTCATGACATCCGTGACTTACAGCTTGCCGCGCTCCGTAGCAATATTGGCGTGGTGTTTCAAGAGGCGCTGCTGTTCAACCGTTCAATCGCAGACAATCTAAAAGTTGGCTTACCCGAAGCAACCGACGCGCAGTTACGCCAAGCTTGCGCAAACGCGCAAGCGCTTGATTTCATCGAGCAACATCCCAAAGGTTTCGATACCAAGATCGGCGAACGCGGGCGCGCGCTTTCAGGCGGTGAGCGCCAGCGCTTATCTATTGCACGGGTCTTATTAAAGAATCCGCCAATCTTAATTTTGGACGAAGCGACTAGCGCTCTGGATAGCGCCACAGAAACAAAGCTATTACAGGCGCTTGACGCCGTCACGAAAGACCGCAGCACGCTCGTGATTGCACATCGGTTGGCCACTATTCGTAAGGCAGACAAGATTTTAGTGATGGATCACGGCACGATCGTTGAGGCAGGTTCATTTGATGAACTGTACGCCCAGGGCGGTCGTTTTACACAACTGGTGAAAGAACAATTTTCAGATGCTTCAGGAAATTTTATTTCATGAGCCTCATTACTAAGTCGTTTGCACTGGCCTTGAACACGATGACAACCGAGTCGCTTGCTGCAGCGTTGAACACTGATTTCCTCGCACGCAGTTGCGAAACCTTACAGAGACAAAGATGACTGGTTTTTCAGCTCAATGGCTTGCCTTACGCGAACCTGCAGATCACCGGGCGAGAGATCGCACTTTACAAAATAAAGTGTGCGAGCAACTCGCGAACGTTGCGCGCACTGAACAGCGAGCCGTCCGTTTGATCGATCTTGGCTGTGGCTCTGGTTCAAACTTGCGCGCCTTGGCAACGTCGCTACCTGAGCAACAACACTGGACACTAGTCGACTACGATCCCTTGTTGCTGGCAGCGGCACGCGCCGCACTGATTGCTTGGGCAGACGAGGTCATCAATGACAGCACGACTCTGACTCTTCGTAAAAATAATAAAATACTTGAGATTGAATTTTCTCAAGTTGACCTTGCGCGTGACATCGAGCGCGTACTGGCCTGGCCTGCTGATGTCATCACTGCCGCAGCATTTTTTGATCTGGTCGCTGAGTCCTGGTTGGTACGCTTTTGTCAGGCATTGCGCACAACGCTGTATACGGTATTGACGTACGATGGCTCTGAACAATGGCTACCACCGCATTCTGCAGATAGTGCAATGTTAAAGGCATTTCATGCCCACCAGAAAACGGACAAGGGCTTTGGCGTCGCTGCAGGTCCAGACGCCACCAGCGTCATGCAACGCGAATTAACAGCGCGCGGATTTCAAGTCACGCTTGCGTCTAGCCCCTGGAAAATCGATCAAACCGAAGCGGCGTTCATACACGCCTTAGCAACAGGCAGTGCCGCAGCGGTGCGCGAAACTGGTTTACTCAATGAGTTAGAGGTCAACCAATGGTTAACAGCGCGGATGAGTGCACAGCACTGTATGGTCGGGCACTGGGATATCCTGGCAACCCCCAACTGATTAACCGACCGTATTCTTCAAGGTACCCACGCGCTCGATGATGACCTCGACCGTATCGCCTGACTTTAAAAATCTTGGTGGCTTACGGCTAAAGCCGACACCTTCTGGCGTGCCGGTTGCGATCACATCACCAGCGCGAAGCTCAGTTACGCTTGACATGTACTCAATCAGCTTTGCAACCGAAAAAATCATCGTTGAAAACGAGGCATGCTGCATCGACTCGCCCGATACTAAGGTGGTGAGCGAGAGCTTCTCAAGCGGACCGACCTCATCCGGAGTCACTAAGGCGGGGCCAATTGAGCTTGAGCGAAAAAAGTTTTTACCCTGATCGAGCGTGCGTTGAAACTGATAGTCGCGCACGGAACCGTCCATAAAGCAGGTGTAGCCCGCAACGTAACTCAAGGCGTCGGCAGCAGCAACATTACGTGCTGTCTTGTTTAGAACAACAGCCAACTCGCCCTCAAAATCGTATTCAGGCGATAAGGTTGGCTTTTCAAATAACTCGCCATGCGCCACGATTGCGGCGGGGATCTTTACGAAGGTACGTGGAAACTCAGGGAGCTTATGGCCAGCTTCTGCCGCATGCGCAGCATAATTTAAGCCAATACAGTGCATGGTTACGGGCTCAACAAACAGTGGTAAGTACTGCAAGCTAGCCTCATTGCGGTCGGCACGCGTGGCAGACGCGACAACTGCACGCGCCGCCTCAAAACCATTCTTTTGAATCAACTGCAACAGGCTTGAGTAATCTTTGCCAATTTTGGTAGAGAGATCGATGACATCGCCATTAGGTTGAATGACACCATAGTGTGATTGACCACCGACAAGATAACTGGCTAGCTTCATGGAATGGTTCTCCGAACTCAAGATCGTGTTGTTGGGGGACTGAGCAAAAGCTTAGCGTAAATATGGCGGGTCTGCTTAACAGAGTGACTTTTCTTCGAGAGCTTGTTTTTCTGAAAGCAGCGGTTTGCCTGAAAGGGTTGGCGCGGTTTGATCCGTTTACGCCGCTTTTTCGACAGGGTGCCAGTCTCGACGAAACGCTTCGCGATAACTGAAGCGATCTGCCGGGTGCACGCTCACTGCCAGCTCAACCAAATCGTCACGCTCGTCGATGTAGCGCCTGGCCACCCACAGCCCAGCACTTCGCGCTGGCGCATCCAAGCGCTTGGCCAACGCGGCTGGCAATAGCATCGCACGCAGCTCCTGCTGCACGGCTTTGATACGGCAATCAAATTGCTTTTCAATCAATTGATAGAGCGGTTGCGTCATGCGCCCATTCACCTTCGCGAGCGAGCGAAAGCGCGGAGCAATATACACATCGGTCAAACAAATTGGTAAGGTTTGGCCTTCGATATAACGCAAGCCCTGAATATGTAGCCACGTTTCACCCTCTGCTGCACCTAAAAGTATCGCTTGCTCGGCATTGATCCCTTGCACACTAGTTTTTGCGATCTGCAGTGTGGTCTCAGTCGCGTATTGGCGTAAATCCGTAATCGCGGACATGGTCTGTGTGTATTGGCCAGAAGGCGCTTGCGCCACCACACGGCTGCCGACTCCGGGTTGCCGCACCACCAAGCCCTGCTGCACGAGTTGCTTGACCGCCTCTCTGACCGTAAAGCGCGAGACCCCAAACTGTGCACATAATTCAAACTCAGTGGGTAATAAATCACCCACCAGATAGCGCTTTGAATGAATTTCATTTAACAGGGTTTTAGCTAACTGGGCATAGCGTGGCCCCGAGCTAAAACCTTCAAAATGATATTGACTCATATGACCGCGTGCTCACGCAAAAAGGCGATTTGCTGCTCAGAAAAACCTGCCTGAGTCAGCAGTGCATCGGTGTCTGCTCCCATTTTCGGAGCAGCCCTTAAGGGTGCCGAATCGCCACTGCAGCGAAGCGGTGAGGCCACACCCAAAATCTCTTCACCTTCAGGCGTGCGCGTGGTGACAACACCTTGGCGCGAGTGGACAAAAGGATTGTCCAGCGCTTGCGCGACGTCATATACCGGCGATGCCGGTACTTTGCCTGCAAACTTTTTCATCCAGTTTGCTGTTGTATCTTTAACCATGACGCTATCAATATCGGCGTTGAATTGCTCACGATTCTCTAGACGATTTTTATAAGAGCTGTACTCGACGCGCGTTGCCCACTCAGGCTTACCCAGTTCGGTCGCTAAGATCGGCCAGAACTTTTCTTTATTACACATAATAAAGATCCAACCATCTTTGGTTGGATAGAGCTGACTAGGAACCAGCGAAGGGTGCCCAGAACGAGGTGCTCGGCCTGTCATGTGCGAGCCATTTAAATACCACGTCGCCAAATAGGCTAGGTTATGCATAGCGACATCAAACAAGCTGCAGTCGACATCACGTCCCACCCCTGTTTGTCGTGCACCTAACACAGCCGATACTAGACCCAGTGCGGCGGTGGTGCCCGTCATCAAATCAATCATCGACAAGCCAAATCTTGAGGGCGGCCCATCTGGCTCGCCAGTTAAAGACAGATAGCCTGCCTCGGCCTGCATCAAATAATCGTAGCCAGGCCAATTGGCGCGCTCACCATCGCGACCATAGGCTGACAAATGCACACACACAATATCTTTGCGGATATGTTTGAGGGCGTCATACGTCAGACCTAACTTGGCAGGTAGATCGCCGCGCAAATTATTGAATACAGCGTCGGCATGCTCAAGTAATTTATGTAAAACATCGCGGCCCGCCTCTTGTTTGAGATCAAGCCTGACGCTTTTTTTATTACGATTGAATGCCTGATAGAAGTGACTGTTGCCGGGGCCAAAATAATGAGGTCCGACTGCACGACCCACATCACCACCATCGTGAGGGTTTTCAATCTTAATCACCTCGGCACCTAAATCGGCGAGGTGCTGCGTTGAGAAGGGCCCCGCGCCGTATTGCTCGATGGCAAGGATGCGCATTCCTTGTAAAGGCAAACTCATATTGGGTTCCTTGCGATGAGTTGTTTCGCAATAATGATGCGCTGCATCTCGTTGGTGCCTTCACCAATCGTCAACAGTGGAGCATCGCGATAAAACCGTTCGACCAGATACTCTTTTGAATAACCATAACCCCCATGAATGCGCATCGCTTCCATGCTGTTCTCGAGCGCCGACTCGGTGGCAAACAGCTTGGCCATGCCGGCCTCCATGTCGCAACGTTCGCCACGATCGTAGGCCTCGGCTGCGCGCATAGTTAATAAGCGAGACGCCTCAGTGCGAGTTGCCATGTCGCCCAGTTTCAGCTGAATCGCCTGGTGCTCGCATATCTGCTTGCCAAACGTTTTACGCTGTTGCGAATATTTGACCGCTTCGTTTTGCGCTGCCTGAGCCACACCCACTCCGCGCGCAGCAACGTTGATCCGACCCAACTCAAGCCCATTCAGAATCATCTGCAAGCCCTTGCCTTCTTTTTCACCAATCAACTGATTTGCTGGGACTCGGCACTGATCAAAGACCAGCTCAGCAGAGTCGATACCCTTGTAGCCGAGTTTTTCAAGCTTTCGGCTAGCGCGAAAGGCATCACTTTTTTCAACAAGAAATAAACTCATACCCTTATGGCGCGGACTAGCATTCAAATCCGTCTTCACCAATACGGCGAAACAATTGCCATAAATGCCGTTTGAGATCCACATCTTGTTGCCATTGATGATGTAGTCGTCACCATCACGCACCGCAGTTGTGCGAATCGCCTGTAAATCAGTGCCACAGTCGGGCTCAGTCAACGCAATGCCACCACGCAGCTCACCCGTTGCAAAGCGAGGGAGAAACGCTTGCTTTTGCGCAGCAGTACCATTGCGCTGCAGCGCAGCCGCCATGATCACATGTGAATTAATAATGCCAGACACTGACATCCAGACCACAGAGATATGTTCGATGATCTTGGCATAGGTCACGGTTGATAAACCTAGTCCGCCATACTCGGGGGCAATTAAGCAACCAAACAAGCCCATCTCTTTCATTTTTTCGACAATCTCAGCCGGGTACTCATCATCGTGCTCGAGTTGCCAAGCAAATGGCTTGACCTCTTTCTCTAAAAAGCGATCAACCATATCCAAAATAAGTTGCTCTTGGCCTGCGTCTTGGGTGCTCATTTGTTTCTCTCCAGTACTACGCTAAAAATAACGATCTATCTATATCAATTTAGTTAGGACAACCTCAGGTGCAAGTCACTCGACACGACCGAGGCATTGCGCCAAGTCACGCGCCGAGACTTTATCAAGATTCAAAACCTGCTTTTCTATTTCAAGACTTCGTGCAGTCGACACCTGTCTGGCGGCGTTATCGCGATACTTTGTCACGATGTCTTGCTCAGTGAGCGGACGATCCACCGAGCCTCGGTTCATCGCTTCACGCTCGCGAATCACTCGGCCATCTTTCAACTCTACGACGACCTCGCCATCAAAATATTTAGGAAACTGGCTATCCGGATCAGCCGAGTAATCGGTGATTGCCGCAAGCGCTAATACCTTTGGATCGGACAGCGCGGGCTCATCAATATCATCCAATGTCAGACGGCCTTTTAACAGCGCCGTACCCACGAGATAAGGAATACTGAACTGTGCTTCGTACGAGTTAGCCGGCTTGCGCTTGGCCTCTTCGGGTTCACAGACTGTTTTGACAGTTTCGGCCGGAACAAGCACCTTGATGCGTTTGATCTGCTCGGCGCGAATGCCTTGTTCATAAATACGCGTTGCGGCATCGACAGCCGCGTGCGTGAAATGGCAAGCAGGTAAGGGCTTGACCGAAACTCGGTCAAGCTCCCACACTCGACCAAGATCCTGAGTGGCCAAATTTAAGTCGTAGTCATCACGTCCTACCAAGTGGCTGGCATAGAGGCCAAAACGACCCTCATAGGCTAGGCGTGTTCCGGTGTAACCATGGCGTCCAAACGTGGCAGCCGTGACGCCGGCATAGCCTGCCCAACCTGGATGCATACGTTTATTCCAGGCGCCATCATTCAGAAATTCTAGGCTACCCGAGGCAACCGACAACGCAAG
>Ga0114979_10003834_pt1 | contig 10022 bp, 9 predicted proteins | sample S_140625_EF_Meta_FD_87315 | JGI IMG/M metagenome (GOLD analysis project Ga0114979, IMG submission 87315) | Freshwater microbial communities from Lake Simoncouche, Canada to study carbon cycling - S_140625_EF_MetaG | ecosystem: Environmental > Aquatic > Freshwater > Lake | place: Lake... | reverse complement strand
TGGTTTAGAAAAAAGTTCTTTGAAGAATTAGCATACGAGTCATCAGATAATTCATCGTCTGATCTAAATGATGAATTAAATAAACCAAGATCTATGGATAGATTTTTATTAGATTCTGAAATTATAAATAATTATTCTAAACATATTGATAAACCTTATGTCATGAATGATAATAATAAAAATAAAAAAAATAAAAAAAATATAAATAAATTAGGTCAAAGAAAAAATATAATATAATAATATTATGACAACTGAAATAGAGGCACAAGTGTTAAATATAAATTATGATGATGTTATAACAGAAATAAAGAAATTTGGCGCTATACAAAAATACGACTGGGTTAAATTTCGTATTGCAGTATTTCATCCATGTTTAACAATTGAAGAGCAAAAAGAAAAATATGGATTTATTTTTACCAGAATTCGTGATGAAGGTATGGGTAAAGTAACTATTACTACAAAAGTAAAAACAAAAACATCTGAAAAATTTGTAGATGAATATGAAATTGAAACTAAAAATTCATTTGATGAATGTAGAAAATTATTAACAGCAAATCATTTAAATATGAAGGCATATCAAGAAAGATTGAGACAAAAATGGATTATACCAAACAGACCAGAAATAAAAGAGATTGTTTTTGATATTTGGCCGGGTTTACCATTATATATGGAAGTTGAGGCTAATACAGAAAAAGATTTAACAAACTTTTTAGATGAAATTAATGTTGATAAAAAAATGATTAGATATACTGGCGCAAGTGCATTTTATGAAGAAATTATAGGTGTATCCAAAGATGATATTAATTTTAACATTCCTAAACTTGATTTCAAACATGTTAATGAAATATTAAAAGAATACGTTACAAAAGCAGATGAATTTAATCAAATTTTAATAAAACAGAAAGAATTTTTATCAAAAATTGGTTTTGATAAATTATTTGAAGGTGGTAAGTCTAGAAAAGTTAAAAAATCATCAAGAAAATCATCAAGAAAATAAATTTTAAGATCCACCTTTGGCGACAATTCTATAAATTACACAGAAACCTGATTGTTCAGAACATCTTATAATACGAATAATCTGTCCACGTTTCAAATTAAAATATGATACAATTGGATCAGTTGTTAAAATCTTTGGTAATTCCTTCTTCTTAACAATATAAGTCTCTAAAATCTGTTTGGATTCATCTTCTGTTAGTAATTCATATCTTGGAGAATCAATATGTTCAACGATATTAATCATTAGAAACGCTTCTGTAAATACTTCTGTATTTGGAATAGACATTAAAGTTGATTTTGCTTTATCAGAGATACCATCAAAAATAAAGATCTTATGATTAGAAGTATTTGAATCAAGAAATTCCTTAATTAATGGTGATTTGGCAATACCTAAAATCTTCTGATGAATAATCTTGACACGTAGAACTTTACCATCAAATTTCTTAACATATTTTTCATCTGTTGAATCTGGTTGAATTTCTTTATCTAATGTCAGTTCATAAGAATCAGTATCAGATGGCTTTTCTATTTTCTTTAAATTTCTTTCAAAGTTATCCTTTAAAATTAATTTTCGTTCAATAAACATCTTAAGCAAATTTGTTAATATTTCTTTTCTAATCATTTCAGAATCCTTTCTAATAGGGATTAGTTCAGTATTTATACTAGAAGGATTTATATTTTGAGGATTATTAGTTTTAGATGCCATTTTGTATATATCTAATTATATAATATTTATTTTTTTAATTATTGTTTTAATCAATTTTTTATAAAAAATTGAAATTAACAACTCTCTATAAACCCCATTAATTTTCATATTTAGATCGCCTAGCAGACATATTCTACTTGAGTTTATCTCAGTGATTCAATATCTGCAAAAGCCCGTGTGATAACTAATTTCAGCCTTAAGACTGGAGCAGTGATGTTCTGGGGGTCTGATGTTATCCGTGAGAAGGTCCGAAAGGAGTACTAACAGCCTTGGTTTGGTGTGAAAACACTTGATCAAATAGTTAACCGTCAAGTAGATACGATAATCTGCAATAAAGGTGTGAGCTAACTACTTACACCTTCTTCGACTATAATGGTTGAAGTTCTAACAGTGCACGCAATAAGAAACAATCGCTTCAACATGGACAACATCCATCAATTTACGGCTCTGGAACTTCGGAACAAATGTGCTGATGCTAATCAACGTCTGCGCGATTATTGTCGGGAAATGGGATTTGACGAGTATCCCTACATCCTGACAAGTCGTGCAACGCCACAGCAAATGCGCGGATGGCTTCTTTATAACTTTCCTGCAGAATTCTACATCGGGCGGGTTGAAGTTGGTATGTGTGCTGGGCGTCGCGTTAATCGCGGTGTTGAGCAAACAACCAATGGATACTTTACAGATGTGGCTGGCATGCGGAAGTTTTAATGAAGAAATGGAAATGAATTTGGACAACGGTCTGGTTAATGGAATTTTTAAAGAACAAAATGGAAATGACTAATTTCAGCCTTAAAACTAGAATTTATTCTGGGGGTCTGATGTCATTTTATATCATTTTAAGTTTATTTATAAAAACCAAAAACCAAAAAACAAATATATCAAAACAATATATCAAAAAATTGAAAAAACTAAATATCAATACACTATAGCTATACTTTATTTATTATCTTAAAAAATGGAACAATTCATTTCAACTGTAAATACGGCTATTATGTCGTCAAATATTCAGACTCCGATCATTGTATATGTAGGTGTTGGTACTGCTGCTGGTACATATACAATGATTGATAATCGCAAGATTGTTGATCCAACAAATTATCATCAATATCCCAAAGTATTGCACGATATGGAGAACATTCTTCGTTACAATGCTAAAAAATATATTCTTTTGATTGATCCCTATATGGAAGACATTCCTCATATTACACAGGACAAGGAAAATGGTTTTAACTTTGTTAAGCAATCGGATAATGTCTATGTTGATTATAAAAATCAGATTTTCCTACAAGTTCTTCGTGAGAATGTTACACACGATGCATATTCAGATATGCAGTATGGTATGGATGGATATAATATTACATCCGATCTTTCCAGTCTGATTGAAATCTGCAAGTCTGAATATTGTAATCTTGTATATCATGATTTTTCCGGTCGACAACTTCTGCCAATCTACAATTATCATTCTAGTCAAATTGGAGAACATTGTAATCATATTGTGATTGGTTTTGGAGCACAAGGAGATTTTGGCTGTTATTTTGACTTGACATCTCCGATTGCAACATTTGCAATGAAGCCTGATGTATCTCAAGGAAATCGTAATTTTGTCAACATATGTTCTCCACGTTATTATCTGAACAAAGGTATCACAATTGAGCGTGCTCTACGTGATTATCCTAATTCAAATAAAGAAGTACTTCGTGAACAATTTTCACGAATTTGCAAAGACAAGTTTGATGAACTTATTTCTCGAGTATTTTATAAACTTCGTTTTCTTAAGAAAATTCAAGAGAAGAAGGATATTAAAATTGATGAACTTAAACAGACATACGGAGAGATTCTTGGAATAACTATTATGGAACGAATTCAGGAAAAAAATTATGAAACAGCATTTATCGAAGCACTCGAATTTTATGGACCACAATATGATTCTTTGTGCATTCATAACAAGCTAGAATTTTCAGGTGTTGATCTTTTGTATCAGATTATATCAGATGCGAAGGACGAGTACTCTTGGGCTACTGAATTGCGTAAATACATGGAATATTAATTTGTAAAAGTAAAGTATAATCAAATGAACTTTATTCGAAATTTATTTATAACACAAAAAGAAAAGAAAGAAAAGAAAGAAAAGAAAAAAAATAAAAAAATATTCAAATATTGTAATTATAATTATAAATGTAATTATTGTGAAACAAATAAAATAAAAGTAGAAATTTTAGGATTAACAGAAGCATTCTATGGACCATTTATGGATTCATTTGGTAATACACACGAATGTCATGACTATAATGAAGGTAAAGTTAAACTAACATGTGTTAATAATCATATTTCTATTGTTAAATATATTGCTTGTTGTGAATGTGGATGGAATAATAATAAATCTTCTTAAATTAAATCTAATTTATTTTTAACATATATATATACTTTATATTGTTGTGATGTAGAATATAAACTTTCGTCACATTTGCTTCTACTAATAACACAAAAATCATCTAATATTATATTTGCTTTCTTATTTTGTGTAATAAATTTTTCTATTTTTTCATTAAGTGAACTTAAATAAAAATAAAACATATCTGATACTGTATCATTATTAATTAATGGTTTTGTTGTAATCATTAATTGTGGTATAATCATATTTAATTTACTTAAATCAAGTTTTCCAGAATCAATTAAATCAATTGAAAATATTTTTTTACTACAATCAATTATATTCATCAAAATATATACTTCTCCACATGTAATTCTAAATTTATTTATTTTATCATCACATGGTTCTGAATCAAATATGTTCATTTATATATAATAATAGAAATAGAAATTGAAATTATAATTATCTAAGAAAATATCATATATATTAATATCATATTAAGATAATGTCGAAAACTTTAGTTATAGTTGAATCACCAGGTAAAATTAAAAAATTAGAATCTATTCTAGGTCCATCATATATTGTTCTAGCATCTGTCGGTCATATCATGGATCTACCTGAAAAATCTTTATCCATTGATATAAAAAATAATTTCACACCATTCTATGCTGAATTAGAGAATAAAAAGAAAGTTATTGCCGATTTAAAAAGAGCATTAAAATCATGTTCTGATGTATTATTAGCTACTGATGAGGATAGAGAGGGTGAAATGATTGCCTGGTCTCTAGCATATATTTTAGGATTAAAGAATCCAAAAAGAATAACTTTCACATCAATTACTAAAGATGAGATTTTAAAAGCTGTAAAAAATCCACGTAAAATTGATTTAGCTCTTGTCGATGCACAAAAGACCAGAAGATTATTAGATAGAATTGTAGGATATGAAATATCACCAATTTTATGGAAGAGTATTGGACAATCTCTTAGTGCTGGTCGTGTTCAATCTGTTGTTACTAGATTAATTGTAGATAGAGAAAAAGAGATTGTAGAATTCTTTAAAGCTGAATCTAAATCATTTTACACAGTTAATGGATTTTTTCTTGATAAAAAGAAATTGGAATTTGATTCAGTTTTATATACTACAAGAAAACAAAAATCTATTCAAGTGGATGATGATGATATAGATGAGGAACCAAAAATTGAAGTAAAGGGTGGTGAAAAAGAAGCGGGTATGTTAGTTAGAGGGTCTAAAGCTATTATTGAATCAAAACTTGATGTACAAAAATTATTTAAGAAGTTGTCTGAAGGGGATTTTAAAATAAATGGTGTAGGTACTAGAGAATCACAAAGATATCCATCTCCACCATTTACAACTTCAAGTTTACAACAAGAAGCGGGAAGAAAATTAGGATTTACAATTAAAAGAACAATGATGGCTGCACAAAATCTATATGAAGCTGGTTATATTACATATATGCGTACAGATTCTGTAAATCTTTCACAAGAAGCATTAAAATCAATTGAATTATATGTAAAATCAAAGTTCGGTAATGCATATTCTAATCCAAAAAATTTTAAAGCAAAAACTGCAAATGCACAGGAAGCACACGAGGCTGTAAGACCAACACATATTGAAAATGAAAATGTACCAGCAAAGAATAAGATAACGTCCGATGAACTTAAATTATATCAATTAATCTGGAAGAGAACTGTGGCATCACAGATGGCACCAGCAATATTTGATGTAAAAACAACACAAATTTCTAATACGAAGGTATCAGAATATTATTTTCAGACTGATGTTCACGATATTAAATTTAATGGTTTTCTTGTGGTATATAATTTACAAAATGTTGAATCAAATGGTGTGAATGGTGCTAATATCGATGATTCGGTTAGATCTATTTCACTACCAGATGTTGGATCTAAAATTTTATATTCAGAAATTAATTCTAAAGAATCGTGGCCAAAACCTCCAAATAGATTTAATGAGACATCTCTTGTAAAGAAATTAGATCCGGATAATTTAAATATTGGTAGACCTGCTACTTATGCATCAATTATCACTAAAATCCAGGATAAAGACTATGTAAACAAGGTGGATCATCCAGGTGTTGAAAAAACTGTTCAAAAAATTCAATTAAAGAAGAATAAAATTACAGAAGAATCTGATAAAATAATAATTGGTAAAGAGAATGGAAAATTAACTCCGACAAATATGGGTAAGATTGTAACTGGATTTTTGATGGCAAATTTTCCTGGAATTATGGATTATAAATTTACTGCAGCAATGGAGGTATCACTTGATGAGATTGCTTCAGGTCAAAAAGAGTGGGTAAAATTGATGAAATTATTTTATGATGATTTTCATAAGACTGTAACAAATCTGGGAAAGAATACAGGTAATATTATGGATGCAAATAAGAGAGAAATTGGTTTAGATGGTGGAGGTAATAAAATCGTTGCAACTGTACGCAAGTTTGGACCTGTTGTACTTTTATTAGATAAAGAAACAGGTAAAACAATTAATATTGCTCCAATAAAAGTCCCATTAACTATTGAATCCATTACTAAATCAGATGCAATCGGGTTATTTGCTTTTCCAAAACTTCTGGGTAGATATAATCGATATGAGGTAAAATTGAATAGAGGTAAATATGGTTTATATGCTAAATATGGGGATGAAAATATATCTTTAAATTCTTTGGTTAATAAAGATGCAGATTCAATTACATTAGATGATGTTATTAAATTAATTCAGGAAAGAGATTCTAAATATCTATGGTCAGGAAAAGAAGGCAAAATTCATTATTTAGTTATGGATGGTAAGTATGGTAGATATATTAATGTAACAGACAAGTCAAAGAAGACATCAAAACCATTAAATATTAAATTAGATGAAACATTAGATCCTAAAAAGCTCACACTTGAATCGGTAAAAAAGATTGTTGAAGATGGAAAAATTAATCGTTATAAGAAAAAAACTGAGAAAGTAAATGGAGAAATAAATAAAAAAGTAAATCACATAAATGGAGAAATAAATAAAAAAGTAAATCACATAAATGGAGAAATAAATAAAACAAAACAAGGGTCAAAAAAAGTGGATAATAAAATACCAAAAAAACCTACAAAAAAATAATTAAAGTTTAATTCATATTATTTATTTTATTATGAAGATTAGATTTGAATATTTTTGGCCAGGATTTAATCCGAAAGATTTTTTTCTATTAGAATATTTTGATTCACCAGATATTGTTTCAGATGATACATATGATTATTTGGTATTATCAGTATTTCCAAATAAAATATTCCCAATAAAAGATGGAGTAAAGATTATTGTATTTAATGGTGAACATCCATCATATATTAGAGAAAGACTAGTAATAAACGGAATTAAACCAGATATTCAGGTTGGTTTTGTTGATGATTATAATTATGATTATTCAGTTGTAAAGTTATATTATCCACTTTGGATTTTATATTATCCGCAATTTGACCAAAAATTTATAGATGATATAGAATCAAAGAAAAATATTACACAACAAGATATAATCAAAAAAAAATTTTGTTGTTTAATTAATTCACATGATAATAATAACACAAGAAGACCAATATATAATGTTATATCCAATATTTCACGTATTGATTGTCCTGGTGTATTAATGAATAATATAGATAGAAGATTATGCGGTACAACATCTGAAGATAAAATTGCATTTATGAATTTTTTTATATTCAATATCTGTAGTGAAAATTTTTATGGTAAATTATATTTAACAGAAAAACTACCTCAAGCATTAAATTCATGTTGTATCCCAATTTATCATGGTGATCTATCAGATATTAATGAAAAGATATTTAATAAAGATAGAATGATAATTGTTGATGATTTATCACCAAATTCTATATTACAGTTAAAAAAAAAGATAAAAAAATTATTTGATAATAAATATGATCTAAAAAAGTTTTATCATAGACCAATATTTAATCCTGGAGCTATTGATGAATATACAAGATTTGTTGAAGAATTTAAAAATAAATTTAAAAGTTTATTATGATTATATTTATATTTGTAAATTGTTTACTTTATTTAACTTTTTATCTTTTTTTTCTTTATCAATTTTATCTCTTGTTTTTGTTACTACATCTTTGTTATTATATAAAGTTTTTTTAATTACAGTATTAGATTCTTTTGAGGTATCATTTGACATATAATGGTCTATAAATTTATCACCTTTTTCGATATCTTTTTCATATTTTATAGCCTTCATTTTATCTCCTTTAATATCGTCCAAATGTTGACTTAATTTATCAAAACTATCTTTGTTTAACCTATCGGCAATCATATCAATTTCTTCAGCAATCCATTTGTTATTCTTATAAATATGACCATATTTAGATCTTAAATTAGTATATAAAACTGTATGATTTTCTGGATATGATTCATTAAAATACACATAAGTAATAAAGTCAATTAATCCTTTGTATCTATCTTTTAAAAACTTATTCTTCTGGTCAACTGTTAGAAAATCGCAATTAGGTTCATCATAATTATTTAGATTTATCTGAATATTATTCGTAACATTGTTTATTTGTTGATTATTAATATTATTTGTTGTATTATTATCACCATTAATATTATTTGTATTATTTGTAATTGATTTAGATTTTGTTTCTTTTTCTTTTACAGCTTTTAACATTTTAATTAATGTTTGTCTATCGAGTTTGTTATATGTATCATCGTCTATTTTAATATTTTCATCTTCATTGTGATTTTCATCTTCATTTTCATATTTTACACCTTCAATTTGGATTATCTTATTATTCACTATGATTAATTCTTGTTGGAATGAATTTAATCTAATGGTTAATTCATTTCTTTTATTACAATTTTTTTTAAGATGTGTTTTAAGATTGCTTTTATTACTGTATGGTGTTTTGCAATAAGTACACATATGTTTATTTGAATTGATACTTGCATCATCATCATTCTTTAATTTGTTATTAAAACCCTTAATTTGTTCTTCAATAATATCTCGTCTATCATAATAACATGATTTCTTACGATTCGTATGTTTAATTAATAAATGTTTTGTTGTAAACTCTTTTTCACATATATTGCATTTAAAATTATTACTCATTTTATATATTAATATTATATATTTATTTTTTAAATATTTCACATTATAACTTAAATAATCAAACAAGCTAGTTAAAATAATTTTGATATCATGTATAGAATAATTAAATTATTTATATTTACATTCACTTTATATTATAATTATTTTTTAAAGTATACGAAGAGATTAAAAAAATTTTACCATTGTTATACAATCACTTTTATTTAGATTTTAACTATTTTGGATATAATATGCCTAAATATAAACTATTTTGTGTCTATTTATACTTTATTTAGGTAAAAATATTTTTTGTATATATAGATAACATATATACAATTTTTGTTTTACATATATACTTTATTTAATTAAAAATATTATTTGTTAACATGTAACGCAAATAATTGTATTTAATGACATATAATTACTTTTATTATTATTTTATTGTAAATGTGTGTATATAACGTAATTTATAAATATCTTTTTTAGGTAAAAAAATATATGTATATATATATACTTTATAAAATTAAATTTTGTATTTATATAGTTATATATACTTTTGTTGATTATATTCTATACATATTCATTTTTATAAAAATGAAATAAAAAGTATATATAACATTTATAATTAGTGTATTTTATAGCATACCAAACAAAATAATATTTATTGTTTATAAATGTTTGTTTATTTAGTATTCATTATTACTTTTATAATTTATCATGTTTTTTTTATTTTGAGAGAGAGAGAGCCGAGTATATTCATATAAGTTTATTAAGAAATTTTTCAAAAACAACATTATTTCAGTTTTTAATTTTTTTTTTTTTTTTT
>Ga0114979_10003833_pt1 | contig 10022 bp, 2 predicted proteins | sample S_140625_EF_Meta_FD_87315 | JGI IMG/M metagenome (GOLD analysis project Ga0114979, IMG submission 87315) | Freshwater microbial communities from Lake Simoncouche, Canada to study carbon cycling - S_140625_EF_MetaG | ecosystem: Environmental > Aquatic > Freshwater > Lake | place: Lake... | reverse complement strand
CCCATCGTAAAAGCGACGAAAGCAAAGAATATCAAGTCGTTCTATACGCAGTACGAATATGAAGAGTGGAAGAAGACTGACGCCTCACGTGGTTGGACTGTGAAGTATTACAAGGGGTTGGGTACATCGACGCGTGATGAAGCAAAGGAGTATTTCCAAAAGCTGAACATCATGCCATATTCGTATACTGGTAAGGAGTCGGATACCAGTATTGACTTGGCATTCAACAAAGCCAAGGCGGATAATCGCAAGGAATGGCTGAAGACGTATTCTCGCGAGAACATTCCGGGACCCAGTGCGGTTCTACCGTACGAAGAGTTCGTAAACAAAGACCTGATTCACTTCTCAAACTACAACTTGGAACGTTCGATTCCAAATGTCATGGACGGGCTAAAAACATCGCAACGCAAGATTCTGTTCTCTGCGTTCAAGCGAAACTTGAAATCTGAAATCCGCGTAGCTCAGTTTGCAGGCTATGTGTCCGAGCACTCTGGGTATCATCACGGCGAGGCATCGTTGAATGATGCGATTGTTGGCATGGCGCAGGACTTTGTTGGGTCAAACAATATTGCGTGGTTCGTTCCACAGGGACAGTTCGGGACACGATTGCAAGGCGGTTCCGATGCTGCGTCTCCTCGTTATATTCATACGTATCTGCAACCTTATATCAAGAACCTAGTTCCCGAAGAGGACTTTCAGTGCCTGACGTACCGCGACGACGACGGCATTCCAGTAGAGCCTGAATGGTACGCTCCGATTCTGCCGATGCTACTTGTGAACGGCTGTCGTGGGATTGGAACTGGTTATTCGACATTCATTCCGTCGTTTAATCCCAAGCACTTGAAGGGTATGCTTCTGAAGTGGTTGGAAACTGGAGATGGACTGGATGAGATGCTTGTTCCGTGGGTGCGTGGGTTCACGGGACGCATTCAAATGGAGAAAGAAACCGAGTGTATCTTGGAGGGTACGCTTGAGAAGGATATGATCACCGAGTTGCCCGTCGGGACGTGGACGGCTGATGTGCGTGAGAAGCTGGATGACATGGTCAAGGATGGTAAGGTCCGTGATTACACGGATATGTCTACTGATGTGAATGTGTGTATCAAAATCAAGGTTGATGACACGAAGGTACTTGACAAGATTTTGAAGACAAGTTGGAAGATGACGAATATGCACGCATTTGACTCGAAGGGTGTCATTCACAAGTACGCGACACCAAATGAGATTCTGAAAGAGTTTGCGAGTGTACGACTCGATTTGTATGCCAAGCGGCGGGCTGCGATTCTTGCTGATTTGAAGGAGAAGTTGCCATATCACGAAAATGTAGTCCGATTCATTCGCCAGCAGTGCGAGGAAGTCCCTCGTCCGGATCTGCGTCGCAAGTCCCCGGAGGATTGTGATGCTCTGTTGAATGCACAAAAGTTCGTACAGATTAAGGGCTGCTTTGATTATCTGATGAATCTGCCTATTGCTTCATTGACACTTAAGATTGCGCAGAAGCATGAGGATTCTTTGGAGGCCCTGAAGCAATCTATTGCTACAATGGAGAAGACAACACCAAAGCAGATGTGGAAAACTGAGCTTCAGAATCTCGCAGTGTAAAGTAAATGTCCGAAGGTGTTCCTGAAGAAAATATACCGCCTGAAGCACCTGTTGAGTTTGAACCTGTGCCTGAATCAACTGTTCAGCTCGAATCTCCACCAGTACAGGTACCCGATATTATCGATTTAAATAACTTGATTAATGAACAGCAAGTACTCGTTCAGCGAGAGTCAGACTTAAAAATATTTTTTAACGACACTCTCATCTCGGTTCCTGTATCTATATTCAAACCAAAACTTATTGAGTGGGCTACTCTGCGATTTCCCATAATGTTTCCAATCTGGTCAGTGAATGTCGCGGTTCCGGATGTCTGCTCCGACGGTGTAACTCGCGGATTAGTTCCGTACATTGAGCATTGTATTGGAATGAAGTTGGATGAGTTAATGACTGTACTACAAGCGAAGTTCATAGATATCAATGTAAACTATACGTATCAGAACTCCCGTTTTTCAGTTGTTGTGCTCAAGGTCTAACTTTGTAATACGGATGAGTTGTCGGCAGTGCCGTTTGTAGTCCCCATTTCCATGCCAAATATGCTTCGATATGATAAATTGTTTGATCGGTGAGTCCGTATCGAAACATTGCAGTTTCGTATAAGTCTCCTACGAAGGCATTTGTAGATGTAGTCTCAACTACACTTCGAGAGCCGATTACAAATCTTGAGTATGATGTTAAGATTGTACCGCTTAAAGGAGTTGTTGTAGCAGATGAAACCTGCAATCCATTTAATCTGACTGTTATTCTGTTGCCAGATTGTCTCAAAGTTATAAAGCATGGTACATTTATAGTCGGTGTGTATGTTGCTGTAAACGTTGACATAATGTTTGAATATATTGCGCCATCGGAAATGGCTAAGTTAATAGCACCAAAATCAATAATAAAGTTGGCGAAACTGGAAGGAGTTCTTGCTGTTTTGAATGCGACAAATATTGTGTATTCTGGATTATATGAACTGTTCGAACCTACAGAAACTAGATTGACACTCGCATTATAGTATAAGTTTGCAGCGTTTGTGCTGAACGTTGGGAATCGAATAGCTGGTAAAGTATTTTGAGCGGATCTTTGATATGTTGGAAACACGCCGCCACCTCCGCCAGTTAATGTAATGCTCAACGACCCTCCAGCAGGTGCCCATGATGTAACGTTTGCTCCATTTGATGGTGTATTTCCTCCATTAAGTGTTGTAATGTTTGCAGCGTCAAACCAGAACGCTAATCCTTGTGAATACGATTGTGTTAAATCCAGCGATGCAGAAATGCTTGTCGGACTAAGACGATATGGGTGAACGAATGTACCGTTTGATACCGTTGATGATCCGTTAGCCAGTGTGTGCTGACAGCAGTATTTTTGAGATAAATAACCTTCTGCAAGTTGTCGCTGTTCAAGCGTTAGTGGTCTGTTGAATACTAAAAGTTCAGCTATTCCTAAATCAGAGAACATCATAGGATTCACGCCAAATCCATACGTTGAAGTATCTCCTCCCAGACGCATAACGGTTGGAGAAAGTATTGTACCCGCTGTTGTAGCTGCACTTATAAAACCTTGTGCATCAAAAGCAAATGTGCCACTTATACCGTCATATCTCCATCCGAACGCTGCTCCGTTTCTTGTTAGTGCAGCAACATCTCCCATAGAAAATCCTGTACCGTTAAATGCTAATGAAAAAATACGGTATCCAGACGTCGTATCTAACATAGCAGGTGGTCGGAAAGATATCTGTTGATTGTTGTGTTGAATAATGGCTGCCACTCCTTGTGCAGTTCCGCATGGTCTGAACGCAAAATCTTGTCCGCCAGATGTGGCATTGGTTCCTCCAATATTACCTGCTACCGTAGATGTCGATAAAAGTGTAGAACCAATAGATGCTTGGCCTGGTGCACGAATAGGCAGAGTCGATGATTGTACGGCCATAAGAACTGTGGTTGTTTGAGTACTGAATGAGTTTGTTAGATTGGATCCTGAAGATTCCAGTAAGTAGCCCATTGCAGGGTATGATATCATGGCTTGAGTAATCGTATTGGCAATAGCGTTACCGAATGAAAAGTTACCCACTCCATTTCCTCCAAATCGGAAATCTGTAAATCCATAGTTTGCCATAGGCCCAGAATATGTAACTCCACCGTAAGTTTGGCTAGCATTAGATACTAATGCCGTAGGGGCATTAAATAAGTTATTTAACGATATGGTAAATGATGTGGTATCTACAACTGTAACGCGGTTTACTCCATATGAATAATAGTGTGCAAAACTTCCAGAACCGGTGTATTGGATACCTGGATTTTGTATTTGAGACATTGTCATAACTCCTGCTGCTGGTTGTGCTATGGTAAATCCAGATAGTGAAATAGTTCTGGTAGCATTATCAATCCACACAATACTACCGGTAGAGTTATTCAATGCAGTTAATGTAGTTGTTCCGAATGAGCAGAAGCGAAAAAGACTATTAAAGGCATATGTCCATGTAACGACTGTAGTAGAACTTGGTCCTGGCGTGAGAATAGGAGTTAAAGTTCGAGACGATGATATTGTTATTACAGAACCTACAAGAGTTGCTATGTAATAAGCTCCAGCCGGAACAGCTCCTACTGCTGATGTAAAAATAATAATGCTTCCAACTGGACCAATGAACGTGTTATTACTTACAGTTATATTGTTTCCAGTTGACGATACAATGTTAGAGTTACCACCGTTATTCAGCGAGTTAGGTAATATCGGCCAGTTTGTTGCAGGAAATGTCAGTTCAACAGAATAGTTCGAAGCAGTAATCGTTGTGGAAGCAGCTGTTGAAGATGTACTTACTGTAAATGTTGGGGATGTCCCACTTAATATATAAGTCCCTGATGTAACATTTGTTCCACTTAATATCATACCTACAAGAGGAACAGTTCCAGCCGTATAAGTCAATGTAGTTCCAGAAATAGATCCGGTAAAAGTAATGGGGCCAGTATATGTTGATGTTATTGTAATAGGACTTGGCACCGCACTGGCTACACTCAGGTCATACGATGTTCCATATGTTAGTATTCCGCGTACATAAGTACCAGCAGTTACGCCTGCTCCACTCAAGACTGCACCGATTCCAGGAGGTGTTCCAGTAGAAACAGACAACACAGTTCCACTAATAATTCCTGTAAATGTTGATGTTCCTGAACGAACGGTTGCAGAAGTATAAGGTGCCCAGTGAGAAGGTAACGATGGACCGAAAAAGTAAGGTTGAACTATGAATCCTGTTTGTAAGTTATGAGGCGATGCTGTAGTCAGCGTTAGCGTAGTTCCGTCTCCAGCCAACGAGCCGCTGATAAGTGTGTTATTCCCATATTGAATACAACCTGCTAAGTTTGATGATGCTCCCGATGGGATTGTAGTTGAAGTTGATGTCAACCAAAACGTTAACGTAGTTGTTGATGGAACGGATTGAACATTTCCAAAAAATGAACCTAATATTGGATTTGAACTTGGTGCAGTATGGGCATCTAATACCACCGTTATTGGAGCCCCATTTGGAATCCTGTGCGGAATAGATGTAGTCAATGTAAACAAATATGCCCCTGCAGCAGCTGTAACTCCTGTTAGGGCACCTACTGTAAGTCCTGTAATAACTCCTCCTCCAGAACTCAAAGATAATGTAATGTAGTGTGTTGGAAAGTTAGTGTTCGATGTTATTAGTGTTGAAACGCTTCGAATAAAATAGATTGTTCCGGCAGTTATATTTGTAGTTCCGGGTATAACTGTTCCACTGCCGTTGAATATAATGCGCTGATTTATAGTCAATGTAACTCTTGGGGAAGTCGATATAACAATCGACCGGTCGTCTAATGCGACGGATAATGCAGATACTGTTATAGCAGTTGCATTGTGTCCTGTATTTGATGCTGCGGTTAGTCGGAATGTTCCTCCAGCTGTGAAGTCTGTGTATGTTTTATCAAGACCACTTCCACGTGTTGCCCTATTTATTAATGGTCCGGGTTGTACTACGACGTCCGATCCGCTAGCTATAGTTGTACTTGCTCCAGTGGTGAATGTGGTTGAACCACCTGTAAATGTACAGTTAGGTATTGGAACTCCAGCAATATATGCCTGAACTCCAGAAATACTACCTGTCCCAGTTGGGGCCAAGTTTAATGTAAATGTTGTTCCAGTTCCACCTGTTGTAGTCGTTGCATTTTGAAGAGTTATAGAGTATCTCGTAGCAGTCACGGATGCTCCACCAGTAATAGTAACGGAACTCCCAGTGATTAACGTTGGCGAACCTCCGACAAGTGTACAGTTTGCGATACCAACACCTCCTACAGTAACTGTAACGCCTGTTATTGTTCCAACACCAGCTGTTGACCTACTCATACTGAAAGTAGTTCCGGTTGACCCTACTGGAACCGTTGTTCCTGAAAGGATTTCAACCATATATGGGATGTTTGGAGGTGCAAATGTTAATGCCTGACTACCCTTTGAAGTCCACGAAGTCAGACGATTATTTGTAGAGGCATATGTAGTTGCATCTGCACTATCTAGCCATACAGTTGGTAATAAATCTGATGGGTCAAACTGTTTTTTGTAAAGTTCAAGTTCAGGCTGGAAAGGAGTTGATGAAGGCGGAGGGTATTTGTAGAACGGATGTGTCGTTGGCATACTATAGTTAGGAGCAGAGGTCGCTCCTCCTGTTCGTAGCCCCCATTTCCATAGCAAATATCCTTCAACCGCTTGGCGTTCCGAAGGTGTTAATCCAGTATTGTAGATAATGACATCTCCATATTGAAAAGTTTGGGTGTTGCCCGGACTTATCTGGTAAACTCCAGTTGCCAGGTCATCAATCAAACGCCCAATACCTGTTCCATCTGCGTTTGTACCGCTATTTACTGTAGAACCATTTGTAGTTATCGTGAATACTCCATTTTGACGAACACATGTCAGCACAAATGTATTTCCACCAAAGAAGGCATCAGCTGATGCATATGGAGCCCCAACGTAAAACGTATACACCGTGCCTCCACCTGGACCCTGATAGTTGTTTTCTACATAAGGAGTTGTACTGCCTGTGTGCCCAAAGAACTCGGATGAACCTGTAGTCGGAATAAAGTTTAAAGAACGTATACCTGAAGTTCCAGTAGCTGCATATCTGCATACTATAAAAAAAGTCTTGTTCAATCCATCACGAGTAAGTGTGGGACTATTCAAAAAGTTGCTCCCCCCTCCCGAAGGAAATGTTAGAACTCGAAGATTGTTAAGTGTTGACGCATAAGTAACAGTTGAACTTCCGTTTGTGAAGTTATTATTCTGACCGCTTTTATCTGCTATCGCTGTGACGTTTGAACCAGTTAGAGTAACAGTTCGCTGGTCTGCTGGATCCATCCATATTTGACATCCTTCAATGTCGGTCGGAGAAAAATAACGAGACATAGGTCGTGTATTGCTTACGAAATAGTTGGCAAGAGCATAGGGATGTGTAGATGGCAAACTAGCTTGTAGACCCCATTTCCAGGCTAAGTATCCCTCTATTGTTTGTCGATTTGCAGATGAAAGAACCCCACCGTAAACTAATATTTCAGCCACATTTCCAAATAAATAAAAGGTACGAAATGACCCAGAAGATATTCCTGAACCGACTGAACCAAATGGTGTGGTTGTTAATGTATTAAAGTTCGAAGTGGAACTTAAGTCAGCAGTTGGTACATATTGTCCACCATCAAATGCTGTTCCATTATTCCAACCATTATTTCCAGAAACGGCACTGGTCATAATGTTGCTGAACATTACATAACTATTTGTAGTCTGTGCGCTATCGCCGATTCTGCCAGCAATATATGTATCTGAAACTAATGTATTTCTATAAACAGACCCGTTAAGTCCACCGTTGTAATAATGAACTCTCATACTTCCCTGTGTTGGACCTTCAGTACCATATGATAGTATCATTTGAGGGTTCATAACAATACCCGTTGGTGGTGGCAGAGTAGTTTGTGATACCGAGAAAAATGTGCCAGTTGCAGTCCCAATAGGTAATGATGCTACCTTAGCGGATAACATTGATAAATAGCTTGTCCCACTGAATGTTAGTGTATTTCTGTTATTTTTAGCCTTGAACGATGTAACTGGTCCAGTATACCCGGGATCTGCCGTAGGAGCTTGAAGGTCTATACCGTTCCCCGATTTATCCTTCCAGTACAGTACCGTTTGATTATTGTCCGTAACTGGAACTGTTGCAGCAATATCTGTAAACATAGTGCTTATATCGGCCCCGTCTAGCCATAATCGACAGTTTGGAATGTTCAGGGGAATACTTTGAGATGCTACGGCTATGCTGTAATACGGGTGAGTAGAAGGTAGACTAGCCTGTAGACCCCATTTCCATGCCAAAAATCCTTCTGCTTGTTCACGTTGAGTTGCTGTCAAAAATGAGTTGAATCCAATCACTTCACAGAAATATGTTGGACCTCCTGCATCGCGAGCTACCGCAGGTTGAAGTGCGTATGTTCCAGTTCCACTCGTTATTGTTCCGATAGATGTTCCGTTAATATATAGCGTCCCGGTACCTGATGCTGCTGTAGATGTTATTCCTAATAGAAACGGCGCGCCTACCAATCCAGATCGCGTTATAGTTGAGGATGACGTACCTCCTATTGAAAACGCAATACCAGTTGTTGTCCAGTAACTGCTGAATCTAGCAAACGCATTAATATCAGCTATATTTCCACTCGTAGCGGTCGAAAATACAACTGCCATAAATGTTAGTTGTCCACCATTGCCAAGCCCAAAGTTTGTTGAGTTACCAGTATTGAGTTGTATACCCTGCGTGTTATCGTTACATAGTATGGTATTTCTGCTGTTAACTATACCTGGTACGTAAGTTGGAAATCCCGTAGAGTTTCTAGATGATGTAGTTAATGCTGTTTTATTAACCCATGAGAAACTGGGTGTACCAGAAGCAAACACTGTGGACGAATCAGATGCGTCATACCAAAGACCGCAGTTTGGCAAACTTGTAGGTACAAAATACGGTGGTATAGAAATAGTATTATAGCCATGCGAGGGTGGCAAACTGGATGTTAGCTTCCATTTATTGGCTAAATATCCTTCAATGGCTTGACGATCTGCATTTGATAACGTTGAGTTGTACACTAATATTTCATACACATTGCCTACAAGAACTGTCGCGTATCCATAGTCGAGTCCAATGGATGCATTTGTATTATTTGTGTTAAATCTGGATGTTCCTAATATCTTTTGTATATCTCCGTTATTACCAGTTGCGAATGAGTTTCCATTTATCCAACCAGACTGTATATAGTTATCTATAACTCCAGTTATAATGTTTGGTGTCGATAGGTTCATAGCACCGCTATTTGGCAATGGAAATGCATTGGTAACGTAAAATCCAGCATTATTTACGATTTGATTGAACTGCAAAAAGCGACCCTGTCCTCCTGCGTTTGCTCCATGTGTAAATATGGTTTGCCGAGAACTAGAGTTTGTACTTGCCACTACGAAGTATGTTGCATTTGATTGTGCTGATGGAAATACGTTAGCAGTTAACCCAAAGTATTGACCTCCAGTGAAGGCAACAGATGATGTCGATAACGTTGGATATTTAGTGTTTCTCCAAACAACAGTTGGGCTGGTAGCCGATGTTACGGTTAATCCATTAGCTGCGCTACTTGTTACTGTAATAACAGCGTTCGCACCGAAGTTAGATGTTGAAATAACGGTTCCTCCGATTAATGTGCCCCCACTATTCGTCGTATTTCCAACAGTGAATGTAGTTGATGTTTGCGTTGCCATCGTAAATGTACCATTGAATGCTGCAGTTCCAAATCCACTAACTGTTACAGTACTCCCAGATATGAGTCCTAAAGTTGTATTATTTGGAGCAGCAGATGTAATTGTGTATGTTGCAGTTGTTCCATTACCGTCGACAGAAACTGAATAGGATGTTGCTATACTTGAAATGGTAGCATTTGTTACATTGAATGCCGATGGAGCATAGCCAGTCACAGTTAAAGTATTTCCAGCAATGAGCCCTTGCAGCCATGTAGCACTTGGAATATTAGTTACATATGAAATCGTTGTAGCCGTAGAAATGGGCCAGTTAACTGACGCAGTTGGTACAGTCGACGAATAACTCAATATGGATAGAGCATTATTTCCTGATATGCTTTTATCTCTCCAACGGACTACATTACCTCCGTTTGTTGATGGTATAGTCCCAGCCGCATCTGAAAATGTTGTATTAGAATCAGCACCGTCCAGCCATAATATACAACCTCCTACAGATGTTGGATCGAATGCCCATATATTTTTAGATGTTGCAGGAAGAGTATACGATGCCATTATTCAACTAGAATACTATATATGAAGTACCATTACTTACAAGAATGGCAGCATTTGAAGGTGGGATGATTAATGGCACTGGAAAGTTAGAACCAGTT
>Ga0114979_10003830_pt1 | contig 10027 bp, 11 predicted proteins | sample S_140625_EF_Meta_FD_87315 | JGI IMG/M metagenome (GOLD analysis project Ga0114979, IMG submission 87315) | Freshwater microbial communities from Lake Simoncouche, Canada to study carbon cycling - S_140625_EF_MetaG | ecosystem: Environmental > Aquatic > Freshwater > Lake | place: Lake... | reverse complement strand
TGTGTAGCCTCCATTTAGATCCTGCCCGCCATTCACCAGAGCAAATGGTGGTTCAATCTTTATTTGCAGACGGACACATCAAGTACACTGCTGACAACCGCTTTACTGGCAGACGGATGGAAGTGCTCGCAGTAAAAGAAAAAATCATTCCTGGCTCTGTAGATGATATGACTTGGGTACCTTCATCCACCAGTATGCAAATGACTCTGTCGAAAGAAGTTCCGGAAAAGATCCGAGGACATCTTCCGGCATTCTTGCGAGAAACGACTCAAAATCCTTTTAAAAATGTCATTTTTGCTATTCATCCAGGTGGCCCAAAGATCATCGATTCAATACAGTCCTACCTAGAACTTTCTGATGAACAAGTCGCATTTAGCCGCAAAGTTTTAAAAGAAAGAGGCAATATGTCCTCGGCAACCCTTCCCCATGTTTGGAAAAATATTCTTGATTCTGATTATTCCGGAAATGTGATTAGCCTCGCCTTTGGTCCGGGTCTTACGATCTTCGGCGGTTTATTTACGGTTAAATCATGATTTATTGGTATTTGCCATTCATGCTTCAAGGTATGGCCATGTTCATGGATGAATTTTATTTTCATGAAAAACGGGGTTTGCAGCTGTGGGAAAAAGTGGGACATCCGCTTGATACAATTACTGTTTTATCCACTTATAGCTACCTTCTTTGGGGTTCTGGAGATCTCACAACCTATATCTGCATGAGTGCCTTCTCATGTCTTTTTATCACCAAAGATGAATTTATTCATGCGAAAGTCTCTCCCCCAGCTGAGCATTGGCTTCACGCCATACTTTTTATTTTACATCCAGTCTGTTTTCTTGGAGCTTACTTTCTTAAGATTGAAGGACAAATCGAATTCCTAAAGATTCAAACATTAGTAGTTTTCATATTTATGTTCTATCAGGCCTTGCGCTGGAGTTATCCATGGGGAAGAAAAACGAAGTAGATAATTCAATTTACGATAACTATGGGGATCAGTGGTATACCGCTGTGGATGACCCGATCGCATTATTGCGGGCAGAATCCAAGGTGAAAGCACCTTGGATTATGAGTCGAATTGAAGAGTCCTCAGTCATCTTAGACGTTGGTTGTGGCGCAGGTTTTTTAACAAATGAGCTGGCCCTGGCCGGACATCAAGTTACGGGAGTGGATCTTTCTGAATCAAGCCTTAAAGTAGCCGCCTACCACGATCAAACTAAAACAGTGAATTACAAAGTGGCCAACGCCTACGAACTGCCCTTTAGTGATGCCAGCTTCGATGTCTTGTGTGCGATGGATTTTTTGGAGCATGTAGAAGATCCCTCCCGGGCGATCAAAGAATTTGCCCGCGTCTTAAAACCGGGGGGAAAATTCTTCTATCATACTTTTAATCGTAATCTCGTGGCGTGGTTAGTGATCATCAAGTTAGTAGAATGGCTCATTCCCAAAACTCCTAAGCACATGCATGTTCTGAGACTTTTCATCAAACCCAAAGAGTTAAAATTATACTGTGAACTGGCCAATCTCAAGAATCAGGAAATGATAGGGATTAGACCCGTATTTAGCTCGATTCCTCTTTCCCAAATCTTCTCAGGTAAAGTCCCTCCTGAGATGCGGTTTAAATTGACCTCATCTTTGATGACATCCTTTATGGGCGTCGCGCTTAAGTAGACTAGTCACCTTAAGCCGTATTTTAGAGCTTATTTTGATGCTTGATAGAATTTCTTTTTTTGGTAGAATAAAAAAACTGGTGGAGCTTTGAAAGAACTGTGCGACTAGTTCCTCCACCAGCAACCTTCCCTAAATTCTTAAGATGTTTTTGGTTCTACTAACACAAAGTCCACTGATTTTTGAATAAGTATCAGAAAAATCAATACTAAAGATTCAAATTATATCATTTATTAAATCTTAGATTTTGTTATTGTTTAACAAATACATGGGGAGTAGCTCGCTCAGAAATGAGTGATGAAGTCGTCAATCACGGTCCCTTGACCCGGCTTCACCTGAAAGAGCAAGACCATAAGTCAGACATGGAGGTAAATATGTCTTCACTTTTGGTTTTAGTCGTTATGATTGCCATCGCTTCTTGCGCGTCCTTTGAGGCACCAGTTCTAGAAAAAGTACAATCACCTGGTTATCAAAAGGTAAGACTTATGGACGATAGGTCACTGAGGGCGGGATTCTTTGAGCGCTGATGAATTTAAATTTTACTTCTTGCGCACCCTTGTACCATCTCGAATTAAGTCTCCTGGGTAAATAATAACTTCATCATTTTCAGAGAGGCCTTTCTCCACAACGACTTCCTCACTGCTCTTAAATTTTATTTTTACGGGTGTCTCAACAGCCTTGGACTTGATGATTTTATAAACTGACCAATTCTTTCCTGAACGGAATATAGCGCCAATAGGAACCTTAAGGACATTCTGAATTTTTTCTACTTCAATTGTTACAACCAGATGAAAATTACTTCCGAGCTTTGGTAAGATTCCTGGAGGAGCGCCACTTATATCTGCAACAACCTCAGTCTTCTCCTCCTCAACACCCAAGGCCGAGGGCTTTATGAATCCAGCTTTACTGACTCTGACAACATTTCCCTTGAGAATTCCTTCGCCTCCCCAGCCTTCCCCAAAAACTTCATCTCCTACATCCACTTGAATCGCATCCGTGGTGAGGAGTTCGGCCATTATCTCAATTTTTTTGGGATCTACGACTTCCACTAAAGGCTCACCACGATGAATGGGGCCAGCACTTTCGCGGAAAACTTTAGAAACGACACCATCAATAGGTGATTTAACTGGAAGGTATTCACCACTCCAGAATAACTCTGTGACCGCCTGCCCTTTTTTCACAGGATCACCTACATTCATGGCAACTCGCTTAATATCACCCTCACCGAAGGCCGGAACAATGTATCGGTCCTTGGCACGAAGGATTCCATCCACTTTGATTGTATTTTGAAAATCTCCTTTCTGAACTTTTACAGCATCAACTTTTACTGGAGTCGGCACAACAACAAGATAAATAAGAAGTGAAATAAATAAGATTAACGAAGTTCCAACAATGTAACGAAATTTCTTTCTTTTTTTTGATTGATCCAAAAAATCCTCCCTACTCCCTGATTTTGAGAGCATCTGCGAGCTTTAAACGAGAAATCATTCTGAATATATTCATAAGACTAAAAGCTAGGACTACGAGAACAAAGAGTATCGAAAGGGCAAAAGTGGATCGGTAAATAATTACAGGTAAATCTAAAGTTTCTGGATGAACTAATTTGACTGACAAAAAAACAAGTAACCATCCAAGAAGACAACCAGGGATGAATGCTAAAAAAACCTGAATCATAACTTCAGGAGCAAGAAGATTGAAGACGCTCCATCGATGGAATCCCAAGACCATTAGGCTGGACATTTCCCAGGCACGTTCAGAAAAAGTGACCCGTATACTGTTATAAATAATTCCTACACTTATCACCAAAGCAAAGAAAATCATAACGGAAGAAAATACTTTAATCATGCCACCAATCGTTTCCTGAAAGCCTCTTAGAAGTTCCTTTTTGATAATGACAGAAGAGATGAGGGGAAAGGTTTTAAGCTTGGTATAAATTTCAGACAGTTTGACTGGATCAACTTTAAGATTAACAACATTATATGATGGCTCTTCACCAAGAACATTCTGTAGAGTTATGTCGTTCATGTAGGCCCCAAGACCCATAAAATCATCGATAAATCCTACCACTTTAAGCTCTACTTCTTTAAATTCTCCCTCCAAGAACTCAATCACGACTCTGTCGCCAGTTTTTATGCCCCATTGTTTATCAAAAAAACGAGTCAGAAGCACCCCAGTCTCAGGGATAGTGACTTGATTTAATTTTTTATCTATAAGCTTTAATAATCTGTTTAGATTTTTTCGTCCCATGAGAGGAATCTCACGCTTGTATTGTTTATATCTTATTCTTATTGGAACGTTTCTGTATCCTTCCACAAGTAAGACGCCATTAATTCTTAGAAGTTCCCTGATAACACTTTCTGAAAGTGGATTTTGAAAACTGACACTCACATCATGCTTTTGTTGCCGATTAAATTGATTAGAGATGACAAAATCCAGCATGTCTTCCCATGAAGCTGCAATGATGATCACCGCAATTGAAGAACTCAACCCTAAAATAAGTGCCACTAGACGTCCTGGTCTTAAGAGTAGGTTTCGGTAAATCATGCGTGACCTGATAGCAAAGTACTTTTCAAGTTCAAATCTTTCTATGAATGTAGGCTGGAATTGAGCAGGAATCGGCGGCCTCATGGCCTCAGCAGGAGTAAGTTGAAAAATGGCTTTTAAATTAAATAATCCTCCCAACACGCAAGGAATCATTCCTGCCAATAGGCCGATAAGGATTGCCAAGGGACTTAGATAAAAAGTTAAGTCTGAAAAAAAGAAAAAGGTTTTATAAGTATTCATCAATAAACTACCGATAGTCCAACCTAGAAAGATTCCCGGTATAGTGCCAACAAGCATCATCACAAATATGATTTTCAAATAATGTGAGGATACTTCATAATTGGTGTATCCCAAGGCCTTAAGTGTTGCAATCTGAGGTCTTTGCAGTGAAATCAGACGAGCAATCACAATATTCACCAGGAAGGCAGCAACCAGAAGAAAAATACTTGGGAGAAACATTCCCATAGTTTTTTGTTGTCGTATTTCATCTTCTACAAAAATATTTGAAAGTTGATGTTTTCTTTCATAGGCTCCTCTGTTGCCATAGACCTTTAGTAAAGCATCAATTTTTTTTATCACAGCACCAGCTTGAAGAGTGTGATCTAATTGAAGAGTGATACTATTAACTTCATCATTCATCTTCGCCAGATACTCCAACTGTTTCCTTGGCACCCAGAAAATTCCGAAGTGAAGATTATCGGGCATAGGGGCTGAAGGATTTAAGGCGTAAACAAACTCAGGAGATATGGCAATGCCAACAATCCTCACTTTTTGACTCCTGCCTTGAATGATAACAGTTAATTCATCATGAATTTTTAATTTATGGGCACGAGCAAAAGCCTCGTGTACATTCACCTCTACTTCTTCTCCCAATTCGGGAAATCTCCCTTGTCTCAGGTAAAGCTTATTGAGTGACTCCTTACTTTCTTCAGGTAGAGTGACGAAACGCCCAACAGCAGTCTCCTCCTGGCCCTTAACATAAATTAATCCATCAATCAAAATTCTAGCCTGAACTAACTTCACACCTGGCATGGATTTTAACTTGTGATGAATACTGGATGGAGCCTTTTTGAATTCGGCAAAGATGTCCGCAAATTGATAATCCTCGTAAAAGGAATCACGTGCTTTCTTCAAAGAAGTATAGGCACTCCAAGAGGAAACAAGAAGAGAAACTCCGCACATGAGTAAAAGTGCAGTGGTAAGAGTCTGTGTTCGCAGTAATTTAAGATCTCTCCATAATTTTCTATTAAGTGCACTCATCACCATTTGATATCTTCCACTTTTTTGCGTTCATGATTTTTTTCAATAAAAGTGATTTTTCCATTAGCCAGATGAATCACTCGGTCACCAAGTCCTGCAATAGAAGCGTTATGAGTAATAATAGCAACGAGAGTGCCCACTTCCCGATTCACTTTAATAATGGATTCCAAGACTTTTTTACCTGTTTCATAATCCAAGGCCCCAGTGGGCTCGTCACAGAGAAGAATATCAGGACGCTTTGCCACTGCACGGGCGATGGCAATTCGTTGCTGTTCTCCACCGGAGAGCTGGGAAGGAAAATGATGGGCCCTTTCTTGAAGTCCAACTAATTCTAAGGCACTCATCGAAGGCATTGGCGAAGGAATCACTTCAGTTGCTAGTGCAACATTTTCCTCTGCAGTGAGGCTTGGGATAAGGTTATAAAACTGAAAGACAAATCCTACATACTCTCTTCTAAAAAGCGTCAATTCATGAGGTGACGCCGTTACAAGATTATGCTCTTTATAAAAAACCTCACCAGACGATGGGTTATCTAAACCTCCCAGAATATTTAGGAGGGTGGATTTCCCACTCCCCGAGGGCCCCAGGAGTACAACAATTTCACCAGCATAAAGCTCTAAATTGATTTCCCGCAAAGCATAGACTTCAATTTCTCCAATAAGATAAATTTTTTTTAGATTTTTTGCAGAGAATACAATTGATGAGGTTGTTGCCTGTTCCATGGCCTAAAAAATAACCAATGCCACCCATTAAGTCACAGGGCGGATTGGTCTTTGTTCTTAAGACAACCTTAAAGTTTATAAAATTTTATGTTTAAAATAGAGCGAGTTAAGGAAAAATGCTTCGTAATCAATCCTTTTTCATCTCCTCTAAATTAGGATAATGTCTAAGAACACAAAAGTATCAATCTCAAGAGGTTTTAACAGTGAAATGCTTTTTATTTATCATCATCTTACTCCTCTCTTACGAGTCTCCCGCCAAAACCATAGAAGATCAACGTACCTGGCTAGGATTTTTTGGAAGAAAAAATATAACTCAGAAATATGATTTATGGATGGAAGTACAGCTGAGACATGATGAAGGTCAACAAACCATGAATCAGACGCTCAATCGTTTTGGTTTTCTTAAGAACCTCAATTCAGATCAAGAAATTGGATTCCTGTTTGCCTACGTTCAAACAGGTTTAACTAAGGAGTACAGACCTACTTTACATCACACATATAAGAAAAACTGGTTTGAAAATAATTTTTCTTTAAGAAACCGCTTGGAGTTTAGGGACATTGAAAATAATGAATCCGATTCTCTGAGACTAAGATCCCAATTCCGATGGTCGCATTCCGTAACTCCAAATTACAATTTGGTCATATGGGAAGAGATTTTTTTAAACATCACAAATGAATCGTGGACTGGAAATAGAACATTTGAAAGAAACCGAGCTTTTGTTGGAACAAGGTCAAAATTCAATGAATTAAGCTATGAAATAGGTTATATGAACCAATACGTCCCAAGGAAAGAGCTAAGTACAATGGAACATATCCTAACCCTTTATTTATTCTTTTAAATTCATCCTTAAACCTAAACCTCTTTGGTCTCAAAGAGACTAGAAGCTATTTCGGCACATTAATTAACTATTTATAATTAAATTTAATCCTTCACTATTTTTGAAGGATTTTCTTTCATAATTTCAAGAGTTTGGTAAAATATTAGATTATATGAAGGAACCTCAAGATGGTTATAAGTCTCTTAATTCTTTTTTTGACATAGAGGATACTACGTCAAAAGATGACAAGGTAGAGATTGTGGCAACTCTACTGGGTTCTTTTATCCTTGGTGCCTCTTTTGCCAAAGAATTCTTTTTAAATGGAAGATTTGAAATACGAATTTTTCTTTTTGGAATTTCTTGTTTTGTCCTATTTATTGCGGTCGCACTGGTAGCAAGAGTCTGGATTAAGATTTTTGATTCGGACAAAAAATTTATCAGCTGTTTATGGTTTTTTTTCTTTTTCCTGGGAAACTTTGCAGCCTCAGAACTTTTCAACAATCAGTTTTTGGATAAAAATACAATCGGTGACCTTCGTTTTGAAACAATCATTTTCCTATCCAGTTACACCATTGCAACGAACCTACTCTATACCATTAATAAAAATGTTTTACTTAAAACTCTTAGACAAAAAACTGTTTACAAGTACCTTTTAGCACCAATCAATGGTTTGAGCTTAGGGGTTATTATTACTGGCATTATCGTTTGGTCTTTCAATTAATCTGGTGATCCCAAAATATCTTCGATTAAAAAACTACCAGGATGAAAATTGAGGTACAGCTCTTGTTCTTCTTTTTCTGAAAAGAATCAATCCGTCAAACACTCTGTTCCGACAAGATACTTCCCCTCCAACCAATCCACAATTTCTTGGGCCGCTGGTTCAGAAAAAAGCTTTAAGTGAGTTATGAGATCTATCTTTTCAGTGGAAGATAAAGAGTCAAGGCCTTTGGTTGTAAATACGTCTTTATGTTGCAAGATAAAATTTGAAAAATCTTTAGAAAATATTTTACTGAGTGCTTGATGAAATGCTTTCTCAGGAAGTTCTCCATCTAGAACCAATCGTGAGGATAAAAAAAGGTATTTTGAAAGCTCCGGTTGGTTCATCATATTTAGCCCGATTCCATCGGAGCTTAATAAAATTTCTTTTGACCGCCCTTCAAAAAATTTAAATTTAAGAAATTTACAATTTTTAGGACCATCATTGGCATAGAGGTTATCCCAAAGAAAGGGTTTTCTCTTCAGAATGTCTTGAACCTCAGTCAAATGAGTTACACTAATTTCATTTGAAATAACTTTAGGCCCAGTCCAGGCGATGGATACATCCTTGGGAAGATCTCTACCAATTGTTTCAAGGTAGTGTGCAGGTCTTGGCCCAAAAACCTTATCTAAAATGGGGTCCGTTGAATAATAGGAAGGACAAAAAATGATCTTTTTTTTGAAATTTTCCTGAACCACATCTACAGTTTGTAATTGAGTTTGAGCAAGATTATCGCTGATCGGCATATCATCAAAAAAAAGTCCCAGAAAATCGATCTTCATTTCACTCAAAGAAATCATCTTCTTCCGAAGAGAATTTTTATCATCATTGGATAGTTCTGTGCCTATTCCAAAAGGGCTGAAACCAACACCAAAGCTTATATTCTGAGATTGAAAACAATTGGTCAGAGATTTTAATTTATTTAGGTATTCTTCGTCCCATTCTTCACGCCACTGACGCCTTAGCCGTGAATCCTCTTTAGGAGCATAAATGTAAAAAGTCCCACCATGCAGTGATAAAAAAGAAGCATAGCTCAACCTTTCTTCCATGGACCAGGAGGGACCAAAGAAGCCCTCAATAACTCCGACTTGATGCAAAAAATAACCCTTACTTTAAGCTATAGTAAATGTTTGAACCTATAACTTTTAGCTTCTCATTTTCTTTCTTTTTGATTTCATCTAAGACTCTACCAGTAATATTAAGAATACCAAACTTAACTTCATCAATCCTTGCTGTTATTTTTCCTGTGGATGGATCATAAGTCAAAGTACCGCGTCCTCTCACTCTTCCAGAGATATCCGCCTTAACTTCTGCGGTAAGTTCGAATTTACCGTTATTTATCTGAAGGTCCACATTATGAACACCTAAGCCAGAATCTATGGCACCAATCAATTTTGCAATCAATTCCGTTGTTTTCTCAGATAAAAACTTGGAAGATTTTAGGCTTAGTTTTTGAGTACAACCAGTGACTATTTGGTCCAGAAGTTTTTCCTGATTTACATCTCGAAGACAAAAGAGGGAGAACAGATCAAGTTTCAGTGAACTTTTTTTGGAATTAAATCTGGCCGACTTAAGGGATAAATCCAAATTCTGATCAAGGAGGAGGTTCAACCCATGAATGTCCATTGTTTCTGCGTTGGTTATAAAACCAGGAGCATTTTTCAGATAAAACTCATGATTTTCTGATCCTGTTACAATAACTTGAAAATCCATATTAACTTTACTTACGTTGACTTGAACCTGGGAATCAATAAATTGATTACGTGAAAATGAAGAGGCCGTTCCTTCTCCGTGGGGATCCTCATAGCTGAAATTAAAATCCGCAACTTTTACCTTAAGTACTTCTGCCTGAACGACTCCTGTCATCAAGAAAAAACTAAAAACCAAACTCTTCATGAAACATCCTTGTTTATGATTATCGAGTATTCTTTAAGGTTAATGGGTTTTGATCTGAGTCTCCACCAAGCCAGAGGGATAGGAAAAAATTTCCTACTTTTGATAAATAAGGTCCACTTTAAGGGTGGAAAGTCCTTTGACAGTCAGAGAAACATTTTTCACGGTATCGTCAATTTGAGAGTCTTAAGTCTTTTATATGTTGAGATTGATACTCCACTACACTAAAATCCTTCACATAAGGCCTACTATGAAAGAATAAAACAGTTTGGAACTAAAGAGTTTCTCCCAGAAGGCTGGTATTGGCTCACCAGTTCTCAATCTGTAAAGACTGGAAAAGCCTATCCTATTAAGTTCTTAAAGACCGAGCT
>Ga0114979_10003824_pt1 | contig 10038 bp, 11 predicted proteins | sample S_140625_EF_Meta_FD_87315 | JGI IMG/M metagenome (GOLD analysis project Ga0114979, IMG submission 87315) | Freshwater microbial communities from Lake Simoncouche, Canada to study carbon cycling - S_140625_EF_MetaG | ecosystem: Environmental > Aquatic > Freshwater > Lake | place: Lake... | reverse complement strand
TGGCGAGCATGGGCGACATGCGGCTGATGCGCTTGCCCTCCTCCTTCGGCTTCTCCTCAGTCTTGGCCGCGGGCTCCTTCTTCATTCCCTTCTTGGGCTTCTCAGCAGGCTTCTCGGGCTCGGGCTTGGGGGCGGGCTCGGCGGCGGGCTTGGGCGTACGAGGCTTGCGAGGCTTGGGCTTACCAATCTCATCCAGCTTCGACTCTTGCTCCTCCAGCTTCTCGCGGAACTTTGCCAGCCTCTCCTGAGCCTTGTCCAGCTTGCGCACCTTGTTGGCAGCAATCTTCTGCTCCAGCTCAGAAATCTTCTCACGAGATGTCTCGATAGCCTTGATGGCACGGGCATACGCAGGGGACTTCTCACGCTTCACAGACAGCACGTACTCCAACGCCTCTGTCTCATCAAAACCGTAGTTGTCAGCAAGAACGCTCACGATAAACTGAATCTGCTCCATGGTGTTTGGTAGGCTCAGGTTATAGTGTGTGGGATGCTTACATTCGTTTTGGAAACCTTAAATCCGTTTTACGGAAAACTAAAAAGTCGGAGTGCCTACGAACATTTCCTGCGTTGCCTGCTGACTAACTTCCGTTATAGTTTCAGCAACTGCCTTAACGTCAGAAGTAGATGCGAATACCACGCCTGAAGTTACTAGACCGCCAAACAGAGAAAGCTTGAGTGCGTCTTCCCAAACAATCTTCTCACCTTTCGTGCGTCGTTCTAGAGCATACACAATAAATGCGACAAGAGCAACGGCAATAGAGGCTACGACAATCAGCATCCTTTGTTCCGGAAACCAGTGAAACTTTATAGATTTAGAACGAGCTGTTCTCCTATCTTCGATTCAATCTCCTTCAGGGGATCTACCTCCTCCTTTGCATCCAACTCTTCAATATCTATTTCTGCAGTATCATCACTCAGGCTAATAGCCTTCTTTTCATCTTCATCATCAGAATCACTCTCCTCATCAAACATGACTCGGCGCTTTGGGTCTTCCTTTGGAGGTTCGGAAACCTCCTCGGAAGCATTTGAAAACTGTTTTGCAATAGACTGCCATGGTAGAAAAGAACGGATGACATGCTCCAGACATTCGTTAATGATACGCTCAATCTCCTGACGATTGCGAGCCTGCTGTTCAGATGAAACACCAATCGTCTTAAAGAGATAAGCCGCCTGCCACAGCTTACGAGCGGAATGCGTGTACAGTTCGTGGATAAACTTTTCCATGGTAGGGCGCTCAAAATCAATGTTCACGTGTGAAGATGAGCCACGGTAGTGCAAAGACGCAAACGATTTCATATACGCAAGAAATACACCCATCATAAGATCGTCGAGATAAGTACACTTTGTAGTCTTGACGATACGTTCAACTTCAGTCGTTAGCGTCGACCCCGACCACTCTGGTATTTTGGTTACCATATTCTGGAATGTGCGGATAACCTGGTCGTTCTGTTCATTGCGCTGACATAGCTCTTTTGCGGTATCATAAATACTCCAAAACCCTTCTGAAACATGATTTATGATAAGTCCAGCAAAATGGTCGCGTAAGTGCGTCTTAGCAAAATCTGTATCGCTCATTTATTGACAATCCATCGCAATATTCTACAATCTATGACGCAAATCCGGAAAATGGATTTAGCCTGTCAAATCATCTGTCCACTACACACACCATGGAGCCCTATATCAAGCTTATGAATACTGACTTCGATATCGAGAACCTCAAGTTCACTGATAAGATCGAGTACGGCGGATACGACTTCTCAGTGATTGTATCCTCCAAGGATATTGAAAAGACCTGTAAGGATTTGGACTACCTCTTCTCGACTCCAAAAATAACTGGCATCCTGAATGTTGCCAACCTCAACGAGTGGCACATTTCGTTCTACGACCACACCGGCGAGGAATGCAAGATGACCAAGCTCGGCGAGTACATCTACATTTCACTGCCTCACTATCTGTCAATCGCGACTGACGTGAGTTCAGGAATCGTCTACTTACGCATCTTTCGGGACACGTGCAAACACCTGCTAGAGGAGGTAAACCGCAACTATCTTAATACCGCGCAGATTCTGTCGGATTGCTAAAAACACAAAAACAAAAAAAAGATTTTTAACTTAGAGAATATCTAAATCTATTAGTGTTGTAGAAGGAACTGTTGCACCATATAATGGAACGAGTTTCTGAATCTCTTTACGAGGAATGGCTGTATCCTTACAATATCTTGCAATAGCTTTGTATAGTTCAAATCCATGATAACGTTCATGTTTTTGATTGATTTTTCCAAACAGTACTGACGTTCCATCTTCAAGTGTCATCCAACGAATAAGCGTATTAAAAATAGGGTTTGTTGTATAATCTGTGCAATCCGGACCTTCTGGAAATAAATCCCAAAATAGTGATGTAGCAAGACGTACTAAATCAAATGATGGATTTGGTTTGATAGAGTCTATTTTTGATACATGAAATGGTTCTACATTATACTGGCCACCAGCCTGTTCATTTGGAGAAAAATGGTCGCTAACGAACATTTTTGCCTGCTTCATTCCTGCTACACGAACACTTCCGGTTCCCCGTTCAAAATCAATAATCTTGATAATGTACCCGTGTGTTGGGACTTTGAAGGTTTGTCCTTCAATCTTGTAATACAAGTATTCTTTGTCAGTTGAAACATACATAACATTATTCGAATGTAGATCGTTATGAATGAATCCAAATGTTCGCTGAGCAAACGTTAGGGCAAATAATATTTGCGATAACCATGCCATATGTTTATTTGTATCCGTCTCTAAGCACATGAGCTGGTATAAGGTTCCTTCGCATTTCTCCATAACAGTCAGTTGAACTGGGACATTTGTAAACGTAGCAGATGCGAATCCTTCATCTCCTTCGCTTTCATCAACATCCTCATCCTCTGAACACTTGCACGATTCTATTTCAAATAAGTAAGACGTTGAAACAGACGATGAATCTGAATGACTATCATTTCCACAGTCATCTTCTCCAAACACCGGATTCATTTCAGGTAGATTGATGTCATTATCAGCAGGAATGCCTTCGAGTTCTCCAATGTCTCCCAACGTAGTCTCTTCTTCCATTCGAACTTCTAGTTTCGCATTTCGGGTATGGTTGAACCCCGGCGTCTCCAAGTAGTCTGCGAGTTTCAAATCGTAATATGTTCCAACATTTTGCGAGAACCAAGATTTTTCAATCAAATCGGGATAGTCATCTGAAATGTCAATCGTATGCTTCTTTGCTACCCCAGTATACACACCGTATACCTCTGGGAAGTGAATACACTTTGTATGAGAAAACATAGCAGAAAATAGACTCCCGACGTACGCAGCGTTATGTGGTAGCTGAATCTTATCATAAATAGCTTTTGTTGCATGACTAGTTGATGGAATACCAAGTGATCCCCCATAATCTCCTCGCATCCATTTGATTGAATCTACCAACATGGTCTGCTTGATATGAATATCCTTGGATGTACCATTCAGTGTCATAATCCTATTTTTAGATAGAATAGTCTGAATCCCATTCTCAAGTCGGAGTCCGTGGTCTCGAACATTTTCAATATGCTCGACCTTGAACATGGTTTCCAGTGTTGGGAAAAATGGTTGAATGTGGTCAACACCCCAATGCTGAGAGCCCTGCTGTTTCAAATCTTTCTGCTTTGAAACCTGAATGGACAGGGGAGGTGCTTTCAGTTCACTAGAATGTTTCTTCTTAACCATTTCACTTATACCTCGGGTACAAACCAAAAGTAAAATCTTCACGCATCATCAGTAATAGGATGAACTTCCAACTGAGAAAATTTAATATTGATATGATTCGAGACAGATGCGACATCGATTCCCGTAAATCGCCTATGATTGTCATTATCGGCAAGAAGGATACTGGTAAGTCATTTTTAGTTCGCGATATTCTAGCCAATACACAGGCTTGTTTTCCTATCGGGACGGTTATTTCGGGAACAGAAGTTGCCAATGAGTTTTTCCAGCACATGGTTCCTTCCAAACTGATTCACGACAAGTATCGCCCTGAAATCGTCATGAATGTCATTAAGCGCCAGCTTGGTGTCAAGTCGGCGCGCAATAACGATAAAAAGGCTCGAGGGGGAAACTCCAGCGTAGATCCACGGGCCTTCCTGATTTTGGACGACTGTTTGTATGATAAATCTTGGCTGAATGAAGAATCGACTCGTTATATATTTATGAACGGTCGCCACGTAGATTTATCAACTATGATTACTATGCAGTACCCTCTGGGTGTCACGCCAAATCTTCGTACAAATATTGATTTTGTGTTCATTCTTCGTGAGAACACTATTGGCAATCGTAAGCGTATATATGAAAACTACGCCGGTATGTTTCCTACATTTGAAACCTTCTGTCAGTTTATGGACCAGTGTACTGAAAACTATGAATGCTTAGTCATTTGCAATAGTAGTCAGTCTAACAAGCTAGAAGATCAGGTGTTTTGGTATAAAGCAACTGATCATCCACCGTTCAAGTTATGTGATGACGCACTATGGGCCGATAATAAGCCCTTTTCTAGTTCTATGTTAGCGCAAGATGAGTATGACCCATCAGCGCTTAAGAAGAAAAACGCAGGGCCATGGGTCCATGTAAAAAAGACCCATTAATGTATAATGGACTATGAAACGATAACGATTCCAAAAGGAACTGTATTGTTCCGAGGTATGCATAATACCTCAACTATCACATCGGACTTCGCGGGAAACGCTAATGGGGATAGTTTTTGCATTCATGAAAACTATAATGTATTCTTTTATCCGTTCCCATTTGTATTAGAGTCCGTTGCGGCATATAGATATATGGTTATATATGTCACTACACGTGATTTGAGTTTAGTCAATCTGATTATTCCATCCACGTTCAATCGTCAAAGTAGACAACGCGAAACTGGCGGTATAGTCAGTTGTAATAAGCTACCACCTGGCTGTGGATTTACTGGTCGGGAATATGACCCATGCCTTGATTATACGAAAGTACCGAAGAATACTTCTGGTATGATTGCTATTGCAAAAACTGATGCAAACACTTTGAGATCACAAAAACTAATATTTAAGAACTGGGCAAATAAGTATTTCACGACATACAAAGATTCCCGAAATGTTGTAGGCGTTCCAGAGATTATATTACACCCACGAGTGGATAAGACTCCCCGAACTGAAACAATACCAGATTTTAAATCATGGTATCGTGAGAATAAAAGCGACTTTATCTACAACTATCTACATGTGATGTCATCCGAACCTACGGGCGTTCAGAAACTAATGGATGAATTCATGTCTGAAGATGGACTGGATTTGGGCGACGATGAGGCCTACCATCTAAAAGTGAATAAGAAAACTGGATTCTTTCAGGTTGATGAACTTTCAAACAATCAATCTGAACTATTATCCCCAGGTTCTTCTTTGAACCCTACCGCTGATATGGTATTAAAGCAAAAAAGCTTATACAAAATGATATCTGATAAATACCCGAAGGCAGATACTATCCCTGTAGGAACAAACACTTACGATACACAACCAGATATGTTTACAGAATCAGACAATGTACATCTCTTCCCCGGTCCAGAACTGAAGCTGTCAAAGTTTTTTGATAAGCCTAAATCGACTGACTTAGTAAGAGTTCCTGAACGGCGCCCTATCGTGCGTGATATATATTATATAAATGGTAAGAGATATGTATTTTTACCAACTCCAGCTGGTAGAGAGATTGAAGAACAAGCATCTCTTACTAATGACCCATCATTCTTCACGAAACGTGGGTTTCTGGAAAAACATCCAATCAACAGAGAAATGTCTGCTTACGAGCTGATGTCTGTTGCTGGCGAAAATATACCCTCTGATACACCAGCAAGACACATAAACGGTGTTATACAATACTATCATCAAAAGGATGGATTACTTGGCTCGTCTCGTCGTGCGACGCTTCGCAGAAGACGGCTTCTTAAATCTCGATGAACCAGTTAGACCTTCAAGCGCCAACTTGTTTAACTGTGCAATAATATCAGGCGTCGGTGGGGCGGTTGATACTGGAATCATTTGATATATCTATCCTAAACAAAATACAGGACAGCTAAAACAGCCGCTAGCTGACCGATTACATGATGTACTGCCTGAGCTGCACCAACTTTACCTGCTAAGTAAGCCCACAAAGTCACAGCTGGATTCAAATGGCCTCCCGAAATAGGACTCGTCAATACTTTGGCTACTGCAAAGGCTGCAATAATCCACATTAACTGTCCAACCTTTGCGATAGTTCCCAGTAAAATAGACGTTCCAACAAACTCAGAAAGTAAGTGAGCTAACATTTTATATATATTTAACTATTTTTAGTGCTTTCGCGTCTTCTTACGTCCCTTGCGACTCTTCTTAGAGCCCTTGCGGGTCTTACGGCGACGACCGCGTCCCATGTCGACATCCATCGCAGCCGGCGGTTCATCGGATGCCTTCATATTACCGAACATATCGGCTAAGTCTGTATTGATTTCCTTGCCAATCGTACGCGACTTCTTACTGTTTTCCGCCTTAACTGCAGACTTTGCCACATCCTGCTGATACTGAGCACCCAGTTCAGTCGCTTTACGCTTGCGAGATTCGCGATCGGCCATTTATCTATACTATTACATTTTATAGGTCTCGGGGGGCTCCACCTTCGGCTGGGTGAATCGGGGTCTCGATGCTCTCCTGCAGACTAATAGACTCGGTCTCTCCGGCATCCATAAGAGCAAGCTTGCGAGTCTTATCATCGTGGGCGGCATCCGTCAGAGCCATCTTACGACGCGTCTCATTCTCCTCGCGCTGCTTCTTAATCTTATCAGCCTTCTCCTCCTCGAAGAAGATTTCCTTATTGACCTCATTCTCCTTGTACTTACGCATCATCTCGTTGAGCTCCTTCTCCGCATACTCAACCTCAGGCATCATCGTCTCTGAAGGGTCCCAAGGTAGCCACGCACCAACCTTACCTACAAAAAGATTGTCGCGAGGATGGCGGCGCTGTAGTACCTTCGCATAAGTTTGAGCCTCATGTAGGTCAGCAAACACACGACGAATCTTCACACCACGGACGCTCGTGTGGAACTCAACAGCCTCACTGAACTGATTCTCGAGCTCCTTCTCCTTCTTGAGGAGAAAAACCTGGTACTGCTCTACAATGTCGGTCTTGACAATGTCCTCGTTGTGAACCTTCGTAAACGCCTGCAGGTCAGAATAAAGCTCCTCTACCTTCAGATTGTACTTCTGAGCGATATAGGCATTGTACTTCTCCATACCCTTGACCTTCCAGTCATACTCTAGCCACTCAATGAACTTCTCATTCATAAACTCCTGCTTCTGCTTCAGGACCTTCTCGGGAGAGATGAAAGACAGAATAGCATAACGCTGGGTAGGAACCTCTGGGTCCTCTTCTAGATAATCAATGGGACCATTCTCGTCCATCTTGGGGAGCTCTTCGCGACGGATTGGCATTTGTTTATAATGGGGGTTGTATATGAAAATACTTTGTTGAACGAATGGAAAAATACCTGTACATCGTTTCCCAGTCTAGCTACTTATGCAAACTCTTCATTCCAATGGGTAATCGTCCCCGCATCCAAAATCTCTTGTAGATAGTCGTTCACACGTTCATTTCTACGATATGTTAGTTCTCTTGCGTCGCCGAAATCGATGATCCACACACGCCCGTTTTTTTCGATGAAGTTGCGAGGCCACACATCGATATACTCGATACCACATACATGGTACAGAGTGTACAGATGGCTCCACATCGCAGCCAGGACTCTTGGGGGAATTTCGTTAATGTCATCACCGTAGATGTCTCCAACCGACATCTCTTCCAAGTCCACCATGTCGATGAATGTTTCATAGTCCGTCTTGACGACTGCCGGACTCAGGCCATACTTAACCGCTACCATCTGCAGGCCAACCTCGCGTCTGACGTAACCCGCTTTGCGCTTCGGGAACGTCTTGTGGAAAATCTTCATATTGAATGTACTGCCTTAACACTTTGTAGTTTCGAATCCGTTTTCCGGATTATGCAAAGTCCCAGCGGATACGAGACACAAACATGTAGCTGTTCTTGATGATAGTGTTAATGTCTGATATGGTAGCGCACATGGCCACGAGGTGTACAAGCACCTGACTCTTTGAACTGAAGTACATAGGAGCAGATGTGTTCAGCTGAATGAGCGTAATCAGACCATTCTGACTGGGAGCTACGTTCTTAGCACGGCAGTCGGTTCCCTGCGTTAGAGGTCGAGCATCTGTTCCAATCTGTACATCATGGCCTGCTAGTAGATGTGCTAGGATAGTTGGAATAGGCGCGTTCTGAGGCAGTTGAATAACACTATCTTCTGATATCGCGAGGCGTTCGGTTGCTGCCTTTTCAAGGTTAGCTTTGGCAACATTGTTATATTTACCGTACTGCTCAGCGAACGGAACTACGGTATAAATATTCTCACCCGTAGCGTTCTTCGTCGTCGAAATGAATCGAATGTACGGTGCAAATGTAGAAACCATTCGTTCATTTGGAAAGAATACGTATTCATAAAATGTTCCACCAGGACGGTCGCAGTCCTGGTTCTTATACACAAGTTCATCGTATCCAACGGGACTACGATTTGATGACGCAGCGCCCTGTGTCGCAGTGTCTTCACTCGTCAAGCAAGCAGGATGTTCGATAATGATATCACAAGGATCTATTTCATCCTTTAGGTCATAGTAGTTATCGTAATCATTACTCAGCCATAGGTACTCAATGGGTAGCTGAATCATACTACAACGCACAGCCCAGTTGTTTTTCACGAACAACATAGACAGCACACGGTCATCGGCCTTCTTATCGTGGATTGGCTTAGATGCTTCTGTAACCCATTGATCCAACATCATATGAGATAATGGTGTATTACCAAAAAACATTGTTCCTCCAGATGTTTCAAAAATGTAAGGGTCAAAGCATACTGGCCCCTCAGAATACCCTTCACCCGCACGGGCGTCCATGTTCCAACCACGCATCATACAGTCGACGTTTTCGATATCAAATAGATAGGGATACTTATTTACGAACATATCACCATCGATGTATAGAACACCGCGTCCCTGAGAAACTTCCAGCGCCTTCTTGATAAAATATGGCTTTGCGTTAATAGCATACTGGTACTGATTGACCTTTTGACCATTTACAACTGCTTCTCCACTGAAAGGATAGTTTGCAACCAAATAGTTGCAGTTCATTTTCTTGCAACGCTCTTCAAACTTAACCATCATAGCATCGAACGTTATAGGGTCGCGACCTTCTCCTTTCGCACGCTTGTCTGCAAATATCTTATTACCCATTTCATTGACTAGCTTCTTGATTTCGGGCTTCTCGAAGTATGCTGATAGATAGCTTCGATACTCACTGCGAGCCCGAGTTGCCTGCTGGGCCAGTGCAGTATCGGACGGAGTCGCATTCGCAAGTTTCCGAGTTCGGTCCATTTCTTCTTTCATCGCTCTGAAGTCTTCGTCATCGTTCAACAACTCATTAGTTAGTTCATTCTTATACTCATTTTGAGTATCACCTAGGCATGGGACTTGAGTGTTTTTATTTAAGTTTCCGTTGCCCCACCAGTATGTAGCGACAATGAACCTGCTGTTGGGGTTGACTGTCAAGTTTGCTTTTAGCTGAACGCTATCCATAATTTGTTTGATATCTGGGCGGAGACCGCCTCGTATGGGAGTTTTACGATGCGTCTTACGGTGGCGCTTAGAATCCATATTGTCATCATACCTGAATATTTTCTCTCTGAAAAGCTATAAAATGCCCGAACAGAATACTGCTGCGCCTGGTTTAGATATGGGTGATTTAGTTGCTCGCGTTGTCAAGTACGCCCTCGAGGGTCTTGCGGTCGCCGTTGCCGCCTACATGCTACCGGGCAAGGTTCTCAAGCTTTCCGAGATTGGCATGATTGCTCTAGTTGCTCTTGCGACGTTTGCGATTCTGGATATCTATGCGCCCAGCGTCGGTGCATCCG
>Ga0114979_10003822_pt1 | contig 10043 bp, 8 predicted proteins | sample S_140625_EF_Meta_FD_87315 | JGI IMG/M metagenome (GOLD analysis project Ga0114979, IMG submission 87315) | Freshwater microbial communities from Lake Simoncouche, Canada to study carbon cycling - S_140625_EF_MetaG | ecosystem: Environmental > Aquatic > Freshwater > Lake | place: Lake... | reverse complement strand
GCCGGGTCCCTAGGGACCCGGCATCAGCAGCTTCAGGCCGATAAGCACAATGCTTGTTGAGTTGAACAGGCAATGGACCACGATCACTGGGATCAAGCTTTGTCGTATCTGATACAAACGGCCGAGCACAATGCCCAGGATGCTCAAGTTCACCCAGCTAACGCCATAACTAAAGTGAGCAAGGCCGAACACAACTCCGCTAAGAATAGCTGGCCACCAGGGTGGAGAATAGCCAATGGGAAGAGAATCATGATCGCCGGGGGATTCTCCGAAAGCGGTCGCTGCGAGTTTATCTTTACCGATATGAATGGATTCGAACCAGCCAATCAAAATGGTTCGAAACGCAAACTCTTCAAAGACAGGGGCCACAACACTTACTAGCCAAAACGCCACCCCCAACAACCAAGGATAGGTTTGAATCATTTCGAAAATGGGGTGGTCGTAGGGAACACCTGTTAGACTCGACAGAAGGGCGTTCAGAATAAAAATGACGGGCGTCACCATCAAGTAAACTTGAAATCCAGCCAATAGATCTCCTTGCCAATGATCGGTTCGCCATCCGAGCCGTTGAATCGAACATCCGGTGCGAGCACACACAAGAGCGGTTGCGAATAAAACGCAGATCAATTCAGCTGTGCCTACAAAGCCGCTGAAGAGAAACTGTTCTTTCGTAACTTTTTTCGGTTGGACGGCCTTACTTTCAGGGGCAACTACCTCAGTTTCAGTTACAGTTTCGGTCTCGGTTTTTGTCTCGGGCGTCGATGGCAATGGTTCTAGTTGCGATACAAGTTCTTGCCCCGAAGGCGACTGGGGTAAGCCGATCCAAGGTTTCACGGCCAGTAGCCAAGCCACCATCAAAACAGCGCCAAATCCTAATAGAATCAAGATGGTGGCAATAACATCGACCAAGCCAACCGTAGCCATCGGGCCAGTCGCTAATGGCTTCGGGCCTTTGCCAGACCGCCATTGGATCCAAGCGACAATACAGCCGGTGCAGATCGAAAGCATTAGCAGGGTCGCAAACAAACCCACCATCATCTGGAACGGTGTTGCCTTGACCTTTTCGACTGCGATCGCTCCGATCTGAGCCAATATCATCGGGTTTTCTTCGTTGCAAGCAGGATGTACTCGAGTCCAGATACGATCGTTAAAACGATGGCGCTCCAGATAAGCACCAAGCTAGTCCAGTGGAGCCAAGTAGGGGGGCTGGAATGAGCCAATTCCAGCATGACCGAAACCATGGCAGCACACTGCAAAACCATTTTCCATTTCCCAAGCTGTTTGGCAGAAAAGTCTCCGCCTTGTCCTTCGATCAGTCCGCGAAGACTAGTTACCAACAATTCGCGTCCAACCACTACCGTCGACATCCACGGCGCGATCGGGGAATTTGGTACGGCACACAGAGCGATCATGGCTCCGCAAATGATGATCTTGTCGACGAAGGGATCCAGGATTCGTCCGAGCTTGGTGACTTGGTTGTATTTTCTAGCCCACCAGCCGTCCATCCAATCGGTGCTAGCAGCAATGACGAAGCAAATCGCAGCCGGCACCATCAGATTCCATTCGATGAGCCCGCAAACGACCATGGCTAAAACCAGACGGATGGCGGACAACGCATTGGGAACATTCCAGTTCGAGTTTGCGTTTGCATCAGCATTCATTATCGAATCGGCCCTGTGGCTGCGGCGACGAGATCGTAATTCTTGGACGAGACGATTTCGCAGTCGACGAGATCCCCTGCTTTCATGGGCCTGTCCTTCTCGCCGGTCACAAACACGGCCGCATCGACGTCCGGTGCGTCGGCATAAGATCGGCCCAGCCAGACATTGTTGGATTCGTCTACGGCTTTGTCGATCAAGATATCCATTCGCGTTCCAATTTTTTCTTCGCACCAGGCGAAGGCGTTGCGTTGCTGCACCGCCATCAGTCGATTGCGGCGTTCTTTCTTGATGCGCTCTGGCAAGTGGTCAGGCAGTTTGGCTGCAGGCGTATCCGGTTCGACAGAATAGGTGAACACTCCCACGCGTTCAAAGTGCATTTCAGCGACAAATTCTTCCAGTTCATCGAACTGCTCATCGGTCTCGCCAGGGAAGCCGGTGATCATGGTAGTTCGCAAAACAAGGTTGGGGATCCCTTCGCGCAACTTGGTAACCAGTTCGTGCGTTTTATCGCGAGTCACCCGTCGGGCCATCCTTTTTAACATGGTGTCGTTGATATGCTGAAGAGGCATATCAATGTAGGGGACAATCTTCTTGGAGTTCGCAATGGTGGAGACCAGAGTGTCGTCAATGTACATTGGGTAAAAATACATCAAGCGAATCCAATCAAGGCCTTGGATACTATCAAGCTGTTCTAACAGTTCAAACAACCGCGTTCTCCCATACAGATCGATACCGTAGAACGTAGTGTCTTGAGCCACGACGATCAGTTCGCGTACTCCGTTATCAGCAAGCTTTTGAGCTTCCTCCAGAATTCCTTCGATCGGCTTGCTCGCGTGCTTGCCTCGCATTTTTGGAATTGCACAAAACGTACAGAGCCGATCACAGCCCTCGGAGATCTTCATGTAGGCAAAGTGCGGCGGAGTTACCTGAAGCCGGAAATTATCCGGCAACGCTCGAATAGGTGCTGGTTTAAAGATCACTCGCTGTTCGTCTAAACCATCCATGAAACGCTGCACAATCGAGGTAATATCGTCGCGTCCGAATACACCGACCAGACCATCGATTTCGGGTCTTGCTTCCAGCAGTTGTTCTTGCTGCCGTTCTGCAAGACACCCTGTAACAATGACGCCACGGATTTTACCTTGGCGTTTTAGATCTAGCATTTGATCGATTGCTTCAAACGATTCCTTCCGAGCGTTGTCGATGAACCCACATGTGTTGATGACCACAAAATCACTTTTCTCAGGATCTTGGACCAAGTTGTATCCACCGCGGTGCAGCAACCCAAGCATCTGCTCACTGTCGACCAAATTCTTTGGGCAGCCGAGGCTAATGAAGGCGTAGGACCCCTTTCCATCGGTCCGCTCCGACTGGAGGTGGGCGAGCCCCTCGCTGGACGCTTCGGTGTTGGCAAGTATTGGTAAAGAGCGCATGCTGAGTAAATCGGTAGATAGGCTACGGCGAAGATGCCGTTTGAAGCAAAGTGCGAACAGGCAGTTATTAGCCCGGATGCCATGAACCCCATGATCATAACATTCGCAACGAAAACGCCTAGGTTAATTCGCGTTCCGAATGTGCCGAATGTGCCGTTCGTTAGGTATTTTCTTGACGAAACGCCTGTGGCGAGCGCCCTACGGCTCCCGCATGGACGCATTGTACCGATTGTATTTTGACACCTCTCGAAAATGCGCTAGCAAAACACCGAAAGAGAATTTGACCGGCTAGTGGGATGTCGATCATGACAGTGGCTAAAAAGTTCGCCCCTGGAGGGGAGAAGCTTGAAGTACCCTCTTTTTTAAAAAGTGAGGGGGTTTAAAAGTGGTAATGGATGCCACGTCTAGGATGGACGTCAAAAGTAAGGAGCTTTCCGGTGAAAAAAACTTGGTTTCAGGGTCTGACGCTAGCTTTGGGAGCTCTTTCGCTTTCAACAACCGCTTCAGCCCAGTATTCAAATGGAAATATTGGGGCTGGGCTTTCTGCCAGCTCCTTTAACGCAAATGCCAGCGGATCGGCGTTGCGAACTTTTATGGAGCTGCCAGCAGGTAGAACGACACTTGCTGGATACTCTCAAAACGGACCTGTCGGGAGCGGTGTATCCGACGGTAGCGTCCATGTCTCTGCGGTTCCGGGATCCGACAATTCAGTCCTGAACAGTCGGTACCAAGTTTCGCCAACCAAGGCAGCACCAGATGTTCATCCCTATGAACAAATGCCTGCGCCTAATGCGCGTCAGCATGCTGAACCGATGCACGCCACGCCCCTGCCAATTCCTCAAGCGTCCCTCGGGAGCTCGTGCACTGCATGCAATTCCGGCAGTTGTTCCGCACACGGAGTTGGCATGCAAATCGGGCAGATTGCTTCGTCCATTTCATCGTACGGCTCCGATGCAAGCTGTTATGAACCAGCGGTAAGTTGTGGTCCAGCCATCGCGTCGCCGAACCCTTGGATCTTTGGTGCTGGTGCGTTGATATTCACACGATTCGACGACGAGCATGTTCGTTTGACCTCCGACCCGGATATGCCAACCAACCCGTTGCTATCGACCAGCGATGCAGCCATGCAAGCAACCGGTGGTTTCCAATTGTCCGCTGGCCGCTACTTTGGCTGTGGCAAATACGCCATTGTCGGCAGCTACTGGGGCGTGTTCTCCAACCCGCAAATGGCCAGTGTGACCGACCCAGGCGCAGTGGGTGTAGGGGGCGGGTATCTCCGGTCCAATCTTCCCTTTACCTTAAATCCAAGTGGAACCCCCTATGGTATCACGATGCCAGGCGACACCATTTACAACTGGTATGACGGAAGCTATGCGGGTCGTGCATACGCCCATCGCATCCAGCGCGATCAGCAGTTCCACAATGCTGAATTGAACTTCTTCTCGTTCGCACTGGGGGGCGGAGCTCGCCAGCCATACGACAACGGATGTGGTTCAGGCTGCGGAAGCGGGTTGTTCGGTGGTGGACGTCACGGAAGACATGGCGGCGGGGCATACGGCAGCTATGGTGACCCGTGCGGGTCAAGTTGTGATCCATGCGCTTCGGCCAGCGGTGGACCGACAGGAGTTTGCGCTCCGTGGTATGGAGCTCAGTGCAGCAAGCTTCGTCTTAACCTGTTCGGCGGAATTCGCTGGTTTCGATTCGAAGATTCGCTTGAATATGCATCCAGTTCCACCAACAACATCTACGGTGATGAACTCTCCGATGTCTTCTACCGAAATGGCGTTACCAACGACCTTGTTGGATTCCAGCTTGGATCGATGGCAAACTGGTGCACCGGAACTTGTTTAAACTTATTTGCAGGTACCAGCTTCGGTGTTTTCGGAAACCACATGAACACCAATACCTACGCAGGAACCAATACGGCTGCGGCAACCATTTTCTCAACCAACGCTTTCAATGGTCGTCCCTACGACTACAGCAATTCGCTCAACGATGTAGCGTTCCTTGCTGAGGGGAACATTGGTACTGGAATTCGCATCAGCCGTGGATGGACAGCGAATCTCGGATACCGCGTGGTAGGAGTGAACGGTGTTGCTACTGCCGTTGGACAAATTCCGCGAGACTTCTCCAATGGAGAAGACATCAACCGAATCAACAACACGAACAGCCTACTTCTGCATGGTGTTGTTTTGGGTGCTGCTTACAACTTTTAGAGTGGCAATGGCTGGATTCTGGTCCTAGATAAGAACATCTCTATAGGCTTCGCAGTGAGCTGCGAAGCCTTTTTCGTTGTCCGATTGCCTTCATAAACTCGTTGGGGCTATTCCTGAATCTGCTCGATTTCGCCAAGGCTCGCGCTGACACCTGCAGCAAGTAATGGAATGGAAGTTGTTTGTGCAAGAAATCGCACGCTTCCGTCGCAGTAGACAACCATGCATCCCCCTGTGTGGAACGAATACAACTCGTTGCTACTGTTGCAATTCATGGCGCAAGGACCAAGTGATGTAACACCGTCCGTCGTAAATCCATCCACCCAGAACTCGGAATCGGGATCGGCCCAGCCTGCTCCACTAGCCCGCGAACCGGAAACCGCTGTCCTTACTCGATAGAGAGTCGGCCGCCCTGCATCCTCGACCCATGCGAAGGTGTTGGAAGTACCATCCGTCATCGACGCAAATCGCGACTTCACACGTCTGTTGTAAAACGGTGGGCTCATACCTGTGGTGAACGAAGAAATCGTGCTCATAGGAAGAATCGCACCGATGTACTGCAGCGAGTCGGTACTTGGATTCGACGAATCGTATCCTGGAATCGGCGGCATACGATTGAGAGGGGCTAGCCCAAGTCTTCCATTCATTCCATTGGCAATCGAGTAATCTGAAGCTGAAGCCAAGAAAAGCGGTGCTGAAGCGTTGCCAGGAGCCCGTCCTGTGTCGATTCGTTTTCCATCCGGCGTTGAAGGGCAAATAAAAGCCGGAATGTGAGTCGCAATCGCTGCAGCATTGACAGGGTCCCTCCAGTCCAGTTGCAAGTTGTAAGAACTGTACAGTGCGTTCTGTTCCAAGTACGGCAGAATCAACAGGCCAGGCCCGTGCGAAATGGTACCAGTCGCCGGTGCGGGAACACCGAACTCAACCACGGGGAATCCCGGGGCCGCATCAATTCTTGCCGGTGGCAAATAGCGATAGGCGCTCTCGAAGTTGTGGATCGCCAAGCCGATCTGCTTCACATTGTTCTGACAAGACATACGTCTTGCAGCCTCGCGTGCCGCTTGCACTGCAGGCAACAACAACCCAACCAAGATGCCGATAATGGCAATCACCACCAAGAGCTCCACCAGTGTGAAGCCCGATTTCTTTCGAGACATAATAAAAGCGTCCTAAAACAAAAGGAAACAAAAACAAACAGCGAAAATAACTCGGTGGGAATGAACCCGATAAAACAAATCTATTTTAAGGGAAGATCGAACGTTGGAATGGTTGTGGCTTTGGTCTCCACCTTGGCTTTTAGACCAGAAGTTTTTGGGTCTGCAAAACGAGCAGGCAAGATGATGCGATTCTTCTCAAGTTTGACTTGGTCTTCGCCTTCGTCTGCAACAGGAACCAATGCAATTCCAACCGTATAGTCCGCCGCAGGTGCACCATCATTGGACGAATAGGTATACAAACTGTACTCACCTTTTTCGTTCGTTACCGCTTGAGGCAGCTCTTCCCATTTAAACTTCGCCTTGTCTACCGGATGAAAAACAACCATTGCACCAGCAACCGGTTTCCCACCCAAGGCAACCTTACCCGTGGCAGGGTAGGTGGGTTGTTGAAGGTTTCCAGAATTACAACCAGCCACGAATGGGGCGGCAACAACAAGCAAAACGATTAAACAATGCCAGTAAGATTCCAACAACGGACTTGGCTTCATAGTATCATCTCATCATTGTTTGAAAGCTTTGAAATGGCTTTGCATGTCTTTCGCCACGGAAAGGTCCCTGGCATACAAGCCTTGGCTGAGACAACATTACACACTGCTAGCTATTTTTCGTCAATGAAAAGAATTTTGGATTGATGATTGTCGTGTCGCTTTTTTTTGCCGAGTCCTACGAACTCTGAATAAAGGCATGTGTTGTTGACAAAGTCGCGATCGTTAATAATTGATGAAATTTCGATCGCGTAGAGTTTAGGCAACCAAATTCGTAAGATAGCTAGTCATTATCTCGCTTTTGGGATTGGGGCTCCTGACCTTTGTTCGCCGACTCGATCTGCTCAATGACGGCGGACTGAGCGATCGCCATATCTTTCAATCCAGATGCTTGGTAAGCGATCACCAGCTTCTTACGCGTTTCCATTCTAGTATTGTCGTATCGAATCGCAAGTTCCAGCTTGTTGACTGCTTCCTTCGGGCGATCTGCGATCAACAGTATCTCCCCAAAGGTGTCTAAAACCGATGGGTTCTGAGGGGCGATTGCATGGGCGCGGGACGCAAGTTCCAGGGCGCGTTGAAGATTGGGCGGCTGCAATTGCGATAGTGAAAGTGCGAGATTGTTTAGCCCAACGACCGAATTGGGATCACCCTGCAGGGCAAGCTCCCAATGCTCCTGAGCTTCCTCGATTCTTCCCGTTCCGAAGTAGCCTTCCCCAAGACTCAAGTGTGTAGCGACCGTCGTTGTGCCCGACTTGATTTGCTGCTTGAGCGTGTTTAAGAGCTCAGCGGTTGGCTTGATTTTCAGCGCTATCAATCTTGCAACTCCGGCCGAAATACTCGGGTTGGAGGAATCGGTAGCTGCGGCCTTTTCCAGCAAAGCAAGGTCGGCTGAAAATTCTCCGTTGTCGAGCTTTTTGATGGACGCCAAATAGATTCGAAATTGAATCTCGGACAATTGGCGTCTCATAAGCTCCTCCCCAATTCCTCGTTCTAAGCCCTCAAGAAGTATGGCCTCTGCTTGGTCGAGTTGTCCAAGAAGAACTCGTACCTCAGCAACGGACATGCGATCCACTTCTTTCTCCGAAGGAATATCAATCCTCTTCAAGAAAAATGCTTCGGCATTTTTGGCGGTTTCCTGAAAATCCTCATGGTCGATGCTCCGATACAACCTTGTGAGCTCAACGATTAACTCAGGCTGAAGCGATACGGCTTGCTTGAGCACATCGACGGCATCTTGCGATTTCCCCTGGCCTGCAAGCAACGATGCCAATCCGGTTAACAATCGACGATCAACTTCTGGCCATCCCCTGGCCTTTTGAATATTCTTAATCACTTCGTCGGACTCGATACGTTCACCTTCGGCACGCCGAACAATTAGATTCTTGGCCATCCAATCATTGGCGGATGGCATCACGCCAAAACGGCCAGAGGCAAGTTCCTTGAAATGGAAAATTGCTTTCTCAGGCTGATCTTGCAATGAGTAAACAAGACCCAACCGATAATGAGCGAGTTGATTATCAGGTTCCCCTACGAGGATTCTGCGCGTCAACAGTTCGAGATAGCGCAGGTCGCTTTTCGATAATTCTTCGGATCTTAACTCTTGATCCGTGGGTGGTACGATCCCAATCGCCTTGCAAAAATCTGCCTCGATAGCTTTATTAGATACCTCTCGCAATCGTTCAGTACTACAAAGTTGCAAGCTTGCATCGACCAACGTTTGCACTCCTTTACCGTAGTTTCCATACAGGGCGAAACCAAACAATCCGATTGAAACTACGGGTATTGCAATCGCCAAGGATCCTAATCCTAGGCCTAGCCACTTTCTTGAATAGAACCACCCACGATTCGCATCGCTCATTGCACCAAAAGCTGCTTTTGGACTCGTGAAGAACAAGAAGTATTCTTTCATGAGCCATTGGAAATCAGTAAAAAATGAAGGTTTTCTATCCGAGTCCATCAACAATTGATTCCAGGTCCCATAACTCGTATTCGTAGTCGGAACAGGAAGTAGTACCGAAGGCAAGCCGCATAGCCAATTCCAGGAATAAGATGCGATGGGAGATTCCATATCACTTTCTAACGGTATCGGCTCGAAAAAGGCATAATAAAAATAGTCGATACCCACGGTGATAAGACAACAGCTTAGAAATAGCCCGATCTCCATCGAGAGAGTCCATGGGTACCAGGTTTGATGTAAAAATGATGCGTACGATATCCAAAACCAAAAAACACTTCGAATCGAAATCCAGACCAAAATGCTGGTTCCAAAACTAAGCAAGGCGACCAGTAGATTTCGTCTGAATGCAAGTGAAAGTCCAAGCGCTAAGCCTAGCACGCTGACCGCTCCGTCCCAAACTCCAAAACTGGTAAACTGTTCAGCGCTTCCCAAGCCGAACAATAGTTTGCCATCTTCCCGTGCGTAGGGTTGACCACTCAAATCAACAAGCGCAGCCGTCATCGAAACGGTAGTTCGACTGATGACTTCGAACAGGCCGGATACCTTCGCAGTTGATAAAAGTGGGGGAACCAGGAACGCAAGCGAAGCCAACAATCCCTTGGCTGGAACCTCGCCGCGAATGCGACCGGTGTACCATCCGGCAAATGCAAAGGAACTCGCTAACGCCCATCCGAACGTTCCCTCTGAAAAAAGTCCCGCGAGCAAAAAAAAAGAGGAAAAAGCCCAGAGCGTGCACGCCCAAACTGTTCTTGTCCGTGTTGTCAATCCTCGCCAATTGGACCTAACCAGACCAAAGAGCAGCCCAACACCCGTAAAACACAAAAACAGAACACCATCGGGGGATACACACCACTCCCGCCAGAAACCATTTCCCACGAATATGCACATAGCCACCAGAGCTAATCCAATGACATCGCCCCACCAAAAAACAGGAGGCGAACCGACCGCACCAGCCAGTGAATCGCCCGGGCCGATCTCTTCCACCACGTCATGCGAGCCCGCATCCATAAATCAATCACTTTGTCAAGCTAAAAAGTGGTAACCAACCGACCGTGACGTTGTACTAGCCAAAAG
>Ga0114979_10003818_pt1 | contig 10049 bp, 8 predicted proteins | sample S_140625_EF_Meta_FD_87315 | JGI IMG/M metagenome (GOLD analysis project Ga0114979, IMG submission 87315) | Freshwater microbial communities from Lake Simoncouche, Canada to study carbon cycling - S_140625_EF_MetaG | ecosystem: Environmental > Aquatic > Freshwater > Lake | place: Lake... | reverse complement strand
ATGGTGCCGTGCCGTCATCTTCAAGTGCTCTTGAATTTAGACGATTCTTAGAAAAAGACATTGCCACCAACAAGAAAGCCATCGCCATGGCTGGCATTCAGCCTGAATAAGATGCGCGCCCAAGCTGTGACTCAAGTTGATGTGGCCATTGTGGGGTGTGGTCCTGCAGGCGTGGTGTTGGCATCGCTTTTGGGTCAAGCGGGCATTCAGGTTCACATTTGTGATCGCCTGCCTGACGTCTATGAAATTCCGCGTGCAATCTCACTCGATCATGAAATATTACGCGTCTTTCAACAAATAGGTGTGATCGATCAGATCAAGCCCTTCATGGAGCCGTTTACCAACTCAGAATTTTTTGGTGTGGACGGACAATTGATTCGCAGAATGACCATGGTGAAACCACCATTTCCGCAAGGCTACACACCATCGGTGGTGTTTTCACAACCTCCCGTAGAACGAATTTTGCGAGAAAAAGTAGCAAGCTTGTCCAATGTGAAAATGGCTTTAGGTGTGGCCATGACGAAATTTGCACAAGACGCGCAAGGTGTGACTTTGAACTATGAGGACGGTCAGCAAGTGCGTGCCCAATATGTCGTGGCCTGTGATGGCGGTGCCAGTTCCGTTCGCAGCGAATTGAACATTGGTTTGGATGATTTGGATTTTGATGAGCCATGGCTGGTGGTGGATGTATGGGTCAACGAACAAGGGCTGGCCAAGTTACCTCAAACCAGTGTGCAATATTGCGAACCCGATCGACCTTGCACGTTGGTCATCGGACCCCAAAACCACCGTCGCTGGGAAATCAGTCTCAAACCTCATGAAGATCCAGTGCTTGCTGCGACGCCAGAGGCCACATGGCATTTTCTAAAGCGATGGTTAACCCCAGAAGATGGCAAGCTGTGGCGTCAGAGCAGTTATCGTTTTCATGCTTTGGTTGCGGAACGATGGCGTGAAGGGCGTGTTTTTTTAGCAGGTGACGCGGCTCACATGCAGCCGCCATTTTTAGGTCAAGGCATGTGCCAAGGCATTCGCGATGTGGCCAACTTGGCTTGGAAACTGACTGCCGTACTACAAGGCGAATTGAAGGGGCAGGCTGCCGAAAACCTGCTTGACAGTTACGGACACGAACGCAAGGCCCATGTCCACGAGCTCACCTCACGGATCAAAGGTGTGGGTGCACTCATTTGCGAACGAGATGTTGACAAGGCACGGGCTCGCGATCACAGGCTCTTGGCTGAATGTGGTGGTGTTGTCAAAGATACCCCTAGGCAAGATGTCTTGCCTGCCTTGAGCACGGGTTTGATATTCCCAAGTCCTGGTGCTGGTACCTTGTTTCCTCAAGCGCGATTCCATCAGGGTCAGCTGATGGATCATCTGTTTGGTTGCCAATGGCGTTGGGTGACCGATGGCACAGTCAAAACAGATGTGCCGCATGGAATTAGTTGTATCGATTTGTCAGTCACGCCTGAAATCGAAGGCGTGGTAGCGCAGTGGCTGCAGCGCCATGCCGTGCATGCTGCCTTGGTTCGCCCTGATCATTATGTTTTTGCAAGTGCAGGCAATGCGGCTGACGCAAGCAAGCTGTTTGAAATGTGGCGAACCCATTTCAATTGAATTCAAAGGGAGACAAGCAAATGAAAAGACGTGATTTCACCCAAGCCACATTGCTGTTCACACTGGGCTCGTGGATGAAGAGTGCCCTTGCACAAAGCTGGCCAGATAAACCCATCAAATGGACCTTGTCGCAACCTCCTGGCTCTGGACCGGACAATGTGGCGCGGATCTTGTCTGATCGCTTAGCCAAGTTGTGGGGACAGGCCGTGGTGATAGACAACAAGCCAGGGGGTCAAAATACCATTGGTGCGCTGGCCGCTGCCCGCGCTACACCTGATGGCACGTCGTTTTATTTCGCCACCACGGCAGCCTTGATTACAAACCCATTGCTGTTTAAAAATTTACCATACGACACAAGCAAAGATTTTGTCCCAGTCGCATTCATAGCGCGCAGCCCATTTGCTTTGCTGGTCAAGGGCGACTCAAGCATTGCTAGCATTGATGATTTGATCAACAAATCAAAAGCTTCTGCGGGTAAGCTCAGCCTTGGTAATGAAGGCCCTCGCACTTTCAGCGGCATGATTGCGCGTTTGTTCAATGCGCGTGCTGGCGCCGGTGCCAACTTGGTGGCCTATGCAAACGTTGGACAAGGCACCACAGACTTAATGGGTGGACATGTGGATGCCATGGTGGCCGACTTGGCCAGTACCGCGCCGTTGGTGCGTCAAGGCAAATTACGCGTCTTGGCCACAACCTCTGCCAAACGCGTAGCGGGTTGGGAAAACGTCCCTGCACTGTCAGAAAAATTGCCAGGCTTTGACATGGTGGGATGGTTTGCAGTTGTGGCGCCTACTGGCACACCAGCTGCAGCCGTAGAACGAAGCAACCGTGACATCAATGCGCTGCTGGCCGATAAAGAGGTGGCAGACAAAATTGCCACCATTGGTCCCTTGGTCGACAACAGCATGACTGTCGAAGCTGTGGGTGCTTTCCTTCGAAATGAGACTGCACGCTGGCAGTCCATCACCAAAGAAATTGGGGTACTGCCAGAGTGATGATTTGGCGAGTGCTTACTTCAAGACACCTGCAAAATAAGCTGCCAACTCCTCATAAGCATCGAGTGGTAACACATTCGCCACATACTGATCAGGCCGCACCACAATCATGCAACCTTTGTCACGGTTGATGCCGCGCATGTCAAAGATGTCGCCCAAACCTTTGTGGTCCACGCAAAATACTTTGCCATGATCTTGCAAGCCCAGCTTGCCAGTTTGGGGCTTGAGCAAGGAGGGCATGTGTTCGTAAGCCAATTGATCAAAGGTTTGGTGGAACACTGCGCGAAAATCAATCACGGCATCAATGTCTTCACCCTTGCGCGTGTGCTTCACGACAGGGGATTGGGGGTTGGTTTCAAGCCAATCAGCCAATTTGTGAAGGGCCGAACCAGGCGTTGAGCTGTCTGATTTTCCTGCAAACGCATAAATGCGCCAACGTGCATCGGCCTGGGCTACATGGCCCAATTGCATTTGCTTGGCATCGGACACACGCACCACGGGTGCCGAATGAAAGCGACGACCCACTTCTTCGCCTGTGGCCAGGGCTTGGTGTGCGCTGGCTGCAAACAAATAGGACGCGTCGTATTTGACAGCGGTACCACCTGTGAATTCCAAGTTGTCTTTGAACTGCCGAATGATGCGCGGCTCATCCGAGCCATCACGTTCGGCTTGGGTTGTGGGTGCTGACATCACGCGCGACCATTTGTGGTCGGTGTCAACCAAACGTTTGGCCTCTGCCAACCGTTCGTGGGTGTAGCTGCGCAGCAAGCTCGCATTGGCGCGGCCTTGCAAGACATGGATCAGTTTCCATCCCAAATTGAAAGTGTCTTGCATCGACACGTTCATACCTTGTCCGGCCTTGGGTGAATGGGTGTGGCAGGCATCTCCCGCTACAAAAACGCGAGGGTTGCGATCTTTCGCGTCACCCACATCGTCAAACTTGTCGGTCAAGCTATGGCCAATGTCATAGATCGACCACCAAACCACTTCTTTCACATCAAGGCTGTAGGGGTGAATGATGCGATTGGCCGCAGCAATCATGTCTTCTTGGGTTAACTTGCGCTGAGCCGCTTTTTCGTCAGGGCGAAGTTTGTCCAACTCCACATACATGCGGAACAAATAACCGCCTTCGCGTGGCAAGACGAGCAAGTTGCCCTCGCTGGCTGAAGAGATTAAACATTTCTGACGCACATCGGGAAAATCGGTGTTGGCCAAAATGTCCATCACCCCCCAAGCTTGATGCGCCGCATCGCCGTGCAACACACCACCAATGGCTTTGCGCACAGACGAATGGGCACCGTCGCAACCCACCACATAGTTGGCCCTGACAGTTTTGGTGGCCCCCCAATTCAAACCGCTGGAATCTTTCAGCACCACTGTGACGGGATGGTCCTCGGTTGTGGGGTCGATGGTGAGGCTTAAGACTTCCCAACCGTAGTCTGGGGCAAGGCGTGAGGGAGAGTTTTGCATCACCTCCAAAAACAACTCGTGCAAACGCGCTTGGTTGATCAGGATGTGGGGCATCTCAGAGCTGTCATCGGCCACGTCTTGCACGCGGCCAACGCGTTGGATGTGATCTGGATTCTTTGGATCGGGCATCCAAAACGCAGTTTGATTGACCCAATACGTTTCGCGTTTGACCTTGTCGGCAAAGCCAAAAGCTTGGAACATTTCCATGGTGCGCGTGTTGATGCCATCGGCCTTGCCCTTGATGATGTTGGCAGGCATGCGCTCCACAATCATGGTTTGAATATCGGGGAACTGGGCCAGTTGAGCGGCCAAACACAAGCCTGCAGGGCCAGTGCCAGAAATCAGAACATCGACTTTTTCGGGCAAAGGCTCATTGACTCCCCGATTTCTGCGGTTGGGGGCTGTTTGCTTGATATCGGGGCTGCCGCCTCTGAAACCATCTTTGTAAAACTGCATCGTTGTTCTCCTCAATTGCCATTTTTGAAGGCCTTAGAGGCCACATCAGAAATAATAACTGTGCTTATTAATTTTTGTCAAGATAGTAAGCATGCTTATTAAATGGACTTTTCCACCTTTGATCTGAGCCCCTTTGCCTATACTCAAGGTCCGCGTGGAGGCGAAAGTACGCTCTTGTTCTTCATATGTCCAGACAAGCGCTAGCGTGGCAAACGCTCCCTCCCCATGGAAATCAAAGTCAATTTTCTCGACAAACTTCGCTTGGAAGCCAAGTTTGATGACTTCACGGTCGTAGCCGACCAGCCCATTCGCTACAAGGGTGACGGCTCAGCACCAGGCCCGTTCGACTACTTTCTGGCGTCGTCTGCCTTGTGCGCCGCCTACTTTGTGAAGCTGTATTGCGACACCCGCAACATCTCGACCGAGCACATTCGCCTGTCGCAGAACAACATTGTTGACCCCGAAAACCGCTATGCGCAAATTTTTAAAATTCAGGTGCAGCTGCCACCTGACATTTCAGAAGTGGACCGCCGCGGCATTTTGAATTCCATTGAGCGATGCACCGTTAAAAAAGTGGTGCAAGAAGGTCCCGAATTTGTCATTGAAGAAGTGGCCAACTTGGATGCAGATGCACAAGCCTTGTTGAGCCTCAAGCCCAACGCTGAAAGCAGCACCTTCATCTTGGGCAAAGACTTGCCTTTGGAGCAAACCATTGCCAACATGTCTGGCATTTTGGCGGGCTTGGGCATCAAGATTGAAATTGCCTCGTGGCGCAACATCATCCCCAATGTCTGGTCACTGCACATTCGCGACGCGCACTCACCCATGTGCTTTACCAATGGCAAAGGCGCGACCAAAGAGAGCGCGCTGGCGTCAGCCTTGGGTGAATACATTGAGCGTTTGAACAACAACCACTTCTACGCTGGCGCCTATTGGGGTGAAGACTTGGCCAACGCTGAATTTGTGCATTACCCCAATGAGAAATGGTTCAAACCAGGCAAGAAGGATGCGTTGCCCAAAGAAATTCTGGACCCTTACTGCCTGAAAATTTACAACCCAGACGGTGAGTTGAAGGGCTCGCATTTGATCGATACCAACTCTGGCAATGCGGCGCGAGGCATCTGCTCCTTGCCCTTTGTGCGCCAATCTGACAAGAAGGTGGTGTACTTCCCTAGCAACTTGGTCGAGAACTTGTTTGTCAGCAATGGCATGAGTGCTGGCAACACCTTGGCTGAAGCACAAGTGCAATGTTTGTCAGAAATTTTTGAGCGTGCCGTTAAGAAAGAAATTCTGGAAGGTGAAATCTGCTTGCCCGATGTACCTGCTGAAGTGTTGGCAACGTATCCCGGCATTTTGGCAGGCATCCAAGGTCTAGAAGCGCAGGGCTTTCCCGTGTTGGTGAAAGACGCCTCGCTAGGCGGTATTTATCCTGTCATGTGCGTCACTCTGATGAACCCTAAAACAGGCGGCGTGTTTGCGTCCTTCGGTGCGCACCCCAGCATGGAAGTGGCACTGGAGCGCAGCCTGACAGAACTTCTGCAAGGTCGCAGTTTTGAGGGCTTGAACGATTTGCCGCCACCCACATTTGAAAGCAATGCCGTGACCGAGCCCTACAATTTTGTAGAGCACTTCATTGACTCCAGCGGCATTGTGTCTTGGCGCTTCTTCAGCGCCACAGCCGATTATGAATTTGTTGCGTGGAACTTTGCGGGCAAGGGCAGCACAGCCAATGTGGAAGAAGCTGACCGTTTGTTGGGTATTTTGGCGGGCATGGGCAAAGAGGTCTACACCGCAGTGCACGACCAACTGGGTGCCATGGCTTGCAGAATTTTGGTCCGTGGCTATTATGAAATTTATCCCCTCGAAGATTTGATTTGGGACAACACCAACAAAGCCTTGCTGTTCCGTGAAGACATTCTGAACTTGCACCGCTTAGACGACCCAAGTTTGGTAGCCTTGCTAGATCGTTTGGACAACAACGAGTTGGACGAATACGCCGACATCGCCACCCTCATTGGCATTGAATTTGATGAGAACACGGTGTGGGGACAGCTGACAGTTCTAGAGCTGAAACTGCTGATTCATCTGGCCTTAAAACAACTGGAAGCCGCTCAAGACTTGGTTGGCGCCTTCTTGCAATACAACGACAACACCGTTGAACGCAAATTGTTTTACCAAGCCTTGAATGTGGTGCTTGAAGTTGCCCTGGATGAAGAGCTCGACATCGCAGACTACGAACACAACTTTCGGCGCATGTTTGGCAACTCCCGCATGGATGCTGTCCTGGGCTCGGTCAATGGCAGCGTGCGCTTCTTTGGTTTAACGCCCACCAGCATGAAGCTGGAAGGTCTGGACAGGCACCATCGCTTGATCGACAGTTTCAAAAAGCTGCATGCAGCGCGTGCTGCCAAAATTTGATTTTTCTAGGTTGCCAGTAAGGTGACGCTGGCACTTCAGGGGCTGTTTTTTTCAAGGGCCAAGTTCAATGGCTCTGGACTGGCGACAGCATGCGCTTTGAAATTTGCTGGGCCAACATAGGCCTCAAATTGGCATGGACATATCGGCCGAAAAATGTGGATTGGTGGCCCTGCCGCAGTTGAATCAGGGTGTTCTTGTGAAGCTCGCGGTCGACGCGTGTCATGGACCGGACCAATTGCACTTGCTGGGTGGTCATCCCAAACTTGCTTTCAATTTGCACAAAGCCATCCGACACCCGCAATTTTTCGTAATCATTGGCATGAATGGCGTTGTACAAAAAGGCGATCAACAGGGCCGCCACTTCAAGGATGGAGAAGGGCAAAATGAAAGATGCACCCACCCAATAAAACGCCGTGCCAATGAACAGGGTGACGCATGCCAAACCCGCCAGCAGCAAGGCCAGTTGTGAGGGACCAATGGACACATTGCGTTTCAAATGCCAGCACCAACAGCCATCATCGTAGTGGCCTTCAAGGTTGGAAATGACGGAGCTGGGTTGCATACAAAAGTGGTGATTTGATCTGTCATTATCAGAAATGTCGGATAGCACAGACGGCAGTAAGGTATTTCTCTGGCTAAGACAATCGCTTTACCGACCATGAATTGGACCCCCATTCACCATGCCCAGAAAAATTTCCATTTATGTGTTGCTGTTGGTCACCTTAGGGGTCTTCCTGAACCACTTCTCAGTCAGTCAAAAAGAAAATGGCTGGCTCCTGCTTGTCGATGGACGCGAAGTGGATGCAATCGGTATGGCTCAAGAAAAGTGGGGCAAGCTCACTCGAAGTTGTAAGAGTGTGACGCAAGTGCCGATAAGCTCTCAAATGCATTCAGACATTCAAAAACTCATTCAGGCCTATAGCCCACCCCATTCTGAGTCTGCCCACATCGTTCGTCTTTTGGCAACGCGCAATTGGGCTTTGGCGGCGGTTGAATTCAAAGAACTGTTGCCAGCGGTGGTTCTGATCGATCAAAGCAATGGGCCAGCCCGCATCATTCCCAACGCCATTTGGAGTGGGGAGACTCACCCTTGGTTGGCTGGGCCGGTCATCCGGCGCTACCTTGCAAGCAAGGCACCCCAAGCGCCACTTGAATTGTTGGATTGCTACGACCCCCCCTAAAATCTGTCCATCATTGATCTTGGAGGCAGTGCGATGCAGGACATCGAAGTATTGGGCACCCCTGGTTCACCTTACACGCGCAAAATGACCGCTTTGTTGCGCTACCGACGCATTGCACATCGCACGATATGGGGATCTCACTTCGATCCACCTTCAGGCTACCCGCCTCCCAAGGTCAAACTCCTGCCGACCTTTTACTTTCCGACCGCTGAAGGCAAAGAGGCGATGGTGGACTCAACCCCCATCATTCAGCGATTGGAAGCCGAACATTCAGGTCGCAGCGTGGTGCCTGAGGATCCCTTGCTTGGTTTTTTGGATCGGCTGATTGAGGACTTTGCCGATGAATGGCTGACCAAGGCCATGTTTCACTACCGCTGGCATTACGCAGAAGATGCTGCGCATGCGGGCCCCTTGCTGGCGTTCTGGCAAGACTTGCAACTGGACAGCGACCGCGCTCAACAAAGCAGTCAAGCATTTGCAGAGCGACAAATTTCCCGCTTGTATGTGGTGGGTTCGAATGACATCACAGCGCCTGTGATTGAGTCGAGTTACGAGCGATTGGTTGGCATCATGGATCGCATCGTGCAGCGCCGTGGCTTTGTGATGGGCTCGCGGCCAGGCGCCTCAGATTTTGCTGTTTATGGCCAACTGACGCAATTGGTGTGGGTTGACCCGACGCCCGCCAAATATGCTGCCAAACATTCATTGCGCCTGCGTGCATGGCTAGATCGCATGGACGATTTGTCTGGTCATCGTGATACGGAATGGCTGAGCGCCGCTGAAATTCATGATCACCTTGGCGAGTTGTTGCGTGAGGTGGGGCGTGTCTATGCGCCGTTCTTGATTGCCAACGCACAAGCCGTCGTCAAGGGCCAAACCGACTTCGAGACCCGCATTGATGGACAGAAGTGGGCGCAGCCCGTCTTTCCATACCAAGCCAAGTGTTTGGAAACTCTGCGACATGCGTATGCAAAATTGGCCCCAAACGTCCAACAGAATTTAGGCGACATCTTGCGCGGTACAGGTTGCGAGATACTGTTCAAGTTTTAAATCAAAGGATCTGCAATGATGACTCCCAAGGTATGCCTTGTGATAGGCGCAGGCGATGCAACAGGTGGTGCTGTGGCCAAGCGCTTTTCGCGCCAAGGTTACACAGTCTGTGCTACGCGCAGAAGTTTGGAAAAGCTTCAACCGTTGATTACCGACATTCAAAGCACGGGTGGCGTTGCACATGGTTTTGCCTCTGATGCCAGGCAAGAGGAAGAAGTTGTTTCCTTGGTGGAACACATTGAATCGACCATTGGCCCCATTGAGGTGTTGGTCTTCAATATTGGTGCCAATTCGCCTATGAGCATCTTGACCGAAACGGCTCGGCGTTACACCAAGATGTGGGAAATGTGCACCTTGGCTGGTTTCTTGGTGGGGCGCGAAGTGGCCAAGCGCATGGTGCAACGCCCCAATGCTGAAGGCTCGCTAGGCGCCTCGCACAAAGGCACCATCATTTTCACAGGTGCCACAGCTTCATTGCGTGGCAGCGCTCATTTCGCCGGATTCTCCGGTGGCAAGATGGCCTTGCGTTCCTTGGCACAGTGCATGGCGCGGGAGTTGGGCCCCATGGGCGTGCATGTGGCCCACACCATCATTGATGGCGCCATTGATACAGAGTTCATTCGAACCATGTTCCCCGAAAGGTACGCACTCAAGGACCAAGATGGTATTTTGAATCCCGATCACATTGCCGATGCTTATTGGATGTTGCATCAACAACCCCGCGATGCATGGACGCATGAATTAGACATGCGCCCTTACATGGAAAAGTTTTAAACGAATTAAAAACGGAGACCTCCATGACGCAACAGTTCGACTTTTATTTTGACTTTGGCAGCTTAGCTTCCTACTTGGCACATACCCAACT
>Ga0114979_10003817_pt1 | contig 10050 bp, 8 predicted proteins | sample S_140625_EF_Meta_FD_87315 | JGI IMG/M metagenome (GOLD analysis project Ga0114979, IMG submission 87315) | Freshwater microbial communities from Lake Simoncouche, Canada to study carbon cycling - S_140625_EF_MetaG | ecosystem: Environmental > Aquatic > Freshwater > Lake | place: Lake... | reverse complement strand
TCCTGATAAAAACACTCGGGTTTGATGATTTCAATAACCGTATCAAATGCACTTTTTTCCAACATGATGGCACCTAAAATCGCTTCCTCCATTTCCTTTGCCTGTGGCGGAATTTTTCCAAATACCATAGAACCTACATCCACATTGGGCTTCTTCCTAAACTTTCTGTCGCTATTCGTGCTCATGATTTCCATATAACTAAATTGAATGATAATTAAAAACTAAGTAAGGCGACTAAGGTAAAATCAATTGAGCAATGATAAAAGTTGAATTGCTTTTTTAAGTCAAATTGAATTGTTTATCCACAGTGCGTTCACATCTAAATATAGCTTATTCACAGTTTACAAACAGGGTTATAAACATATTAATTCTTTTCTGCAGTGAAAAACATTGCTTACCAACATTTTGACCAAACGGCATCAAATAATTATGCACCTGCTTTACAAAAAAAGCGACTTGTCAAATTCAAATAAAACGGCTAAATCATGGCTTTCAATTCAATCAACTTTCGGAAATGCTAAAAAACTATCTTTGCCCCGAAAATTACCAAGATTCATGACAATATCATACAACTGGTTAAACGAATACCTTCCCAAAACAATTTCGCCCGAAGCGCTTTCGGCAATTTTAACTTCCATTGGATTGGAGGTAGAAAGCTTAGAAAAATTTGAGGAAATTAAAGGCGGCCTTTCCGGGTTGGTTGCAGGAGAAGTGCTTACTTGCGAGAAGCATCCTGAAGCAGACAAATTAAAATTAACGACCGTTCTTATTGGTGAGCAACAAGTCTTGCACATCGTATGTGGCGCGCCCAATGTTGCTGTTGGACAAAAAGTTATTGTGGCTACTGTAGGCACAACAATATATCCTACATCTGGTGATCCGATCACGTTGAAACGTGCCAAAATCAGAGGTGTAGAAAGTGAAGGCATGCTTTGTGCAGAAGATGAAATTGGCATTGGCGAAAGTCATGATGGCATTACCATTCTTCCCTCCACCACTGTTCCCGGAACACCAATCGCAGATGTATATCAACCCTACCAGGATTATATTTTCGAAATTGGACTAACGCCCAACCGCATGGATGCGATGAGCCATCTGGGTGTTGCCAAAGATGTTTGCGCTTATCTTTCCTATCACGAGCAAAACACAACTTCTGTTGTTTCTCCATTTCAAACAACGTCAACTGCAATAAATGGCCATCAGCCTTTTTCAGTTACCATTCAACATACAGATGCTTGCAAAAGATACTGCGGAGCATATATTGAGGATGTTACCATTGGTGAAAGCCCGATCTGGCTGCAACAACGATTGAAGAGCATTGGTATTAAATCAATCAACAATGTGGTAGACATTACCAATTTTATTTTACACGAAACCGGGCAACCATTGCATGCTTTTGATGCAGATACCATTCAAGAGAAAAAAATCATTGTTAATACCATAGCTGAAAATACCCTTTTTAAAACACTCGATGATAAGGAAAGAAAACTGGCTTCTACCGATTTGATGATCTGCGATGCCATGTCACCTTTATGCATTGCAGGGGTTTATGGTGGTTTACACAGCGGCGTTTCCAACAACACCAAAAACATTTTCTTGGAAAGTGCTTGCTTCGACAAAGGATATGTGAGAAGAACGGCTTTAAAGCATGACCTCAGAACCGATGCTTCAACAAGATTTGAAAAGGGCGTTGACATCAGCAATACCCATCTTGTTTTACAAAGAGCTGCCGAATTGATTGTTGCATCCTGCGGAGGAAAAATTGTTGGAGAAATGATAGATGTTCATCCAAACCCTACCGAAAAAGTTTTGGTAACATTTGAATATGCTTACCTCACCAAATTGAGCGGCAAATCTTATCCTGAAAAAGATGTGAAAACCATCCTTACGGCACTTGGTTTTGAAATCAAATCTGAAAACGAAGCTGGCCTTGAGTTGGCGGTGCCATTCAGTAAATCTGACATTCGAATTCAAGCTGATATTGTAGAAGAAATCATGCGGATAGACGGCTTGGATAATGTTGCTATTCCTACAACCATTTCATTGTCTCCATCGATAGAAAAAAACAATAGAAAATTTTCATTAAGAGAAAAAATATCCAATAATCTGGTTGGACTTGGTTTTAATGAAATATTTACCAACAGCATCACCAACAGTGCATTTTACAATGAAATAGAATTGCAAACTGCTGTAAAAATGATGAACAGTTTGAGTGTGGAGCTGGATATGCTTCGACCACAAATGATACAAAGTGGATTACAGGTTATTGCACACAATCTCAATAGAAAAAACAACCATTTGAAACTCTACGAGTTTGGAAAGACATACGCTGTATCACCCGAATTGCAATACACAGAAAAAAATCATTTGGCCATTTATATTACTGGAAACTGGGCAGAAAACAGCTGGAACGAGAAGGCGACCAAATCAAATTTTTACGATTTAAAAGGCATTGCCGAAAATATTTGCCAATTAACCGGGCTTAACAATATTAAAATTACCCCAACAACGCACGATCAACTGCAGTTGGCTTGTGTAATTGAATTTGGAAGAACAACCATTGGTTATCTTGGTGAAGCATCAGGAAAGTTGTTGAAATCATTTGACATCAAGCAGCCGGTATTTTTTGCAGACATCGACATGGATTTGGTGATGGCTCAAAAAGTGAAACCCATTCAATTTAAGGAAATATCCAAGTTTCCATCTGTGAGCAGGGATTTGGCGTTGGTGGTGGATAAAAAAGTTTCATATGCTCAGATTGAACAAATAGCTTTATCAAACAAAATAGCTCAGTTGAAATCGATTCAACTATTTGATATATTTGAAAGTGAGAAATTGGGCGCCGATAAAAAATCCATGGCGGTGAGTTTTGTTTTTGGGGATGAGCAAAAAACCCTCACAGATGTGGAGATTGATGCAAACATGCATAAAATCATCAGTGCATACGAAAAAACCATCCAGGCAGAAATCAGAAAATAAGTTGAATTGGAAAAACTCGAATTACATATTAGTCAAGTCAACAGCAAATTGCAAATCTTGCTGAAGCGGTATAGTGCGTTGCAAAAGCAAAATCAGGATCAACAAGCGCAACTTGAAACACTGAAGACGGAGCTTAACAGCAATCAGCAAAAAATAAAGACACTTGAAGAGCAACAATATATTTTGAAGGCAGCTGCAGGATCGCTTAATGCAACAGACAAAAAAGCATTCGAACAAACCATTAGCAAATACATTAGAGAAATAGACAAGTGTATCGCAATGTTGAGTGAATAAAAAAAAATACCCATGTCAGAAACATTAATTCCAGTTAACATTACGATTGCCGATCGAACCTACCGAATTAAAACCAGTCCATCAGACGAGGAAATGGTTCGCAAAACGGTGAAGATGATCAACGATAAGCTCATCGAGTTCAAAACCAAATTTGCCGGAAAAGACATGCAAGACTATATTGCCATGGTTATTGTTTGGTATGCCACACAGAATATCAATAAAGGAACTTCCGGAGTGGTCATGGACCAGTTGACAGAAAGTTTGTCGAAAATCGAAGCTCAAATCGACAAGGTTTTGTAAAATAAGTTGCCCATTTGCATAAATACCCGCAAAGAACTTAATACAAATTTCATATCTTCGCAAATAGTCATTTTACTCAATTTATAAAGAGGGGGAAAGACTTATACAATATTGTGAATCAGTTAAAAACAACAAAATTAAATGGAACTAAATATAATTTCCATCATTATAGGTGGTGCTTGTCTTATTGTGGGCACTATCCTGGGTAAAATCATTTTTGCAAAAAACACCGGAAAGTTAGTAGAAGACGCCAAATCGGAAGCACAAAGAATCATTGCTGATGGTCAATCTCAGGCCGAAACATTGAAGAAAGAAAAAATGCTTGAAGCAAAAGAGAAGTTTGTGCAGATGAAGGCAGACCATGAGAAAGATGTGCTGGTAAGAACCCAAAAGCTCAACGAATCTGAAAACAGAATCAAGCAAAAAGAGCAAAGTATCAATCAAAAAGAAACCAATCTTGATAAGCAAAACAAGGAAAATGAGACCATCAAAGAAAATTTGAATCGTCAAATTGAAATTGTAAACATCAAGCGTACAGAGTTGGAGAAACATCAGGAAGAGCATATCCGTCGCCTTGAAAAAGTAGCGGGATTGTCTGCCGAAGATGCAAAAGCGCAATTAATTGAAAGTCTCACACAGGAAGCGCAAACCAAAGCATTGGTAATTCAGCAAGAAATCATCGAGGACGCTAAATTGAAGGCAAATAAAGAAGCGCGTAAAATTGTAATTCAAACCATACAAAGAACTGCTGCCGAACAAGCTATTGAGAATTCAATAACTGTTTTCAACTTGGAGAGCGACGAAATCAAAGGTTCTATCATCGGTCGTGAGGGTAGAAATATCCGTGCGATTGAAGCGGCTACCGGTGTAGATTTAATTGTGGATGACACTCCAGAGGCAATTGTGTTGTCTAGTTTTGATCCACTTCGTAGAGAAATTGCCCGTTTATCATTACAAAGATTGGTAGCTGACGGAAGAATTCACCCAGCCAGAATTGAAGAAGTGGTAGAAAAAACCAAAAAACAACTGGAAGATCAAGTGATGGAAATTGGAGAGCGCACAGCCATGGAGATGGGTATTCACGGTTTGCACAAAGAATTGATTAGAATGGTTGGTCGTATGCGTTTCCGTTCATCATATGGACAGAACTTGTTGATGCACAGTAGAGAAACCGCTAACCTTTGTTCTATTATGGCTGCGGAATTGGGTATGAATCCAAAGTTGGCTAAAAGAGCAGGTTTGTTACATGATATTGGTAAAGTTCCCGATGAGGAAACAGAATTGAGCCATGCACTATTGGGTGCGAAGTTGGCAGAGAAATATGGCGAAAACCCAGCGGTTGTAAATGCAATCGGAGCTCACCATGATGAGATGGAAATGAAATTTGTTATTTCTCCAATCATTCAGGCATGTGATGCGATTAGTGGTGCAAGACCTGGAGCAAGAAGAGAAATCATGCAGCAGTATATCCAAAGAATTAAGGATTTGGAGAACTTGGCATTGGCTTATCAGGGTGTAGAAAAAGCTTATGCAATCCAAGCGGGAAGAGAATTGCGCGTAATTGTGGAGGCAGAAAAAGTAACCGATGATGCAAGCGATAAATTAAGCTTCGAAATTGCACAAAAAATACAAAACGAAATGACCTTCCCTGGTCAAATCAAAGTAACGGTAATCAGAGAGAAAAGAGCGGTAAACATCGCCAGATAATTACTGTTTGTCATTTAAAGAAAAAGGATTGTGCAGCTGTAAAGGAAAATTCTAAAAAAAATTAAGTTTAAACTATAGATTTTAAACTTAATCCCCTACCTTTGCCGTCCGTTAAAATTAATCATTATGAACGCAATTGATTTTGTTCATGAGCAGTTGACCAAACAATCAACGCTTCCAACATTTAAAGCAGGTGACAACATCACTGTAAATTATAAAATCCAGGAAGGAAACAAAGAGCGTATCCAAAGCTTTAAGGGCGATGTGATCAAACGCCAAGGCACTGGTTCTACCGCAACGTTTACCGTTCGTAAAATAAGCGATGGCGTAGGTGTTGAAAGATTGTTTCCAGTACATTCTCCAAACATTGAAAGTGTTGTGTTGAATAAAGTAGGTCGTGTAAGACGTGCAAAATTGTATTTCCTTCGTGAAAGAAGCGGAAAGAGCGCACGTATCAAAGAAAAAAGAATGGCAGTGGGTGCAAAAAAAGCATAGGCTCCTTTCCAAATATTTTATCAAAAGCGAAAACATTGTTTTCGCTTTTGTATTTTATGTCCATTCTTTTTGCAGTTTTAACTTTATGTCACGAATAATCAAAAGCAATTGGCATTTTTTGAATTATATTTGCTTCTCAATTTTATATTATGACAAATTTTATCAGCCCCTCAAATTTATTAATTGGTTGGCCAGGTGGTAGTGAATGGATTTTGATTTTATTGGCAATACTGCTTTTCTTTGGCGGTAAAAAAATTCCTGAACTCATGCGTGGTGTTGGAAGAGGTATTCGTGAATTCAACGATGCTAAAAACACTGTGAAAAATGAAATTCAGGAAGGTATGAATGAAAAAGAAAAAAAGGTATCTTAATAATTGGTTTTTCATACGGCCGATGATGATTACAACTGCTCATCGGCTGTATGATTTTAATTTACTTCCTTGCGATGTACCCATACCAATCTATAACAACTTATCATCAGGACCTTCTGGATAATAAAACAACCTGTGTTGCTGTTGTTACAGATTATTTAAACAAAATAAAGACTCATACTTCGCTGAATGCATTTGTGCAGGTATATGCTGATGAAGCCATTGAAATGGCTACTCAATTAGACCAAAAGCGACAATCTGGAGCAACTCCCAAAAAATTACATGGCGTAGTCATTGGCATCAAAGATGTTATTTGCTACAAAAACCACCCGGTGACAGCAGCGTCTGCCATGCTCAAAGATTTCATTTCGCCTTACAACGCCTCCGCAATTCAATTTTTATTAGACGAAGAAGCCATCATCATTGGTAGTTGCAATTGTGATGAATTTGCCATGGGCAGCAGCAACGAAAATTCGATTTATGGAAATGTACGCAACGCTGCCGACCCAACCAAAGTACCCGGCGGTTCCTCGGGTGGTAGTGCTGTTGCCGTACAAGCAGATTTGTGCATGGTTAGCTTGGGCAGCGATACCGGAGGATCTGTTCGTCAACCAGCAGATTTTTGTGGCGTTATTGGCTTAAAACCAAGCTATGGCTGCATTTCCAGATATGGACTCATTGCCTACGCTTCTTCTTTTGATCAAATTGGGATTTTTGGAAAATCTATCGACGATGTTGCTTTAATCTTGGAGACAATCAGTCAAACAGACAACTACGACAGCACAATGAATAAAGTTCATTATTGTCAGCACATCAGCCAATCCATTCCAACAGAAACAACAATTCAAAAACGCAACATTGCTTACTTTAAACAGGTATTGGATCATCAGGCATTGGATAAAGAAATCCAACAAAACATCTATCAAACCATCGATCAACTGAAAAATGATGGACATAATATTATTGCCATAGATTTTGATTACCTCGATTATATCGTTCCAGCATACTACGTGCTCACCACCGCAGAAGCAAGCAGCAACCTCGCCCGCTATGATGGTATTCGTTATGGCTACAACAGCAAATCAGCATCAACCGAACTTTCAGATTATTATATAAAAAACAGATCAGAGGGCTTTGGAAAAGAAGTGAAAAAAAGAATCATGCTGGGCAATTTCGTTTTAAGCAGTGGTTATTATGACGCTTACTACAACAAAGCACAACAAGTGCGACAATTGCTCGTAGAAAAAATCAATTCGGTTTTTGAAACTTGCGATTTGATCATCATGCCCAATAGTCCTACAACCGCTTTTGCATTGGGAGAAAAAAATCAGGACCCTATCGCAATGTATCTTTCAGATATCTACACGGTGTTTGCCAACTTAACGGGTATTCCAGCGATAGCGTTGCCTTTGTACAAACACAGCAATGGAATGCCTTATGGATTGCAATTGCTGGGAAAAAGAAACGACGAGCAGCTTGTTTTGCAATTTTCTAAATCATTAATTTCTGCACATTGAAATGGATGAGACAAATATTCCTTTGTTTGATTTTTTTTATGGTGAGCAGTCTCGCATTTGCAACTGCATGTATTCAAGATACCATCATTGAGCAAAATACAAATGCCGATAGCATCATTACTCAATTTGTAGAAGAAAAGCGATTGCCTCAAAAAGAAAAAGCAACCATCATCAATCAGTTTACGAAGTATGGTTTTCGAGACTTATTTACACAATTTGATTACAATTCCACCTTACCATACTCGAATCAAATCAATCCCAATGCCGAATGGTATATGCAAGATTATTTAAAGCATCACTCCAAACATTTGTTGCAGATGAAAAAATGGGCAACACCATATTTTGATTTGATTGAAAATATTTTGAGTCAATATGGATTACCCTCCGAATTAAAATACCTCGCTGTAATAGAAAGCAGTTTGAACACCCGTGCTACCAGTTGGGTTGGTGCAGCTGGTCCGTGGCAGTTTATGCCAGCATCTGCGCGTGATTTTGGATTGGTGGTTTCAAGAGCACGAGATGACCGAAGAGATTATTTTAAAAGTACACATGCCGCTGCCAGGATGTTGTTGAAACTTTATACGCAATACCACGATTGGTTGTTGGTGATTGCGGCATACAACGGTGGGGCTGGCAGAGTGAATGATGCCATATTGAAATCCGGCAGTAGAAACTTTTGGAAACTGCAATACAATTTGCCCGAAGAAAGCAGAAAGCATGTAAAGAAATTTATTGCAACACATTATGTGATGGAAACAAATTCCAACGGAACTTTTGCATCAGATTTGAACAAAGAAAATAAACCATCATCAAAACAGTTGTCGAGCATACAGAATAAAGACACCACTTCTGTAATCATTACAGGGAAATACAATGCTACAATTATTTCAAAACACCTTCAAATGCCTAAAGCGATGTTTGATGATTACAATCCCGAATTTGATCAACGCATTTCTCATGAAGGCCAATACCCGCTGTGTTTGCCAATAGAAAAAATGGAAATATTCAAAACCAATAAATACAAGATTTTATCGGACTGTGTTTCGTTTTTATTGGGCAATAATGAAGCTGTTGAAGTTAAAACCTACCCGCCGCCTCCATCGCAGAAAAAAAGTAAAAAGAGAACAGAGAAAAAATAGAAAAATCAATCCTTACAAACTCTGCTCAAATCTAAATACATTATCGGGGTCGTATTTTTTCTTAATGCCCAATAATTTGTTGTGGTTTTTTCCATAGTATGCATCCGCCCAGTTGGAAAATAAAACATCCGGGTAATTTCTATATTGAGCTGTAACACCGTTTTTTGCAATCAATGTTTGTACTTTCTGAAATGAGGACAAACACTTTGCTTGTTGTGATGGTTGTTCCCAATACGTTTGCAACTCTGAAAAATAACCATAGGCCCGATGCGCAAATGCGGCGTTGCTTTCAAATGTGGCGTTTTGTGTGTTTCCGCCCAATGTGTTTATTTGAAATATCATTCCGCTTGTTGAAAATACTTGCTCAATCACTCCATCAATACATCCTTCGATATCCGAAAATCCTTTATACAAACCTGCTGATGCATTTTTAAAATACAAAGGATATTGTCGGCCATAATAATTTTTCAGCGCCGACTGCAAAGGCATTTTGCTGGTGTTGGTTGATTTGTCGCTGATGCTTTTCATCGCTGCTATAAACCTTTGTGTTGAAGCTGTCATTTCACCGGTGTTGGTTAGTAAAACATAAGCCGTGTTTCGATTCAATACAAATGCACTGAAAGCTTGTGGCGGTAACATTTTGGTAGATTCAAACCATTGTGAAATTATTTTTCTGGCGCGCAATGTGTTCAGTTTATACGAGCGAAATTTAAAACTTTGCATGGTTGCTGGCGCTTGTTGCACTCGAAAAGTTAGTGAAGTAACCACTCCGAAATTGCCATTGTTTCCTCCTTTGCATGCCCACAACAAATCGCTGTTTGCAGTTCCAATTTGCACTTGCCCATTTCCATCCACCATATTTACCGATTCTAGACTGTCGCAAGTGAGACCAAACCTCCGCGACAACAAACCATATCCTCCGCCAAGTGTTAGTCCACCAATAGCCACTCCCGCACATGAACCTCCCGGAATGATTTTATGCTTTGGCAACAAAGCGTCATACAATTTGGAAAGCGTACAAGCGGGACCAACGCGAACGGTATTTTCATCTAACCATTCAATTGTGTTTAATTCCGATAAGTTGATGACCATGCCATCATTGTTGCAAGAAAAACCTTCCATGCAATGTCCGCTACTTTTAACGGCAATGGGTAGCTGATTTTTTTTAGCCATACGAATGGCTTCTGCTACGCCTTTTTCATTTAAACATTTTGCAATAACCTTTGGATATTTGTCAATTCTTTTGTT
>Ga0114979_10003815_pt1 | contig 10058 bp, 9 predicted proteins | sample S_140625_EF_Meta_FD_87315 | JGI IMG/M metagenome (GOLD analysis project Ga0114979, IMG submission 87315) | Freshwater microbial communities from Lake Simoncouche, Canada to study carbon cycling - S_140625_EF_MetaG | ecosystem: Environmental > Aquatic > Freshwater > Lake | place: Lake... | reverse complement strand
GCTTGTGGTGCGCACCAGAAGCGAGGTCCAGAACGGCAGCAGCACCAGGATCATCAGCAGGTTGGATTTCGCCATCGGCAGCGTCGCCAGCAGATGCGCCACCGGAAAGGCCAGCAGCAGGCACAGCAGCGTGATCACGCCCGACAGCACGAAAGTCTTCACGAACAGATAGCGGTAGATGCGCTGGTTCTCGTCCACCCGCCGGATGCTGCCGTCTTCGGCCCGTTCCAGATCGGTGGCCACCAGATAAAAATCCGTCGTGGTCGGGTTGGCGGCAGACCGCATCGCCTGCCACAGCAGCGGCGCACCCCAGGCCTTGTCCTCGGCCAGCAGCGCCTCCTTGAAGGGCGGTTCCAGCTTGTCTGCCGACCGCGCGGTCGAGGTGAACAGCGACCGGGTGCCCGAGACGTTATAGTTGATCCGCGTGCCGGCCTCACCGGCGGTCTTGTCCTTCTTCATCCGGGCAAGATCGGCAGCCAGGGCCGCAAAGGCGGCCTCGTCCGGCTCGGTGCCGGGGGGATTTTCGGCAAACCAGGCCGCCAGCGTCGGTGCGGCGGCAGAAAAGCCATCATGATAAATCGACCGGTGCAGCATCTGACCGATTGGCAGGATGAAGGTCAGCACGACGAACAGCAGCAAGGGCAGAACCAGCAGAAAGGCCCGCCGCTTTGCCTTGACCTGGGCTTCGCGCAACGCGGTTTTCAGCGGGCGGCCATCGCTTGTTGTCAGCGGCGCTGGCACAGACGCCGGTGCCAATGCCGGTGCGGAAAGTTCTGCCATGCTGGCCCCTCGGGTGGAAGAAACCGGGGCGGCGTCCTGCGCCGCCCCGGTCCGTCAGATCAGTTCGCGGCCAGCCAGGCGTTGAAGCGCTCGTTCAGCTCGGAATCCCGGTCAACCCAGAATTCATAGGACGAAGGCAGCGCGTTCGTCAGGTTTTCGGCCGAGGTCGGCATATGCGGTGCCATCTCGGTCTTGCCATCGTTGAACATCCCCACCAAAGCGCCCGAAGATTTGCGGGCCGGACCATAGCTGATCCACTTGGCCTGGTCGGCCAGACGCTGGGTGTCGGTCGAGAACTTGATGAACTCCAGCGCTGCGTCCTTGTTCGGCGCGCCTTTGGGGATCACGAACAGGTCGTATTCATAGACCTGGCCGTCCCAGACCACTTCGAAGGGCTTGTTTTCGGCAATGGCGGCGGCAAAGATGCGGCCGTTGTAGGCTGTGGTCATGGCGACTTCGCCATCGGCCAGCAGCTGCGGCGGCTGCGCACCGGCTTCCCACCAGATCGTTTCGGCCTTGATCGTGTCCAGCTTGGCGAAGGCACGGTCCAGGCCTTCCGGCGTCTCAAGGGTGGCGTAGACGTCGGCGGCAGGCACGCCATCGGCCATCAGCGCCATTTCAAGGTTGGCCTTCGCGCCCTTGCGCATGCCGCGCTTGCCCGGGAACTTTTCAAGATCGAAGAAGTCCGACATCTTGGTCGGGCCTTCGGGGAACTTGGTGGTGTCATAGGCGAACACGGTCGAGAACACGATGGACGCCACCGCGCAATCGGTCAGCGCGCCCGGCAGGAAGTCATCGGTTGCAGCAGTTCCGTCCGGGGCCGCCGGCAGAACGGCCGGGTCGATGGATTCCAGCAGGCCTTCGTCGCACAGGCGGATCGCGTCTGCGTATTCCACGTCGGCCACATCGACCGTCACGTTGCCGGCCTCGACCTGCGCCTTGATCGGCGTTGCCGGGTTGTCAGCATCCACCGAGATCACATTGATCCCGGTCGCTGCGGTAAAGGGCTTGTGATAGGCTTCGATCTGGCTGGTGGCATAGGCACCGCCCCAGGACATGACAGTCACATCAGCGGCTTGTGCGCCAAAGGTCACGCCGGTCAGGGCGGTGGACAGGATAAGAAGTTTCTTCATTCGTGGACTCCCAGTTGGTTGGACTGCTCATTTCTTGGCCGCAGGCTGCGGCATCCCTGCCCCGTCATGGGGCACGGGGGTATCAGACCGGATCCAGGGCCCGCGCGTCCAGCGGGGCCCATCCGATACGGATCTTCTCACCGGGGGCCAGCATCCGCTGCCCCTGGGTGTTGCGGGACTTGATCACAAAGTCATCCGAACCGGCCACGCGCAGCCGGGTGCGGAACAGATCGCCCATGTAGATGAATTCCAGAACTTCCGCTTCCAGCGTATGTGCGCCTTGCGGCAGAAGTTCGGGCTTGTATTCCACCCGCTCGGGCCGGATCGACACCAGCGTCTGCTGACCCTTGCGGTTCACGTTCACGGGGGTTGCGTCAATCAGCTCTCCCGTGGGCAGACGCACCAGGGCCCGCCCGCCGGCAATATCTTCAATCGTGCCGGTCAGCTTGTTGTTCTCGCCGATGAAACCGGCGACGAAACTGTTCTCGGGGCGTTCATACAGGTCCGACGGCGGGGCAAGCTGCTGGATGCGGCCATCGTTGAACACGGCGATGCGGTCGCTCATCGTCAGCGCCTCGCCCTGGTCATGGGTCACGTAGACCACGGTGATGCCCAGCGATTCGTGCAGATGCTTGATTTCGAACTGCATGTGTTCGCGCAGCTGCTTGTCCAAGGCACCCAGCGGCTCATCCATCAGGACCAGCGCAGGGTCAAACACCAGTGCGCGCGCCAGCGCGATGCGCTGCTGCTGGCCGCCCGACAGCTGCGCGGGGCGGCGGCTGATGAAAGCGCCCATCTGCACCATATCCAGCGCGCGGGCGATCTTCGCCTCGCGCTCGGCCCTGGCCATGCCGCGCACTTCCAGCGGGAAGGACAGGTTTTCGCCGACAGTCATATGCGGAAACAAAGCGTAGTTCTGAAAAACCATGCCGATGCCGCGCTTGTGCGGCGGCACCTGGTTGATGGGGCGCCCCGCAAGGCGGATTTCGCCGTTCGTTGCCGTCTCGAACCCGGCCAGCATCATCAGACAGGTGGTCTTGCCCGATCCGGACGGCCCCAGCATCGTCAGGAATTCACCCTTGGCGATGGTCAGGTTCAACTCTTTCACAACCAGAGTTTCGCCATCATAGCTTTTCTGAACGCGGTCGAATTCGACAAAGGCATCTGTGCCGGCAGTAACAGCCAAAGACGTCTCCCCATCCGGTGCGGCAGGCTGTCCTGCGCATTTGTTGCAGCCGACTAAACCGAAACCTGCCGTTATTGCAACGGACTTGTCGCGTATTTGGCAACGCAGGGCACTTGCCCGTTTAAGTGGCGGTTTTTCGTGGGGTCTGACGCTGTGGAAGCAGCTGGAAAGCCGGACCGCGCCGATACGGCGCGGGCGTGCCAAAAGGACAAGGGCGGCCCCGGCGGGCCGCCCTGTCAGCCTTCCGAAGAAGGGCTTGGTGCGGATAAAAGGACTCGAACCTTCACGGGAGTTACCCCACAGCGACCTCAACGCTGCGCGTCTACCAATTCCGCCATATCCGCACGATCAGCCTTGGTGGCGGGCTTTTAGCGAAGCCCCCCGGCGAAGGGAAGGGGGATTTTGCGCGGATCGGGGCCCCGTCTGCACCGCCGGTTGCAAAAACACCCTTGGCGCGGCATGACCATGCCAAAGGGCATGCCAAAGGGATTGCGCACTCATGGTGGACTGGCAGCACTGGGACGGACCGGTCCCCTATGAAACGGCACTTGCCGCGATGGAAGCGCGCGTCGCGGCCATTGCCGCAGGCTCGGCACCCGAAGCCGTCTGGCTGCTGGAACATCCGCCTCTTTACACCGCCGGGGCCTCGGCACGCCCCGAAGACCTGACCGATCCGCACCGCTTCCCCGTGCACCAGGTGCGGCGCGGCGGGCAATACACCTACCACGGTCCCGGCCAGCGCGTGGTCTACACCATGCTGGACCTGAACACGCGGGGCCGCGATGTGCGGCAATTCGTCTGCGCCCTGGAAGGCTGGGTCATCGCCACGCTGGCCGAATTCGGCGTGCGGGGCGAACGCCGCGCGGGGCGCGTCGGCGTCTGGGTGGTGCGCCCCGACCGCCCGCCCAATCCCGACGGCACCCCTGCCGAAGACAAGATTGCCGCCATCGGGGTCAAGCTGCGCAAATGGGTCAGCTTTCACGGGCTGTCGATCAACCTTGATCCCGATCTTGACCATTTCAGCGGGATCGTGCCCTGCGGCATCCGGGGCCATGGCGTGACCAGCCTTGTCGATCTGGGCCTGCCTGTCAGCATGGCCGATCTTGATGCCGCCCTGGCCCGCACCTTTCCCCGCCATTTCCCCTGAGGCCCCTGCGGCAAAACCGCCGCTTGCCGAATACGGCATCCTTTGCAAATCTGCCGCCGAACCGCTTACCTGCAGAGGCATCATGATGTTCCGCATCCCCCTTCCGGCGCTTGCAGCCCTTCTTGTCCTTTCTGCGCCCGCCCTGGCCCAGGACGCCGCCAAGGGCGAATCCGAATTCAAGAAGTGCAAGGCCTGCCATTCCATTGAGGCCCCCGACGGCACCGCGATCCAGAAAGGCGGCAAGACCGGGCCGAACCTGTACGGCGTCGTCGGCCGCACCGTCGCTTCGACCGATTTCGCCTATGGGGACAGCCTGAAATCTGTCGGGGCCACCGGCACGAAATGGGATGACGCAGAACTTGTCGCCTATGTCGCCAACCCGACCGCCTGGCTGAAGAAGGCGACGGGCGACGCTGGGGCAAAGTCGAATATGTCCTTCAAGCTGGCCAAAGGCGGTGCCGATGTGGTGGCCTATCTGGCATCGGTCGCCCCTGCGTCCGAATGACGCCGGTCAAGACCGCACCATCGCAGGAAAAAACTCGCATCACGCCAAAGTCAGCGATTGCCGAGGCGCGACGCCCCCTCTAAAAGCAGACAAGAATTGACGAAGGCCCTGCCCTTCGTTGCCCTACCAACCCAACGGAGGCAAGAATGGCGGACGCAGCCATCCACGGCCAAACAGAGGACAAGCGCGGCTTCTTTACCCGCTGGTTCATGTCAACCAACCACAAGGACATCGGCATCCTCTACCTCTTTGTCGGCGGGTTCCTTGGCTTTCTGTCCGTGTCCTTCACCATCTACATGCGCATGGAACTGATGTATCCGGGCGTGCAGTATATGTGCATGGAAGGCGCGCGCCTGACGGCAGCGGCGACTGTGGCGGAATGTACGCCAAACGGGCATCTGTGGAACGTGCTCATCACCGGCCATGGCGTGCTGATGATGTTCTTCGTCGTCATTCCGGCGATGTTCGGCGGTTTCGGCAACTACTTCATGCCGCTGCAGATCGGCGCGCCGGACATGGCGTTTCCGCGGTTGAACAACCTGTCGTTCTGGCTGTTTGTCGCCGGCGCTTCGCTGGCCGTCGGTTCAGTCTTCGCACCGGGCGGTGAAGGCCTGCAGGGCGCGGGCGTGGGCTGGGTGATGTATGCGCCGCTGTCCACCGGCGAGTCCGGCTATTCGATGGACCTAGCGATCTTCGCCGTGCACCTGTCGGGGGCCTCGTCGATCCTTGGGGCGATCAACATCATCACCACCTTCCTGAACATGCGCGCGCCGGGCATGACGCTGCACAAGGTGCCGCTGTTTGCCTGGTCAATCTTCGTCACCGCCTGGCTGATCCTGCTGGCGCTGCCGGTTCTGGCGGGCGCCATGACCATGCTGCTGACCGACCGCAACTTCGGCACCACCTTCTTCCAGCCTTCGGGCGGCGGTGACCCGGTTCTGTACCAGCACATCCTGTGGTTCTTCGGCCATCCGGAAGTGTATATCGTGATCCTGCCGGGCTTTGGCATCATCAGCCAGGTCATTGCAACTTTCTCGCGCAAGCCGATCTTCGGCTACCTGCCGATGGTCTATGCGATGGTCGCCATCGGTGTTCTGGGCTTTGTTGTCTGGGCGCACCACATGTACACCAGCGGCATGTCGCTGACCCAGCAAAGCTATTTCATGCTGGCCACGATGGTGATCGCAGTGCCCACGGGGATCAAGATCTTCTCGTGGATCGCAACGATGTGGGGCGGCTCGCTCAGCTTTGAAACGCCGATGCTGTTTGCCATCGGCTTCATCTTCCTGTTCACGGTGGGCGGCGTGACCGGCATCGTGCTGAGCCAGGCCGCCATCGACCGGGCCTATCACGACACCTACTTTGTGGTGGCGCATTTCCACTATGTGATGAGCCTTGGGGCCGTCTTCGCCATCTTCGCCGGCATCTACTACTGGATCGGCAAGATGTCGGGTCGCCAGTACCCGGAATGGGCGGGCAAGCTGCACTTCTGGGCGATGTTCATCGGCTCCAACCTGACCTTCTTTCCCCAGCACTTCCTGGGCCGCCAGGGCATGCCGCGCCGCTACCCCGACTACCCCGAGCCTTTTGGCTACTGGAACTGGTATTCCTCGATGGGTGCTTTCCTGTCCTTTGCGTCCTTCGTGTTCTTCATCGGGATCGTGTTCTACACCCTGCGCTTTGGTGCACGGGTGACCGAGAACAACTACTGGAACGAATACGCGGACACCCTGGAATGGACGCTGCCGTCGCCCCCGCCGGAACACACCTTTGAACAACTGCCCAAGCGCGAAGACTGGGATCGCAGTCTGGCGCACTGACCGGGTGCAAGGGACGGTGAATATCTCAACGATCTCCCGGATGCCGCCGGGCGGACGGGGGCGTTGATGACCAAAGGCACCCTCGCCCGCCTGCGGCTCCGGCCATGCGGGTCTCTGCCTTCGGCAAGCGTGATTTCGCCTCATTCTGGCGTTATCCGCGAAAATCAACCGTTTGTTCAATTTGCGCAGAGGGGATCAGAATGAACGAGGTGGGCGGCCTAAAGCGACACTTGGGGACCATCGCCCGTCTGATCGCATCTTATGCGTTGACGGCGCTGATTTCGGCAACAGGTTTCTCGGCGTGGAGGCTGCTCTCTTATCAGCCTCTGGACGAACCAGTTTCTCGATTCTTTATCAATATGTTATCTATCTTCAGTTTCTCAATCTTCCTCAGCCCCCTCATTGTACCCTCGGCGCTTCTTGGCGGGGCGATCATCTGGTTTCCGGGGCGCCTGGCCGGGTTGTCATTGCCCGCGCGGAACATGGTGGCTGGGGGCGGCGCAGGTTTGGCTGCTGTCCTGCCAATTGCAATTGCGTCCTGGCGGGGTCACGCTGAAGGTGTCTGGTACCTCCTCGTCCTTCCCCTCCTTTGCATTGCCCCGGTCGCCGGCGCGATCTCGGCTGCCATTATCTGGGACGGGCATTAAGTTGGTAAAGCCCCGATGTTAGTCGGGTAACAGAGCAATACCGCCACCAGGCCAAAGGAAGATACAGCAGGCAACCGCCAATATGGCAACTACAAGTAAGCCAAGACCGATGGGTAGACCCAACACACGCAAATTCGCTGGCTTGTTTCGGCCACATTTGGGGCATACGACTGCATGCTCATCAACTGCTTCACCACACCCAACGCACTTGAAACCCAACTCCCACTCCTGTTGTCCATTTGACGCCCAGCGAAGCGGTCCGACTGGGACAAGGGCCACGCGCACTGACAAGGTGCACAACAAGTGACGACTGCATGGGCGGCCTGACCGGAAACCGGGAAACACGTCCGCCTGCGCGTCCCGGCGGTCTGGCCGGGGCCATCGCCCCGGCCCTGCGGAACGTTGCCGCCAGGCCGGCCGGGGGCCAAAGCCCCCGGCCAGCGCCCCTCCCGCCCATGGCGGGCGCTTCACGCCCGCCGGGACGGGCGTTGGCCTTCGTCGCGCTTGGGGCAACGGTCCCGGCACAGCCGTGGTCGCGTCCCGGGCGGGGAAACGCGGTGCGTTTCCTGATCCGCCCGGATCGGCTGCCGCTTTTCGGCAGGCTCTGGATGACATGTCCGCCCGAAAGGCGGTCCGAATCCTTTTCAGCACCCCGCTAAGGCCGCAATGCCCTACGAATGGCTCAACGACACGCAGGGGGCTTCGGATCATTCCGGGGCCCCTTTGCAGGGGGGCAAGGGCCCGCTGGCGCATCTGCGGCTCTGGCCGTTCCGGTCCTTGCCCAAGCGCGGCTTCGTGTGGTTCATCGGGGCCACGGCGGCGCTGCTGGCGGTGCCGCTGATCCCCCTGCTTGGCTCGCCGGTGCTTTGGGGCATCCTGCCCTTTCTGCTGCTGGCGATCTGGGCGATCTGGGCCGCCCTGTCGCGCAGCTACCGCGACGGCGAGATCCTGGAGGATCTGATCCTGTGGCCTGACCGCATCCTGCTGACCCGCCAGGGGCCGGGCAAGTGCCGGCAGTGCTGGGAAGCAAACCCGCATTGGGTCACCGTCACGCTGCACGAAAAGGGCGGCCCGGTGCCGCAGTATCTGACCCTGCGCGGCGCGGGGCGCGAGGTGGAACTGGGCGCGTTCCTGTCGGAAGACGAACGGCTGGCCCTGCGCGCCGAGGTGCGCCAGAGGCTTGCCGACCTGCGATGACCGCCGGTCCGCCAAAGGCGTGACATCAGCACCCGGACCTGTCACCTTTCCCCTGCGCTATCGGGGGAGGAACCATGCAGCTTCGCTACATCATTCTGTATGTCCCGGACGTTGGGGCTGCGATGGATTTCTACGCGCGGGCCTTCGGGCTTGAGCTGCGCTTTCTGCATGACGGCGGCGATTACGGCGAAATGGCCACGGGCGAAACCCGGCTGGCCTTTTCCAGCATCGCCTTGATGCAAAGCCTGGGAAAGCAGGTGGCCAGCGCCGCGCCAGAGCGGCCCAGCTTCGAGCTGGCCTTTGCCACCGATGATGTGCCCGCCGCCCTTGAACGCGCCCTGTCCGCCGGGGCCGCCCTGGTGCAGGGGGCCACGGACATGCCCTGGGGACAGACAATCAGCTATGTCCGCGCGCCCGAAGGGACGCTGGTTGAAATCTGCACACCCACGGACTGAGACCGCCTGTCAGGGTCGGGGGCCGTCCCTGTCGCTTTGACGTCAGCCGGGCCGGTGTGCCGACAAAACCCCTGGGACGCGCAGCCTGTGCGGGGCCGTCCCGGCACGTCCCCGGTGAGCCGCGATGACTCAGGACAGCATCGCCTTGATGCGCGGGCCTGCAGCGCCGAAATCCATCTGGCCGGTGTACTTGCCCTTCAGCACGGCCATGACCTTGCCCATGTCACGGATGCTGGCGGCCCCCGCTTCCGCAACGGCATCGGTGATCGCCGTATCCACTTCGGCCGCCGAAAGCTGGCGTGGCAGGAATTCCTCGATCACCGTGATCTCTTCCAGCTCTTTCCGGGCCAGCTCCAACCGCCCGCCGTCTTCATAGGCGCGGGCGCTTTCCTGGCGCTGCTTCACCATCTTGCCCAGAATGCCCAGAATATCGGCATCTGACACACCGGCATCCTGCCCGTCGCCGCGCACGGCGATGTCCCGATCCTTGATGGCGGCGTTGATCAGCCGCAGCGTGGAAAGGCGTGCTGCCTCTTGCGCCCGCATCGCATCTTTCAGGGCGGCCTGCAGCCGCTCTCGCATGTTCATTGGTGTCTTCCCCATGTCCGAAGCTGAACAATACATGCAGTGCAGAGCCAAGACAACAAGCGCGGGTCGCGCAAGATATTGTTCTGAAAAGAAAAGACATTTCCCGCGCGGCCTTGACCCTGCCCACCCCAAACCGTAGGTTCCGCCCGTTTACCGCAGGGAGTCGCGCCATGTCCGCCACGAGCCAGAAGTCCGCTCCCCGGCCCACTGCCTGCCTTGCCCTTGCGGACGGCACCGTGTTCTTCGGACAGGGCTTTGGCGCCACCGGCGAGACGGTGGCAGAACTGGTCTTCAACACCGCGATGACCGGCTATCAGGAAATCATGACCGATCCGTCCTATGCCGGGCAGGTCGTGACCTTCACCTTCCCGCATATCGGCAACGTCGGCGTCACCACCGAAGATGACGAGGCGGCCGATCCGGTTGCCGCCGGCCTGATCGTGAAATGGGACCCGACCGAACCGTCGAACTGGCGCGCCACGGGCAATCTGGTGCAGTGGCTGACCGCCAAGGGCCGCATCGGCATGGGCGGGGTCGACACCCGCCGCCTGACCCGCGCCATTCGCCAGCAGGGCGCGCCTCATGTGGCGCTGGCCCATG
>Ga0114979_10003813_pt1 | contig 10059 bp, 9 predicted proteins | sample S_140625_EF_Meta_FD_87315 | JGI IMG/M metagenome (GOLD analysis project Ga0114979, IMG submission 87315) | Freshwater microbial communities from Lake Simoncouche, Canada to study carbon cycling - S_140625_EF_MetaG | ecosystem: Environmental > Aquatic > Freshwater > Lake | place: Lake... | reverse complement strand
GTTAATTTGGGATAAAGCTTCCCGCATGTCTGCAGGCTTCACATGATCAACGGGTGGCAAAGCACCATCGGCTCTTCGTTGCGCTTCGGCTTTGAGTTGGGGCAATGTTCGAGGGCCCCAACTTTGGGCGGAAACACTGAATGGGATCGCCACGTAAGAAACAGTCAGCAAGAAGGTAGCTAGTTTTGCTTTCAACATATGTTTCATGAGAGTTTTCTTTCAACGGTTTTGTATAGCGACATTAACCATTTCCAGCAAAATTCTCATGCATAGAATCCCTAGGATGGCTAGGGTATGAGTAAAACTCTTCTTACATTAAGTTATGCAAGCAGCTCGGGCTCCGAAGGTGGTGAGATGTTAATTTGAAATACTGGGGAGACCAAAAACAAGCCCAATGCCATTCCCAAATGCAACCAATCTCCAGGCATCAGCCAGGGCGGCAAGCTCACTTTTAATACGAACAGGACAGAACCCGCCAACATCAAAGCAGCACCCAATGCGCGGGTATGTTGGTTGTTCTTCAACATGAAAACCAGAATGACGAGCATGCTTATCAGGCCTAATGCTTGATCATAGATTCGCAGCTTGCCAAGCCCTGAAATCAACAAGCCAAGAAGCATGGCGACACCCAGAAAAATGATGGCAAATTGCTTTCGAGTAGCCACCAGAGAATGTGGTGCCAGCACGCAAATGGCTAATAAAGGCAAAGCAGCACTGGCACTTAAAAGGGTAAACAAGGGGTGCCAAGTTTCAAGTGGATAGATGTCAGAAAATCGGAAAAATCCTAACAAAGCAGGGATAGCCAAAAGAGTAAAGGCCATCCGGTATCCCACGGCAAAGGCGCTTCTAGTGGCAAGCCAACTTGCAATCAGAAATAGCAGTGCATCGGTAAGCGCTAGGCTACTAAGCATGACCTTGCCCGCCCTCAGATAGAGCTCGACCAGTGTGTGGTGCTTGCGTCATGCGCCAACCAATCCCAGCAATGGCCAATATCATGAAGACGCAGTAGCCGATGCGCAGCGGCTGCGGCAGGCGCGACTGCAAGTAAAAATAAACCATCAACAAGACAGAACCTAAGATGGTTCCTACAAATGCAAATTGCAGCAAACCTGAAGTGGCTGATGTATCAAATCGGCTGAAGTGCTGCGCTTTAAATGTCTCAGTAGCATCCTCTTTTTCGGGTGTCCAAGAGGGTTTGGCAAAGATGTACATCAAGCGATGTCGCCAATTTTCAGCCAATTTCACTTGATGCCAGATTTGTACAAACTGATGCAAATTGGCCCATAGTGGATTCCAGCTTTCGATAGGCTTTCGAATGCCATAGACTGGTTTTTCATCATCACGCTCGTCTGCGTAAGTGCCAAACATTCGATCCCATATTGAAAAAACACCCCCGTAGTTTTTGTCGATGCAATAGTCATTTTGACCATGGTGTACACGGTGGTTTGAGGGCGTGACCACAATGTATTCCAGCCATCCAACTTGCCAATCAATTGGGTGTGTACCCAATACTGGTAAACAAAATCAATCAAACCTACCACCACAAAGACTTTGACCGGATACCCCAGCAAAGCCAATGGAATGTAGAAAATCCAGCGAAACAAAAATCCCGTGGAAGACTGCCTGAGTGCAGTAGACAGATTGAACTCTTCGCTGCTATGGTGAACCACATGGGATGCCCACAGAATATTGATTTCGTGACCTGTACGATGCACCCAGTAATAGCAAAAGTCATACAACAGCAACGCGCTTATCCAGGTCATGGGATTGCTCAAGTCCCATGTGAACGCACCAAACCGATCGATTATCAGGGTGTACATCACCAAACTGATCAAGCCACCAACGGCTTTAGAAAACTCGCTCATGATGCCCACGTTGATGGAGGTAAGGCTGTCTTTTAATCGATAGACACTCAATCCTCGCGAATGCGCAACCCATAATTCAATCAGAATTAAAAGAAAGAAAACTGGAATAGCAAATGCGATGGGATTCATATCAGCCTTGCATTCATGAAATGAACATAATTAATGGACGTGCCCTGCCACACACTGGGTGTATGCAAGGCAATTTAGTTCAACCAAATCAGAACGAATGGTTGATGCCCACACCATAAAACTGGACGGATGCAGCAGCTGGATTCTTACCCAAAGCTGCGGCATAAAGCGGCTCGAGCAAATAACCAGCACTCAATGCGTTTCTAGCCACAATACCGTTGATAGATGTGCGTTTGGAAAGCGCATATTCGGCAGAAACAACTGTTGTGTTTTTCTGACCATTTCTACCGGCTACGTTATTCAGATCTGTGCCATCGTCTTTGGTATAAGAAGTGCGTATCAACACCTCGCTGCTTGCCTTCCAAGCCAATCCAATCGCTTTAGCTTTGTTAGATTGTGTTTTCAGGCCAGCTGTCGTGGCGCTGTCTAAGCTTGAGTTGTAGACCGCCAAATAAGGTGTCAAAGCGCCAAATGTCATGGAGCCGCCGAAAGCAGTCACTTCGTGCTTAGGCAAAATACCTGCGGTACCCACCGTGTTGACACCGTTGAAACTGATCTTACCCATGCCTACTTGGTAATTGGGACCTACATAAGCGGCGTCATAAGAATAGCTGGAACCCTTTGTGGTGCTACCTGCTGCCTCACCTATGCCATAACTTGCACCAGCCTGAATGCCCGATGGATTGTCCATTCGGTACTTGATTGAGTTATTGACTCGGTTGTCATTGCTGGCGTAGCGGTTGACACCATACAAGGAAACTGGCACCACATGTGCATTGGCAGGTGCTAAGTTGTAAACATCCAAACTGCGAATGGTGCGGTCTGTTAAGGCGTGAAACTGGCGACCCAATGTAATGGCGCCCCACTGGCTGCTGGTGACACCTACAAATGCCTGCCGATCAAAATATGCCACTGGCTTACCAATGGCACCATTGTCTGGCGCCAAACTAGATTCCAAACGAAACACAGCATTCAAGCCACCACCCATGTCTTCTCGACCCCGAAATCCCAAATACGAAACGCTCATTGAATTGGTGCTGAGCTCCTTCAAAGATGCATTGGTGGCGCCCTGATTGTTCTTTGAGGTGTAACTGACTCCCACCAAGCCATACACTTCTACGCTAGGTTGTTGCTGTGCTTGTACAGATAAGGCCGTGACGGCAACTGCCAAAACAATGGCACTGGGGAATGGCTTGATTTTTTTCATGTTGTCTCCTAGTTTTTGTATCAGATCCAAACAAATGGTACCATAGATAGAACTATCGGATTTTAAAAATGCAAACCAATGCTCACCCCATCTTTGCTGACAGTCCAGTCCCCTTGTATTCCCAGTTGGCAGATTTACTTCGCCAACGCATTCTTCGCGGTGTATGGAGACCTGGCGAGAAGGTACCTTCGTTAGATGCCTTGGTCGAAGAGTTCCAAGTTGCTCGAGTCACGGTGCGACAGGCCATTGAAATCCTGACTCGGGAAGGTCTCTTGTTGCCACAACGGGGGCGCGGAACTTTTGTGACGGATCAAGTGCAACCCGAGCGATCCCTGACCCTGGAAACATCACTTGAAGGTTTGGCCGAGTCCTACCGCAACGACAAGCCACACCTGACCTTGATAGAAGAAGCCGGCGTTCAGCCGCCACTATCGCCCATTGATGGCAAGGCTGCACCTGCATACCACTTCATGCGCCGAGTTCACTCACGCGATGATCTGGCTTATTGCCTAGCCTCCATTTACATTGACCAACGCGCTTTTCGTTTAGCACCCAAACGTTTTCGAAAAGAAACCGTGGTTCCGGTCCTGATGGATTTGCCAGAAGTCAAAATTGAATCTGCACGTCAATCATTGCGCATTTCAACTGCCGACCTCGAAGTAGCTCGTCTGCTGAATATTGCAGTCGGAGCACCTGTTGCAGAAGTTCGCCGCATTTGCCTCTCTCCCGACGGGACAGTGCTTTATTTGGGACAGATCACCTACCGCGGAGACTTTATTCAATTTGAAATGGCGCTCACCCTATAGATCCGCTATCGGCACTTTTACCCCTACTGAACGGCACGCATGAAAAATACTCACCCAAATTTAATCCGTCACTTGTTGGTGTTGAGCTTTGTGCTTCTTGGTTTTTGCATGAGTGGTGCTCTACCTGCACACGCTCAAAACTACCCCAACAAGCCAATTCGCCTGATCGTGCCATGGCCTGCTGGTGGGCTAGTCGATGTGGCGGCAAGACAACTCAGCAATCGAATTCAAACTGCAATGGGTCAAGCCATTGTGATTGACAACAAATTGGGAGCAGGCGGCAATGTTGGCGCAGATCAGGCCAGCAAAGCAGCGGCAGATGGATACACATTGCTCTTCACATCCAGCGCTTTAACGATCAGCACTGCGCTTAGAAACAAAATGCCGTTTGATGCCATCAAAGACTTAGAACGCGTAGCAGTTGTGGCATACGCACCCTCCGTCTTGGTCGTCAATTCAAACAGCAACATCACTTCAGTTCAAGAACTCATTAAAGTGGCCAATGCCAATCCAGGCAAACTCAGTTATGCCTCTGCAGGCGTAGGCTCACCTGCACACTTAACGGGCGAGTTGTTTAAATCACGTCAAAATATTTTCATCTTGCACATTCCTTATACGGGTGCGCCTGCAGCCATGACCGATCAAATTGCTGGCCGAATCGACTACCACTTTGCCAACGCTGCGGTAGCCTTACCGCAAATCAAAGCAGGGAAAGTTCGAGCCTTGGCAGTGACCAGTGCGCAGCGCATGCCAGGCCTTCCACAAGTTCCCACGATGGCAGAAGCAGGCGTTGACAAATTTGAAGCCGATCAATGGTTGGGCTTGTTTGCGCCTAAAGGTACACCCTCCAATGTGATTGAAAAATTGGTTGCCGAAGTGAACAAAGTACTTGTTCAAGACGACTTCACGCAAAGCTTGGCCGGCGCTGGCATGAACAGCGCCAAACCTGGCAAGCCCGAAAGTTTTGACGCTTATTTCAAACAAGATTTGGCGCAATGGGCCCAGGTGGTCAAGTCGGCCAACATTACGCCAGAATAAAACTGGTACTGAACTCCTTCTCATGAAACATAAACAACCCAATATCTTGTTGATCATGACCGACCAATTGGCCGTACCCACACTGCCCTTTCACGGCCACCCATTGGTTAAAACGCCGCACTTAAGCCAGCTGGCTCAAAACGGCGTGGTATTTGACAGCGCTTATTGCAACTTTCCGATCTGCGCACCTTCGCGCTTCTCAATGCTGTCGGGCAGGTTGCCACATTCCATTGCCGCCTACGACAATGCCTCTGAATTTCCAGCGGCCACGCCTACGATGGCACATTACCTGCGACAGGCCGGCTACCGCACCATTCTTTGCGGCAAGATGCACTTTATTGGACCAGATCAGTTGCACGGTTTCGAAGAGCGCCTAACCACTGACATCTATCCAGCAGACTTTGCTTGGACACCCGATTGGCTCAAAGGCCCCGCTTATCGGCCAACAGGCGTCAGCATGAGACCGGTCTTGGAGGCAGGTCCTTGCGTTCGCAGCATGCAAATCGACTATGACGATGAGGTGGAATACAAGGGTGCGCAGTGTTTGTATGACTTGGCTCGCGCACCGCAGGGTAAACCTTTCTTTCTCACGGTGTCTTACACCCATCCTCACCCGCCATTTGTAGCACCACAGAAACATTGGGACATGTATCGGCGTGAAGACATTGATACACCCCGCGTGCCACCCATTCCCTACGAAGAACTCGACGAACACAGTCAATGGCTCTATGTTGCGCATGCACAAGACATCTACAGCGTCTCTGAAGAGCAAGTCCTGAATGCTCGTCACGCCTACTACGGCATGGTGAGTTATGTGGACGAAAAGATTGGCAAAATTTTAGAAGTCTTGAAAGAAACAGGCCTTGACGACAACACAGTTGTGGTGTTTTGCGGAGACCACGGCGAGATGCTGGGCGAGCGCGGCATGTGGTTCAAACAAAGCTTCTACGAATCGTCTGTTCGCGTTCCAATGATTGTGTCTATGCCCCAACGCTTTGCACCCGCACGAGTGTCTGCACACGTCTCATTGGTCGATCTATTGCCCACTTTCATGGACCTTGCCTACAACAACCAAGCGCCAGAGCCTGTGGGACCATTGCATGGCCACAGTCTAGTTCCATTGCTCACAGGGGTAGATACAGGCCAAGATCGTTGTGTGATTTCTGAATACAGCTCGGAAGGTGTCAGTGCCGCTTCTCGCATGGTGCGCGAAGGGCCATGGAAGTACATCTTCACGCATGGTTTGGCACCCATGCTGTTTAACTTAGAAACAGATCCCGATGAATTGCAGAATTTAGAAGGGCACGCTGAACATGCCATCACACAGAAGAAATTACATAAGCGTTTGGTAGAGGATTGGGATCCGGCTACTGTGCACGCGCGCATTTTGGCCAGTCAGAAGGAGCGCTTGTTTTTGGCCGAGGTGGCCAATGCTTCAAATCAATCACCCAACTGGGCTTACCAACCTTTTGTTGATGAAACCCAGCGCTTTATTCGTGGGTCTGGTACAGCAGGTCCTACCAGTGTTAAAGCTCGCGCTAGGTTTCCTTATGTCGAACCCGTTCAGCCTGACAAGCCGTCTGACAAACCTTCCACCCTCTGAGGCATGAGCTGCCAAGCCATATGGCAAACGATTGGCCTCGCGCCAGTGACCATCCATGTAAAGCTGAACTTGCGGACAGTTGGACATGATTGAATGGCCACAAAAAAAGAAAAGCATATGCACACTGGGTGCTGACCAATTGCGCAGTTTAAACAGCATCCTGAAGCAGCATGGAGGCACCCTTTTCGCCAATCATGATAGCTGCTGCATTGGTGTTGGTAGATACCATTCTTGGCATGACAGAGGCATCGATCACCCTGAGCTTGTTCACGCCTCTGACACGAAGGCGTGAATCTACCACTGCTGTGGCATCTTCACCCATTCGGCAAGTTCCTACAGGGTGATACACAGTGCCACCTTTTTCACGCGCAAATTGCTCAAGTGCATGATCTGTGCTGATGTGATTACCTGGAAAATGCTCTTCGCCTGTGACCAAGTCTTTGAATGCAGGTTGCGCAAAGATTTCCCTAAGTTGTTTCAGGCCCGCTACCAATACTTTGGCATCGTTAGGGTGCTGCAAATAATTGGCAACAATTCTAGGTGCCGCGAGGGGATCTGCAGAATTTAACTGAACGTTACCGCGAGACAGCGGCCGGCATTGTGAAGCCGATGCCGAGAAACCCGAAAATCGGTGCAAATCATCGCCTGGTTTATCAACCGACAAAGGCATGACATTGAATAGCACATCAGCGCGGCCACCTTCTGAATATTCAGTGCATGCAAGTCCTCCCACCTGCCCTGCGCCCACCGTCAGGGGGCCACGTTTTTGAAACAACCATTGAGCTGCCATTTGCGTCAATCGAACTGGATTGCGCACATCGTCGTTCAATGAATGTTTTTCTCGCAACTTCACAATGACACGTGCTTGATAGTGATCTTGTAAATTCTCCCCCACCTCACTGGCGTGGGCCACGACCTGAATACCCAATCCTTGAAGTAAGTCTGAATGACCAACGCCTGACAACTGAAGCAACTGTGGCGACTGAAGCGCACCCGCCGACAAGACCACCTCTGCGTCTGCTTGCGCGCTCTGAAGATTCCCCTGCTTGAGCCACTCAACCCCAACTGCGCGCCCATTTTCAATAAGGACCTTCGTGACGTGTGCATGAGTGACGATGGTCAAGTTACTTCTGGCCCTGACAGATTTCAAGAACGCAGTTGCTGCATCACATCGCCAATGGCCTTTCAGTGTCAGTTGATACCGACCAACGCCATCTGATTGCGCACCATTGAAATCTTCTGTGAAAGGATGCCCTGCTTGTTGTGCCGCTTTAAGCCAAGCTTCACAGTAAGGATGATCGTTTCGCAAATCTGAGATGCCCAACTCGCCTTGCGCTCCATGAAATTGACTTTGCCCGCCTTCGTAACATTCAGATTGTTTAAAGAAAGGCAAGACTTCGTTGTAAGACCAACCATTTGCACCCAAAGCGGCCCAATCGTCATAGTCTGCGCGCTGACCTCTGATGTAAAGGAGCCCATTGATGGCACTGGAACCACCCAAGACCTTGCCCCGAGGCCAAATCATTTTGCGATGCGCTGTTTCTTGCTGAGAAAGAATGGGGAACTGCCAAGAAAAACGTTTGTCATTGATGGTTCGAAAGTAACCCACTGGCAAACGCAACCAAAAACCTTGCGAAGGCCCCCCAGCTTCCAGAAGCAATACTCTGCAGTTCGGGTTGGCACTGAGCCGATTGGCCAAGACACAACCAGCAGAACCAGCGCCCACAATGATGTAGTCAAAACCCAATTTTGTGGCTGCTTTTTTCATTAAAGGTATTATATGCTAGACCTTTAGACTACCTGCCCATGAAACTCCCACCTTTGCCCACATCAACGACGGTTGCAAGCTTGCTGAATTTAAACCTCATCAGCCTGCAGGCTTATGTTTTTCGGTGCCCCAGTCCTGTACCCGTCAGAACATCTTTTGGCATCATGCGCGATCGACCTGCTGTGTTTGTAAGAGCCGAAAGTTCAGATGGCCAAATAGGATGGGGGGAAATTTGGTGCAACTTTCCAGCATGCGGCGCAGAGCACCGTGCCAAGTTACTCGAAACCGTGATTGCGCCCTTGCTACTGAACAAACATTTTGAAGATCCCTCACAAGCCTATCGTGAAGCCACTCAAAAAACAGAGATTCTGGCCCTTCAAACTGGCGAGCATGGCCCCTTAGCCCAAGTCATCGCTGGCGTCGATCTTGCCCTTTGGGACCTCTGTGCGCGACGGGCTAATTTGCCGCTCTACAAATTACTGGGAGGAACGCAATCGAGAGTGTCGGTTTATGCAAGCGGCATCAACCCAGATGGGTCCTTGGATGTGGTCAAGCGCAAACACGCAGAAGGCTACCGAGCCTTCAAACTCAAAATTGGTTTTAACGACAAACAAGACATCGACAACATAGACAGCTTGCGCAGCTGGCTTGGTCCTAAGGCTTCAATCATGGCCGATGTCAACCAAGCATGGCAGTTAGAACATGCTCTTAAGATGTCGCCACAACTTGACGCATTGAATTTAACTTGGTTGGAAGAACCACTGCGCACAGACAGCCAAGCGGCAGAATGGTTGCAGTTGCACAAAGCCACACGAACACCTTTGGCCGCCGGCGAAAACCTGATGGGCCATGCCAGTTTTGAAAAGGCCATTGAGTTGAAAGCATTTGGTGTGCTGCAGCCCGACTTTGCAAAATGGGGTGGCATTTCTGGTTGCTGGCCAGTCATTCAAAAAATCAAAGAAAGTGGCACCCGCTTTTGCCCCCATTACCTGGGTGCTGGCATTGGTTTGATGGCATCCGCCCACGTGCTGGCTGCCGCAGGTGGCGATGGCATGTTAGAAGTTGACGCCAATGACAACGCGCTGCGAAGTTTACTGGCGCCACCTTTTCAATGGGTTGAAAACGGCTTCATTCAACTGGAAGAAACACCGGGCATCGGCGTCACGCCTGACTTGCAGATTCTTGAGGCGCAAATGACCGCGGTGTGAACTGCTTTGTACTTTTGATTAGGCTGGCTTAGGTGGCCGATGCAGCGCGCAAATCTTATTACCGGCTGGATCGCGAAGATAGGCCAGGTTCAAAGCACCAAACGGGCCTTCCCGTGTGCCTGGTGGGTCTTCGCATGTCGTGCCACCATTTGCAATACCTGCAGCATGAAAAGCATGAACCTGTTCTGCTGTATCAGCTAAAAATCCAATTGTTCCACCATTGGCATGCGTTGCAGGCTGCCCATCAATTGGCTTGGTGATTGAAAATGAGCCCTTTGGGGTGCGATAGAAATAACGAGTGCCGTTATTGACTACACCCACGGGAATTCCGAGGGTGCTCAAAACAGCGTCATAAAACTTTCTAGAGGCTTCAAGATCATTGGTACCGACCATTACGTGACTGAACATTATTTTCCTTACTGAGGTGGTTGAAAT
>Ga0114979_10003812_pt1 | contig 10060 bp, 15 predicted proteins | sample S_140625_EF_Meta_FD_87315 | JGI IMG/M metagenome (GOLD analysis project Ga0114979, IMG submission 87315) | Freshwater microbial communities from Lake Simoncouche, Canada to study carbon cycling - S_140625_EF_MetaG | ecosystem: Environmental > Aquatic > Freshwater > Lake | place: Lake... | reverse complement strand
TGCAAGCAACTCAAAAATAATCTTCTTTTTTGAAATCGATTTTGAAAGTATTTATTGTGTTCACCACAGCCGTGGGCCACATCTCCGATGATGGGATGATTCAAGTGCCGCAGATGTCTTCTGATCTGATGTTTTCTACCCGTTTTCGGAAGAGCAAAAACCAGTGAATATCTTGTTGTTGGATAACGATCCACCATCACAGGAATTTCTACTTGCTCGATGGGTTGTAGATAGGTCTGAGCCTGTTGTGCCGGTCTTTCTTGTATTGAGTCTCTATCTGCTATTGCATCAAGTTCTTCTTTTAATGGATAATCTAAAAGCTGCTCTTGCTTCAAGTGACCTCGAACAAGTGCAATGTACTTTTTCTGCACTTGATTTGATCTGAACTGAGAGGCTAATTTTTCAGCTGCGTTCGAATTAAGGGCGAAAATCATCACACCTGAAGTGGGCTTATCAAGTCTATGGACTGGGAAAATTTGTTTATTTAATTGCTCACGAAGAATCTGCACAACAGTGATTTTTTCATGGTAATCAAGCTTCGAGGGATGAACGAGTAATCCAGCAGGTTTATGAATCGCGATGTAACTTTGATCTTCATAAAGAATCTGGACGGTTTTCAAGTCATACCCCTTAAAACACGCTCAAAGTATCTTAAAGAGCAAATGATATCCAGGCTTAATTAATCTTCGTCTTCACAGTCATTTGTGGAGTCTTTCGACCACTTTGTTTTTTTTAGAACCGTGAACTGTTTAAGTCCTTCTAAAAATAGTAGGAAGTGCGGAGGTTGAAATTTGTGAGTGATTTCAAGGCCGATTTCCCTACGGTGATGACAGGTGACTACGGCAAAAAGAAATTGTCACCACCAGTATCGTAACCAACAAGCACAACGGACGAATAGAAATCCCGCTGATTGGTAGATGACCACGGACTTGGAGTGCTGCAATCCAAAAAAATTCTAAAGTCTCTATCAAGTTGAATTTGCCAACGCTCTGTTATGCCATCTTGATGTTCAATTAACCTTGTTCGCAAGGCACCATCACGATAGGAATCAGCATCTGCTAAAAACAAATCAAAAAGGACTTTTTGCTGTGGACTAAAGCTCTGAATCTGCTGCTGATTGAGGCTGTTTTCGACGACTGATATGATCTTCAAGTTGTTTTACAAGACGGTCATAAGTGTCTTGCCCCATTTTTTCGACAAACTTATCTTTGTGTTTAACCATATTTGCTAAATCCTCTTCTGTCGTGAAGATTCTTAGCTTTTGATCTTTAGGATCTTTATCCATACTCATCTATTCAACCTCAAATTGAAATAAGTCAAGGCTTGCTCAAAACCTATACACTCAGAATCGCATATAGGTGACGCCAGCGCCATGACTCTTTCAAGAGCAATTTTCAAGCCGTAAAAGTCTACTTCTCCATTAAGTCGCATCATTTGGTTTAACGCCTAAACTTAAGTTCAATGGAGCTAACAACTTTTCAAGTGTTTGCTTTGTTGGGTTGTGCTCTGGAGTGATCGCTCGCTGAATCGCGGGTTCATCCATCTCAACTAACTTAGCATAATCTTTAACACCATAGAGCCTGATCATTCGACCCAAAGCAGTTTGTAGATCATCACCCTCAGAAAGAAGTTCCTGAAGAAACCCTTGCGCATAAGCGAGATCTTTCAGCTCTTGCGAAACTTCTTCACTCCATTCACGACTTCTTGTTGGCATTACCATCTGAAAACCTTCTGCCTTAACTTTCAAGCCGACTTATCAAATGAGGTCATGATTCTACACAGAGTCTCTAGGGAAGGGTTTCCACCCTCACTGATGGCTTCATAAACCACTGTCCGACTAAGACCCGTTCGATTGCACACCTCTAAAATATTATGAGCTCGCACATAACCAGATAAAATCTCTACAAAGGCTTCTTTGTCACCATCCATCAAAGCTTCTGATAAGGCAGCTTTAATCTCTTTGTGATTTTTAAAGATTGCCGAAGGATCGTGATGAAAAAGCTCAAGTCCATTAATCATGATGGATTTTTTGGGCTGCTTTTTGGGCTTTTTTAATGTCTTTTTCTTGTCCATTTTTATTTCCTCCGAGAATCAAAATCACAGTTTTGCCGTTAATAATTTTCTCTGTGCAATCTTATTTGTACGCTATTCCGAACAGAACATAAAGGGCTCATTTGTCGTGTGCCTTTAACTCAATGATCTCAGCTGTTTGAATTCCATGGGTTTGCAGTCCATCCAGAACTCTTGTGGAGTTCTTAATATTGATGCCCGCCTTACGCATATAGATCATCATGGTGTCCATGTCCTTCCATCCACCCATACTCATGACCTGACTTGGTGGAACCCCTTTACTTAACAGCATGGTGGCCCAGCTAGCTCTTAAATCATGGAATCGAATTCCTGGAAGACCAATCGATTTAAGAAAAAACCTATGGAATATACCTTGCAACATTCACAATCGGGTCCGCAAGTTCCCTTTTAAAGAGGTTTGGAATGTTGAAGTCTTTTACACCGCTAGCACTTGTGCTAATTCTGGGCTTACTTGCCCCGCCAGCTCTCTATTCGCAGACCCAACCCCCTTTTCCTCAACAGTTGAACGGCGAAATCGTAAAATCCCAAATTTTAACTTCCCCCTTTCGTGAACTGAAGTTCAATCAGAACCAATGGCAGAATTATTTAAGCGAACTTAAATCCATGAAGACTTCAAGCCCTGCGCATCTTCCTACGGGTGATTTTAAAGTGCTCAAAGTTCAAGGTCCTGGCACAAGCGGTGGTGGAAATAACTATGAGAGTGAGTTTTATTACCTGGGCGCACAAGTCATAAAAGAAATCTTAAGCACAGACTTTCAAGTCGCTGTTTTGAAAGCGATCGAATCGAGCTTCTTGCGTTTGAAATCTGAAAACGCTCTGTTCTTTACTGATGACAAATTGATTCTGAACGACAAAGAAAAAATTGCCATCAATGATTACGCTGCTTTCGTAGTAATTGTGAATACCGCTTTATGGGATAAATCGACATTTTCTCAAAAGCGTCAGATCATTGTTCATGAACTTTTGGGGTTAGCCAAAAGTATAGATCCTACAATCGATGATTCCGACTATTCGATTACCAATCACATCTTCCAAAGACTTCAGAAGAAAGGCCAAAAAGTTTTTCTTTTGAACTCGGACTTCCCTCAAGTCTTTCAACCGGCTGCGATCAAAACCCGACGTCTCGAGGGAACCAACCTGACATATCAAGTTCAAGATCATAAAGATAAATGCATAGCTGACTCTTCAAAGATTGTTTTGGACATGAAGAGAATTGAAACTACAAAAGCTCCACAAATCCAAGTCATATTCAGTATCACTTGCGAGATGGCACATGGTGGAATTTACGGCCATAGTGATGGGCAAGATGGAGATAATATCCTAGAGGTGACCTCTCAAAATATGCTCGAGATGGATGTTGATTATGGAAGTTTCCTGGTGGGTTGGATTTCGGGTGAAGATATGCTGATTCGAACACCCTTTCAGTTGCTGAAAATAAAGAAAAATTCTGATGGGACTTATTCCTTACGGTTTGAATTTTTTAAAATCAAAGATCAGCAATATCATGAATTTTTTGATGCTACGGTTTCAGCTAAAGACCTGCCGTAATTTTGCAAAAATCGATATTGAAATTGATCACAACTTCTGGATCTGATGGTTCCGCCATCTTTGAGAATTTACGAATTGTACTTCTAAGCTCTTCCTTAAAGCTTTCAAAATCTGATTCGGAAATCGATTGAATCACTGTGAAGTTAAGACCTGGTTGTTTTTTTCGCTCAGCAAATTGCGTGATTGCTTTTGTTCTCCACATCGAATGAAAGTGTGGAAGTAGTGGCGATTCAAGACGCAAATGGTGGCCCCCCGTTTTATATTTGTAATGAGATCCTTTTTTTTCAACTAAACCGAATGCTACGAGTTCGTTTAAACAATTGAGTACTAAGTCATATTCTAAATTTAAGAGCTTGGCCAAGTCCTGAGCTGACCAATGGCCTTCCAGGCTCGTGGCAATATGAAGGGCTGAACAGTACCAAGCGGAGTAATAAAAGTTTGCAGAAGAATCTACTAACTGTTTTTCACGACCCACGGATTTTTCAAGACGATTGAATTCGCTTGTGATCTTCTCCATCTCACTTTTTAAATGCGCACGATACTCTCGATCGTTGGCTCGTGCATAGTCGACCATGTGGGACAGATATTTTCTTTCCACTTCATTCATCAAGAGCCCATGACCCAATTTAAAAGCTTGATCGGGCGTTAGATGGACGTGTCCCGTCAGCACCTGCGAAAAATAAGAACGTTGGCATTCCATGGCCTTAGCCAAGCGAGTGATGGCCCCGTGCCCCTCTTCATTGAGTCGATCAGCAAGCCAGGTCTTATAATCTAAGTATTTGAAGATAGTGACACTTTTCATTTGTATTAAATTATAACATATAAACGTAATATGTAATAACATATACTTAGCTATTCGCGTTAAAATCAGTTAAAACAAAGCAACTTCAAACAGAAAGGGAGTTAACTTATGAAAATTTCAAAGCAAAGCTTTTTATTAGGCCTCATTTTAATGACAGGCCTAACTGCAAACGCAACGTCTCAATCAGAATGTCCTGCTTTAGCAGGAAGTTATGAAGCTGAAGGAGATGTGAAGACCATCATCGAAAAAAGAAATGGGTCGCTTTACCAAGTCACTTTAGGCGAAGGAGCCTTCGAAATAACAGTGGATGGTAAAGTCCATTCAACTCCAGATGGAGTCGCTCAGTATCAAGCCTGGTGCTCGCAAGGGGTCCTCAATATAAAAGTGAGCGCAGGTGAAGTTTCAGGTTTGATGAAGTACTATTTCACAAATCCTCAGACTTTAGTTGAAGAAAACAGCGGAATGGAAAACTCCACCCGCACTTGGACAAAGAAGTAAATTTTCAAAACACGGTTCAAAATGTGAAAACCTTGAGTCGTGTTTTTTTTCTTTTGCGGAGCTTTCAGACAAAAGGGTGTCCTGAGTCCGCAAAACTCATCCAATTCGTTAATTTAAATCTTTGAATTTCAGTAATGGGACAACCATGTTATGCGGGTTCGTGGGTTGCAATCTTTTTTCAAAAGCTAGGATTTTTATTCGGCAACCGTTTTCATCACGGGTGGACCAAACAATCCAAAATATTTCTTCGTGAAAACATAAAGCTCTTGATCATCACCAACAAGAAACGCATTTAGTTCTTTTGCAATACCACTAGCGTATATTACTTGATCTGGAGTGGGACTTTTTATGCTATCTGGATGAGATTCTATCAATTTTGCGACATCTTCTTTTGCAATAGGCTGATTTTCAGCATCAAGCCAATTTCGTGACTTGCAGATATGTAATTCGTACCCCATCACTTGATTGTTCCACGGCTCACTATCACTGTCACTAAGCAAATCGTTACCAGAGGACACCCAAGTCTACACGGGTTCCTTGAGCATCCCCACAATCCCCACAAATATTGGGTCAAAAATTAAATACTTTACTTGTAAGGTTTTTTACCTTACACTTGATATTGGATAGGAATTTCTTATGAGCAAATCCATCGTTAGTATTTCTAAATTTGCAGAAAAACAGCTCAAGAAAATTCCAGTTCATATAAAAGAAGCTCTTTTGATTTGGTCTTCTTCAGTCGAGGAGTCCGGCATCATGCAGGTTCGAAAGTTACCAGGCTACCATGATGAGCCCCTTAAGGGAGATAGAAAAGGGCAACGTTCTGTTAGACTGAATCGAGCTTACAGGGCCATTTACGAAGAAAATGAAGACGGTCAGCTAACTATCATTACCGTTTTGGAGGTTAACAATCATGACTACTAGAAGACTCACTACACTCTTAGAAAAGGAACTGGGGCCTATTAGTTTCGGCATGTTTTTAAAAGCTGCCAGGACCTCTTTGGATTTAGGCCAAGCCGAGATGGCAAAGCAACTTGGAATTGCCAAGGGAACTTTGTGTGATATCGAGAAAGGTCGTCAACTTGTAAGTGTCACGCTTGCTCGTAAGATCGCTAAAAAAGCAGGCCTCTCTGAGAAACTTGCAATCAAGTCTTGCCTGCAGGACCAATTGAATAAAGCAAAAGTGAATTTAAAGGTTGATGTTGTGGCTTCGTGATATCAAGGGGTTAACCCTCTATTTTAGATCAATTGGTTATCCGCTCATCTGTGCTGTTAGTCTGTTAATTTTGTCCTGAGTAGAGTTTAAAGTGTATTACTGGGCCATTCGGGTACTGAATGTCTGTTTGAAAGAAGAAGCAGCAGATTATACAGAATACTTAAGATTTTTTTTGACAGCAACGAAGGCAAACCTAGACATTAGACTTGAACGATTCGGGCTTTATACCGCCTATCCTCTTCTAAAATCACTACTTTGATGACGGCGATCAGCCTCGTTTATAGGCTATCTGAATGAAAACCAAGTCGACAAACTCAGTAAAATATCTATTGCTTTCTTTGGCGGCACTCCTCAGCTTCGGCATCTTGAAAAGCTATTTTCAATTCGATATTCCAGAGGTAGTGGGATGGGCCCTTTGGATCGTTGCGTCTATTGCCTATTTTCAAGTTCTCATAGATTCAATCAAAGAGGGGCAAATTAATTTTGGCGGACGGTCCGTTTGGAAATACAAAAATCCAATTTTGTTTTGGATAGCTGTCATTATTCACACGGTCCTTTCCGGAACCATCTTCGTTGTCTGTAGCTACCAGGTAATTCAGTATATAGGTCAGCGACTTTAATACATTAATTCTGAGACCTTGATGTTTCTGTCGCATGAGCAGGTACACGCGCTTGGGGTTGATCTTCTCGCTGGTTTTGAGGCGCAGCAGGGCCGTGATCCTACGATAGCCATACGTAGGCCGGGCATCAGTCAGCTCTCCGATTAAAGGCAGTAGACGCTCGTCACCGAGATTAGTGATCTCGCGTTTCAAGGGTTCACTTGGTTTCGAACTTTCAGACTTCGGATTCGGGTGCAACCATCTTTAGTATCAGTAGGGTGTGCAATACTTGCATTATATCTTCCATTCGCATCATATAATTCGGAAAGCATTAGGCAAGCGCCAGGATCTGAAAACGACCCAAAAGTAAAAACCACGATCATTCAAAAGGTCGTTGAAAAAATCATCATCAAGAATGAGGAAGTGGAAATTTATTTTTACGTTGGAGAAAGACATTACAAACGGGAGCTCGATTTATCGGGCTCCCGCAGCCCAGTTTTCACGAAAGCCCTGAAAAAAAGACACACTTCTCCACTCCCCGTTTTTCATGGGAACCTAGAGACTGCGCAGATCTTAAATTTAAAACCAAAAGATATTTATGACGCTGGTTCGAACAGCTTGAAAAATGGTAGGGAGTGCGGAGATTGAAATTTGTGGGTGATTTCAAGGCCGCTTTCCTACGTTTACTACGAACCTTTGAAAATTCCAACTTTATTAGACGATGTCTAACTCGCGGCCTGTGTTAAGCGCAGTCTCAGGCACAGAACTTAATTCATCTTTATATTTATCAAATTCACTTTGATCGTAGACAAAAACGTCTGCTGAAACGCCTGCAACTTCTCTAACCAAAGCCCTTGCTCGACGCATATTTTCAATTCGTGTTTTATTTGTCTCTTTGACGACGACAACAAAATCAAAATCACTTTCAGAATTTGCAATTCCATTAGCTCGTAAGCCAAATAAAAAAACTCTCAGAGGTTGAAACTCTTTTTTGAGAGCTTCTAGAATAAGGTCAACTTTTTGATTCGTTTCCATGCCCTGACATACACTTTGAGGTTGTTTTCGACGACTGACATGATCTTCAAGTTGTTTTACAAGACGGTCACAGGTGTCTTGCCCCATTTTTTCGACAAACTTATCTTTGTGTCTAACCAAGTTTGCTAAATCCTCTTCTGTTGTGAAGATTCTTAGCTTTTGGTCTTTAGGATCTTTATCCATATCTCCTTCTTTTCAACCTCAAAATTGATTACCGCCAAGACTTAAAATGAACTCGCACGTAGGCAGTAAAAATATCCACGAATGCACGCATGTCCCAATCTCTAATTGATTCACATAATGCTTGAAAAATAGCTTTGTGATTATGAAAAATTTCAGTGGGTTCGTGATGAAACATTTCAATTCCGTTAATCACAACTGATTTTTTCTTATGCTGCATCATTTGGTTTAACACCTAAACTTAAGTTCAATGGGGCTAACAACTTTTCAAGTGTCTGCTTTGTTGGGTTGTGTTCTTGATTGATCGCTCGCTGAATTGCGGGTTCATCCATCTCAACTAACTTTGCATATTCTTTAACACCATAAAGCCTGATCAAACGGCCCAAAGCAGTTTGTAGATCATCGCCCTCTGAAAGAAGTTCCTGAAGAAAGCCTTGCGCATAAGCAGGATCTTTCAGCTCTTGCGAAACCTCTTCACTCCAATCACGACTTCTTGTTGGCATTTGAAACCTCCAAATATTCTTTTAGAAAACCTTGAGCCTGTTCAATATCTTTGTCTTGAGAAGATTTATCCCCGCCCGTAAGAAGCAAAATTATTTCTTCTTTCTGGATCGGGTAGTAAACCCTGTAGCCCGATCCAAAAAAATCGCGCTTCAAAAACACCATTGCCCACAGCTTTATGGTCAGCAAAATTTCCATCTTCAAACCGAGCTACTCGAGTTGCAATTCTACTTCGGATTGCGCCATCTAATGACTTCACCTCATTCTGAGAAAGGAGACCTGCCACTCGATTGAAGATAAACTTTGATGACGTACTTCATTGATTAAATAAGTATCATATATGTTACTCATTTGTCAATTGGGCTTATTTGATTGTTTTAACTCAATGATCTCAGCCGTTTGAATCCCATGGGTTTGCAGTCCATCCAGAACTCTTGTGGAGTTCTTAATATTGATGCCTGCCTTACGCATATAGATCATCATTGTGTCCATGTCCTTCCAACCACCCATTGCCATCACGTGACTTGGAGGGACACCCTTACCCAACAACATGGTGGCTCAGCTTGCCCTAAGATCATGAAAGCGAATCTCGGGAAGCCCTAAGGTTTTTAAAAAGAAACGCAGCTCTCGCGCCTGCTCGCTCTTATCCCACTTACTGAGCCTGGGTAAAACAAACTCACTTCCGGCTGATTTCAACTTCAACTCCTGAAGAACAGGCAAAAGTGGCTTAGGAATTTCAACGACTCGGTCATCTCCCGATTTTGTTGATTTGTAGCCATCCTTGCTCGACCAAGAACAATTCACTAAAATTTGTCGATGCTCGCGACAATAGGTGCCAGGTCCTAAATGGATATGCGGCGTACTGAAGCCAACATTTTAGAGTTAATTCTGCAGCCGAAATTTAAAAATATTCCTTGAGTTGCCAATCCTGTTCAATGTTGGCTCTCTACTTTAAAAAAGACGGAATTGGAATATCAACATCGCTAATCCGATGGCTATAGAACAGTTGGGTGCTAAAAGTTGCCTGGCTTAACTGTCCATCTTCTACTGTGGTGGTGTTTTGATCCACTATAATCTGAAAACCAACGACATGATTGTTATAGTTGTAACCGGTGCTTAACCGCAAACCCACCCGATGGAGCGACGAGTTTGACCACGTGCTAGATTTGTCGATGACTGCAGACTTTTGATAACCGAAACCCGCACCCAAATAGGCGCTACCAGCAAAATAATAATGTGTCCAAATGGGCAAAGCATATCCATAGCCAACACCACCCAAAAAATAGTGAGTCCGCAATGATATCAGATCATGAATACGGCTTCGTCCAGAAGTTATAGAGGAAGGCATCATCGGCGAGTCACTCTTGATATCTGTACGTCCTGCACTGGCCCACAATAAAAAGCTCCCCCCACCTTCTTTTTGAATTCCACGTTGGGAAAAAGCCACAGCATTTGAAAAGAATGAAGGGGATAAAACTGTGATGTAATTGTATCCCACAGTTTGTACCTGCATGTCTGGACGTAATTGAGGTTGACCAGTCAATGCATCCTTCCAATCCTGAATCGAATATCCCTTGAAGTCCTGATAAATGA